>Ga0209597_1000170_pt1 | contig 42476 bp, 72 predicted proteins | sample M_140625_MF_Meta_FD_187316 | JGI IMG/M metagenome (GOLD analysis project Ga0209597, IMG submission 187316) | Freshwater microbial communities from Lake Montjoie, Canada to study carbon cycling - M_140625_MF_MetaG (SPAdes) (version 2) | ecosystem: Environmental > Aquatic > Freshwater > Lake... | reverse complement strand
GGAACTAACAAAACAATCTTTGTGTTTATTATCGTAGGATATTATTGGGTACTCACCATCATCAAAAGATTTACGGGAATAAAAAAAATAACTTGAATTAACCGTACTTAACAAATAAAGGTCTTTCATGTCAAGATACTTATATATTAAGTTTTCCAACCTGGATTCGTTGATGATATATTTCATATTAACATCTTTCTCTTTTATTGTTATACATCTCAGTTAAATCAACATAAAACATATCAAAGATAACACTAAACAATAAATCAACATAAAAATTATCAACTAAATAATATTCATGATGAAGTCCATCCACAATATAATGTATCACACGATTAACATACCTTTCACTTTCATCATAATTACAAGGGTCAAGTTCTGTAACCGACTCATCATATTCACTCATCAACAAATCATATCGTCTCGACAACCATTGTTGCATTTTCAATCTATTATGTTGAGATTCGGTGATGATATACTTCATGTTAATAAATATATGAATTATTCTTTTGGTACCGCAGGACCACCAATATCAGAGAATGAATCAATCGACACAAATTCCCGTTGCATATAGTTAATAATATCCATCATTGCTTTGGATTGAGCTTCTGGGGTCTTCTCAGAAAGGATGGTTAACATCAATCCTCCTGCCAATATGGAACGAATCATTTCCATATCAACAGAGTCATCTGCCAATATATTAAAATAAAAACGTCCATCTTCCTTTTGATTAACCTGAACCCCTACGGTATATTTAATATTGTCCATAAGACAAAGATAAGGAAATATAATGAAACAAAAAACCCCACCTGTTATGGATGGGGTTAAATATTATTGTTCTTTTAATTTCTGTCTAAAATGTTTCAAAAGGTCAAATTGAAGTCGAGCGAATGATGTTAAAGCTTTTTCTGATTTTTCATCTAATTCACGATAAATTTGGTCAGTTTGATTACGAACTTGTTTTAAAAAACGAGCAACATCAATTTCAGAACCTGATGATTTAAGTTCATCTAAAAATCCATCCATTTTATTTTTATAGGATTCAAGTCTGGTTCTTAATTCATCATCACCTGATTTATTATACTCACGGTCCAAATCTTGTTCAGTTGATTTTGATTCAGGTTCTTGAATTTCCCCGTTGAATTGTTCATTTAAGACACGTTTAACAATGTTAATTAAATCGTCTTCAGTTAATCTTATGGTTTTTTTCATAATAATATTATTTTATAATAAATATCTCATATAAATAAAAACCCCACCTGTCATGGATGGGGTTCAAATTTAATTTATTAAAACATTACTCACTAAAGTCATATACCCCATCACTGATAATATGATAACAATCTCCTTGGGTTTCTTCAAAATTATTTGGAGTTCCCCTTAAATTAATAGACCTTAAATTAGGATATTGACAAAAATCTATACCTGACAAATCAATTTCTTCACAATCTCTAAAAGCAATGGCTCTAACAGTATTTTCATACAACCTTAAAAAGTTTTTCAAAAGTTGTTTTGACTCTCTTTTATCGGCACCTTCCACTAATATACGATTAGGGGCCCAATCTTTTAGAACATGTGATAAACCAGTCTGTCGTCCAATAAATTCTGCTTGGTTTCTATTATTTGCTAAATTATCAACAAACCTATCATTAGGTTGTTCTTTGATAACTCTTCTAACGATACGAGCTAAATCGGATTCAGTAAGTTTTACTATTTTTTTCATAATTAATTTCTTTTAATATAAATATATGATTATGATAAATAACCATCATAATTGTCTTTTATGTAGTCAGTAATTTCATCTTCTTCATCATACCAAAAATCATCATTTGTGCCATATAAAGATTGCAGTTCTTGAACAACCCAAAATACAATATTATCCATATATTCAAAATAATCATCAAAGTCGTCTTCATCAACCTCACCCTTAGCATCATCTATTAAATTAATAATATCATTATCTACCCCACCTATTCTTCTTTTGAATTTGGGGGAATATTCATCTTCTTCATTCAATAAACGGTTTTCCAATTTTTGATTGGATTCCTGTATGTGTCTAATTTTACTATAACTTCTATTCATGATATTATCGTTTTAAGTTTTCCAAATAATCTTTAACTTTCTTTTTTGCCTTTGACAACTGAGACCTTGATGTTACGTCATTAACTCCCAACATGTTTGCAATTTCTCTGTGTGATTTGTTGTTGTAAAAATGTTGGTAAAAAACAAACATATATCCTTCAGGTAAAGATGCAATGGCATTACGGATATCTTTAGCGGAGTATTTACCCATGAAATCAATATCTTCAAGTTTTTCCTCTGGCTTATCACTTACATCGTTTCTTTCAAAATCAAAATCTTTGGTTGTATCAATTTTTTTTACTTTTGGTTTCAACTCAGTTAGAATGGTTGTTGTTATTACACGTCTAATCCATCCTTCAAGACTTCCTTCATTCTTAAATGTATGAAGTTTTTCATTAACTTTAAGATAACCCAACTGACAGAAATCACTTGCCAAATCATAATCACCTTTTGCATATCTCATACAAACTGTTCTGAACATAGTTTGATATGTTTTTTTATAAACATCATCAAAATCAATTGTTTCAGTTAGTAATCTATATTGGGATTCGGTGATGATATACTTCATATACAATAAATATGAAGATAATTAAAAAGATTACTCTACCACTTTTTCAACGTAGGTGCATGTTTCACCTTCATCAAATCCTTTTTCCAAAAGTAATGGTAATGAACCTGGTTTACACCAAGCATAAACGGTATAACCTGAATAACGGTTTTTAACATACTCCCATCTGGTGTCCCACAACTTTCTAAACACACCTTTTAATCTATGTTCCTCATGCACCCATGCATCCAAGAATTTTATTTTATCCTTTTCTTCACGTTCCATGTAGATGTGTCCCACAATTTCTCCATTCAACATGGCAATCCATGTTTCAAGTTGTTGAGCATTGCTTTTAAGGTGAATAATTTTTATATCTTCTATCATAATTCAAATATACGAAAAAGTTTTTATTTACCTAATAAATCGATTCCATTCATTTTTAAGTATTCCGCCATATCAGTCAAATACTTATTGCCTCCTTTAGTTAAATTTATAGTTTCTTGTGTTTTAAAAAACCATCCGTTTTCGGCAAATCCTGGTATTACAAACCATTCACCAGCTTCCTTACCTGTTGATGCAACATTTGCACCACTTGATTTATAAAATAAAACCGGGGTTCCATCTTCTAAAGTTACATTTATAATTTCTCTACCTGCAACATTAGATTTCTCTATTATTTTTACATTTGACGGAATAAATTTTTCCAATTTTGCAACATTATTAAATTTTGAATAGAAATCAGATAAAATTGGTTTTGTATCACAATAACTTGAATTAAAACAATTTTTTAATAAGAACTTACTTTCAAACTGACTTAATTGTTTTCCTGCTTGTTTAGCGATGTTTTGCACACCTTTCTTCTCCATGGCTTGTTGTAATACACTTCTAAATTCAGTTCCATCGGCAAGGTTTCTTGGTAAATATTTTAATACTTCATTAGCTTGGACTTTACCTTCACCAACAAGTTTGATTACACTTTGTATGGTTGTTATTGGAACTTCAGCACCACTTGCAGATACAATAAATGTACCTTCAGCTTTTGATATAATATTACTTGATTTGGAATATATTTTAGCAAAAACATCATCTAAAGTTCTTGCGGCATCATCACCATAGTTTCTAATAATGTCATCTACAGTTCCACCAAAAAATTTAGATAACCCACCTTCTTCGGATAAAATAAACTTTCTCATGTTGTTGCGTTTGATACTATTGAGTTTAGTGTTTTTATATTCTCAATTTCAGTATTATAATTATCTTTATATACAGTAGTCTGAAATTCTTGTGGAACAATTTTGCCAGGTCTCCAACTTTTTGCCCATGCTCGATTTAATAAAGTATTATCTTGTTCTGTACCTGAACTACCAAAGGCTGATTTAACAAATGCCCAATTTAACCCTTCACTTTCCGCTTTAGCCCTTGGTGTATTTTTTTGAGCGGCGTCGTATGCTTTGGAATAGGCTCCACCTGCCGCAGCATATCCTCCGACTGTTGCCGCAGTCTTACCGACTGTAGTTGCCACTTGTTTTGCAATTTGTTTTGCAATTACAGGACTAGCTTTAATATCCGCTAAAATTAAATTTTTGTTTTTAGCAACTATTTTTGCCGCTTGTATTTCTTGAGGTAATAACTTTGAACCCATAGATATTTTTTTACCTAATTCTCCTAATGCTTTTGATGTCCATTTAGTTAACCCTAATTTGGTTGATAGTCCGCCAACACCAGGTATACACGAGAAAAGAGCAACCAATCCAGCAGTTTTTGTATCACCTTCTTTATAATAAAGTGCCGCATCCGCTAAACCAATACCTACAGACAAAAGTGGACCAATAAGTGGAATGAATGCACTTCCGATTTGTAATATTGTCATTACTGTGTGGTCATCCAAAGGAATCGTGGCACCTTCCATGGCTTTCTTAGTTACACTATTTACCGTATTATAATCCTCTTTACTTCTAATTCCAGATGCATTCATAATTGCGTTGGATTGTCTATCCACCGCATAATCACTTTTTTGTTCATTAACAATAACTTTAAGTTGTGATTCTGTAATTAAATAATTCATTAGTGATAAATATATGTTAAAACATTGTACTGTATGTTTGTTGACCAACAATACCATCAACCGACAAACCATTATCTTTTTGATATTGTTTAACCATTTCTTTTGTAGTTGGTCCGTAAATACCATCACATTTCTTAACATCAGCCTTACACCCTGCAACATCAGTAGTTATAGAACCCGAAGTTGTTCCACTATACCCATACTCAATTAAGATACTTTGAACTTCTTTAACTAAAGGTCCTTTAGCATTTAACCCAATTACTTTATTGTTCTCAGTAACCGCACTCCAATCAGTATCAGTTGGTTGAACATATCCAGATGCATTTTTTGAAATATCTTTAAATTTAATTACAGGTTTTGTTCCATCCCATTCCCATTTAGCCGTAATACAACTAGTTCCTTGACCTCTATTACAAATAGCAATCTCCCCATTAGGATAAACATTCATATAAGCATCGGCATCATTTGTATCAGTTGAATTAACCGTCAAAGCTTTACCCTCGTTAAAACCAAACATTTTTTTAAATTTCCAATTTGGGTCTTTATTACCTTCATAATATTTAACAACATCGTCCCAATTGGCATTATTTTCAGATTCAGGTACTGCTGCTGCATCTGGTGCTGCGGCCGCTACATCCGATAGATATGTTGGCTTAGGAGCTGGCATATTCCATGGCAAGGATTCTGCTCCTATATTTGTTTGTTCGGAAATAACAACACCTCTTGTATACCCCAAAAGGTATTTCATATAACCAAGTTCTTCTGTAATTATTTTTTTCATAATTTAAATTTCTTTATTATAAATACTCGAATAAATAAAAAACCCCCTTAGTAATTAAAGAGGGTCTTATTATTATTATTCACCAATCATCCTTATCTAGGACCGTCTACCATTCCGCCACCTGACTATTTAATTTAACCTGGCCAAAAACAATGTTTTGTTTTTACATTTATTTTCCAATCTTTAATCTCGCCACTATCAATCCGTTTTTTCATTTCACTCATCATTTCCTCAACATCCTTGGTAGGGTAGTCATCTTGTACTTCCACCTGTAGACCAGCTTCTTTAAGTGCTTTTACAATCACATTTACTGGATAATTAATTGTACCACCCAAACCTGATATTTCTATTGTTGTCATAGTTTTAGTTTTTATCGACTCCTTTGTTTGTCATGTTGCGGCTTACAATTAAATAAACACTACAATAAGCAAATAGAAGAATCACAGTTCCCATAACTCCCATCAAAACATATTCGCTCATAGCCATCGCTACAGAAAGAGTTAAAAGTCCTATCAATATCAGTGTTGTTATTAAATGTGTTTTCATTTTTTACCTCCGTTTTTTATTATAAAACATTTACGTTTCCCGTTATTGTTCTTAATTCTTTTGTTTTTGGGTTTTTCAGTAATGCTGAACAATCTAAACCGATAAAATCAATTTGGTATGTCACTGTTTTGAAAAATGGTAAATACCAAAACAAAAAACTTCTTTTTTCTTTAATTTGGATTAAATCACCTACTTTACACCATACTCCTTCGTGTTCAATAAGTCGTGTCATTTTTTCTTCATTGTTTTTCATACCACAAATATACAAAGAATATTTCAAATAAAAAAGGGGGGTCCCAAAAATTAGGATGATTCCAACGAGATGACAATATAACAAAGTTGTTCGAACCGACCGAAGGTCGGGGACCGTCGACACAAAAACGAGGGAAAATATCCGACGGAGTCGGTTTCCGTCGGCGCGTACTGGTTAAAAAGATGAATTAAAGATAGTTATTCGACGGTTTTTACTGGCAAATTAAAATATTCGGTGAACCACCTCTTAAATGGTTCATGCCATGAATTACCAAAATACCCATTCAATGAAAATAAATATTCATCCTCAAGCACGACCATAGGAGATTTTTCTCTATGACTAGTTCCCCCATGGAAATATTCAGCACCATACCACCTAAAACACATCAAATCATCGTCAGGATTACCAAGATATACTTTCATTGCCTCAATCTCACCGTCATCATCCATCATGTATTGCAAATGAAGGTTATCTTCAGGAAATAACTCATTAATATAATCAGTGGCAACCTTTTCAAGTTTGGATTCGGTGATGATATATTTCATTACAAATAAATTTTACCTTTAACATTAACAATTTGTCTTATTTCTTCTATAGAATAATTTTTGGATATTGGCGTTCTAAATAAATCCAAATAACCACCAACAAACGTTAAGTTTCCAAGGGATTCAATTGGTGTTCCTTCTAAAAATAAATTACCACCAACGGAAGTTAAGTTTCCAAGGGATTCAATTTGTGTAAGATTTAAATACAAATTACCACCAACGGAAGTTAAGTTTCCAAGAGATTTAATTTCTGAACCTCGTAAAATCAAATTACCACCAACGGAAGTTAAGTTTCCAAGAGATTCAATCGAAGTACTATTCAAATCCAAATCACCACCAAGTGAATAAAGTGAATTTACTTTTCGTTCCATATATTTTTGCTGCATATTCCAATCACGATTAAAATATTTTAATGAAGGAATGTTCAATTCATCATTAAAATGTTTTAATGAAGGAAAGTGAAGAACCTTTTGTTCCTCCTCAAATAATCGTTTATGCTGAGATTCTGTAATGATATACTTCATAATTTATAAATACCCCCACACTTAAGAAAGCTCGGGATGTTTAACTCCATTCATCTTCTCCCAATGTACAATAACCTTTGTTCTAATCATATATTTTATAATTGGAATTAACTCATTAACCTTTTTGTAATACTCAGTGCGTGATTCATCTGAATCAGGACGATAATCATACGTCTGAACAAACCATTCAGATAAATCACGAGTTATCCTATTCAAGTACCCTTCTACATGTAGTGAAGTAAAGTATTGTGGATATAAGGTTAAACGTTGGGTTAAGTGATAATCCATCTCAACAACCCTTCTCTTTATATATGCTGGTACAATCATATTACAAAGATAGTCAATTCCCCCCAAATTTTCCAAAAATTTTATTTTACAAATTGGGGTTCAATTGAAAGAGGGGGGTCATGTTCCGAAAATAAACTTAAATATTTTACCCCTAATATTATCAATCTTTTTTATTGCCAACCATTTACCACACACCCCGCCCCCAACATAGAAAACAATAACAAACACATCTCCCCCTAATAAACCTTCCAAAGAATAATACACTGAACCAATGGATAATAGATTTATCCATACTGTGTTGAGTAATAAAGGAATCAATTTATTTTCATAGGTATACTTGATTTCCAAAACCTTGAATATGTTAAACAATAATTGAAATATAAAAATAACGAAATAAGTCACAAACCAAATATAACGTATGAACCCAACTTTATGAAGTTTTTTCAAAAATTTTTTTACAAATTGGGGGTCATGTTCCCGAACGGTAATTTATATAACCATCTTCCCCTTACTGATAAGTTATATTCCCGTTCGGTAATTCCCCATCACATATAGGGGGGTCTTGTTCCATAACACCCAAATGAACACCCTTGTTTCCCCCAATCTTATCTCTTTCATAAAGAATATTAAAATCTTTTATAACTTTTCTATATACATCATCATGTATATTAAGACCATCCATTTCATTGAATGAAATTTTATCTTCAGTTTCCATTCCACAAATATAATACAAAAGTTATAATCCTCCAAAACTCACTTTATTACATAGTTTTGGAGGATTATAAAAAAACCCCTCTTTGTGGGAGGGGGTTTAAATATTATTTTTTTATAAATTATAACGATATCGACCTTTCTACTAATCTTTTGTAGTCCATAATAGTAGACTCCAAGTCCCTTAATCGTGCTTTCAAGCCCATAACACTTTCAATAACATCAGGGGGAGTTCTAATTTGAGAGTCAAAAACACTTGAAGCATTTTGGCTACGTACTTGTCTCATTATTCTAATATCAAGTTCTTCACGAAAAGATTTAACCTTTCTATAAGTGTTGTCCATATCCTCACCAGTTTGTTGTAATCTTTTATATATTGAAAAGGCTTCATCATTGTCCATGTTTTCATTAATTAATTCTTCAGTGAGAACTTTTTTAACAATTCTATTTAAATCGTTCTCTGTTAATCTTATAGTTTTTTTCATAGTATATTTCTTTAATTATAAATATATCAAAAAGGAACAATTTTTCCCAAAATTTTATTTCCCGTTATAGAGGGGATTATCCCCCATATATGACATCCTGTCAGTATGTAAGGGGGGATACGGGGGGGAGGGGGGGTGTACCCCCATGCCAAAGGGGGGTATGATGGGGGGATGTGGATAACTTATTTACCCCACCCCTCCTGTATAACTTATCCACATCTTATTGTGGATAACCTTCCATTCCTAACATCATGTCAGGTGGTACGGTGTTAGGGTTGGCATGGTATCCTGAGACCTCAAGTTCTTTCCCCAACTTTAGTTCAAGGGGTATGGCAACTGAGTTATGTATACCACTAAGTAATTCAGAGATGGCTCTTTTAATGGGTAATGTATCTTCGACACTATCAACACCCCTAACATACATGGATAAGTATGGGACCCAATAAGGTTCACCACGTCTGAGGTATTTGTCCACTGTCTTGTCCATCTTAAGTCCATACTGTTGAGACAACTCATAGGGATTAATATCCACATCTAAGAAGATGAACGATTGATACTTCTCAATAGAGGCGGGGTCTTTAACATAGACATTCTTAATGAAAGGGAACTCTCTCATCAGGGCTCTCTTGGTCACCTTAAATTCATAGTTGTCGTATAGTTCTTCTAATGTCATGGTCGATTAAATATATTATATAAATATTCGGTTCTATGTTTGGGGATGTTAAATATAATCCTTACCTTTGTATTGTCTGAAAGATGGAGTAGGAAGGGCTAGGTGGAACATACCTTGGAGCTTAATCAGAGGCAGCTCGTCCTATATTTTTTTAATAAGGAGGTTGGGGTTAATTCCCCGCCATCTTAATTAGGTCCTGACATTCCCTGACCATATCTTTGGGGGTATACTCCTCATGGAATATACTGTCATCTTCTATCTTGGCATCTACACATGCCCATGACCCCATACTTAGGGGTTTATTAGTGAAACCCTTTTTAGCTCTCTCGAAATAAAGAACCCCCACCTCTTTGTGGTTTTCTGTAATGGTCACTCTAATCCTGTCGTCTATGTCTGTCAGTTCATACTTCATGGGGGTAATATAAGTTGGGGTACACATAAAATAAAGATATCCACAAAATAAGTTTTCCACATGACACTATGTCAGGGGGTAAAAAAGATTGGGGATGTGGATAACTTTAGGGGTAAAAATTTGGATTTGTCAAAATGTCAGGGGACTCGTCAGGATGGGGATAATCCCCTGACCCACTTTTGGTTCCCCACCTGTATACTATTCTCCCCCACTTTCTACCACCATTTCCTTTATTACGATAGTATTAAGACCATTTTATTCCCCCTGACGATAGTGTGAGGACCACTTTTTTACTATATACGATTTCCAGATAAAAAAGGAGTAGTAAGTGTATGAGGCGGGGAAACGAGTTTACGAGTGTTAGAAGACCACTTTTACCCCTTCAACGAGGGAACCGACTTGTTATTAAACCCCCTCGTTAGGTGGACAATCTATGTCCCTTCGTAGTGGAGACAACTCGTAGTGGAGGAAAGTGGGAGAATAATGGACTCTATAATTATAGACCGTAGGTCTTATCTTACGAGTCCATCCCTGACCCACACTCTATGGATTATATCTTATTACATATAATTCTTACCGAAGGTCTTATCTTATATGTAATCTCATATAATCCACTACATCACATCTCACCTGTCTCTTCGTTTAGGTGGGGACGACTTATTCTTGGGCGGGGGAGTTTTAAAGTGGTGGGATTTGACCACTTTATTCTGTATTTACCATAATGATTTATATGTGCTTACAAAAGTTTCCCATTCATTATTTCTTGATATTGCCGAATGTAGTATGGGACCAAACCTACTAAATTTTTTATCATTTCGTAATGTATTCATTATATTTGGAAACTCATAACCTAATTCTTTATAGTATTTAATTATTTTTTTTACTGTGTTGTCATAATTCTCGTCTCCACACCATACTAAATCTCTATCGTTTGGTGCGGAATTGTTAGGGTATAAATCTTTTACCAAATAGAAATAAGAGCCTTCTTCTATCTCATTTCTTTTTAAGTTGTTTAACCCACCAAACATTCGTGATGCCATAACAGGAATATCGTTTCTTTTTACTTCGCTAAAATATTTTTGAGTTGGAATATAACCATACTCGTCAATAATATCTTTAATTTTGGAAATAAAATAATCTTGGTCTTTATATGAACGTCTAAAGGCTGTTACGGTATAGTTAAATTGATATTGGTTGTTAAGGTATTCTTTTAATTTCAAAATTGACCCGTCAAAAAACTTATTAATATACGATAAAATAACATTACCTTCATAAGATTTTCTCATTTCTTGCTCTGTTATTTTTTTATCCCATCCTTGTTGATTGATAATTTTAATTATGTGTTTGATAGAAGTCTCAAAAGTAGAAACGTTTCCTTTAATAATACTTAATAATTCATTATGAGACATTTCAGGAATATTATAGTTATTTGATATTAAAAAATTACGTATCTCATTGTATAAATACGTCATTCCTTTGTTACCACAAATTTTATCAAATGTTTGAAATAAACCAAAGTTGGATTCTAAGTATAATTTAACTTTTGTTTTATTGTTTCTATTTAGTTCACCCCAATGTTCCCAATGGGTATTAATTTCAGTAAAATATCCATCAGAGTAATATTTGTCAAAAACTTTAGGTGAATATTCAAAAGGTATTTTCCAATGAGTTATTAAACAATATCCCACAAACTCATAAAATCCTCTAAAAATATGGTTATCTTTCACATAAACACCTTTGGATGGGTTTGGTAATTTCAAATCATTTAATAACTGATAATAAACCTCAGATGGGTTATTTATATTTTTAAACCAAGCGTTAAATAATTTAGAATCCCATTCCTTTAAAGAACTAACTGTAAAAGTACATCCCGTTTCTTTAAACAATTTAAACACCAAATCAGACATTGAACTTATCAATTGTTCTTCAGTCCAATAATTTTGGAAGTGTTGCCCTTTACACATTCTACACCCTGAATGTCTATCCACAATACGTCTAAAGTCAGTCTTATTCCATTCTGTTGGGTGTATTTTACACTTATATTGAATACTTTTTTCTCTAGCAGTAACTCTACCAATAATTTGATATTCTATGTTAGGGTTAAAATAATTTAATATTTCTGTAAATCTATTTTCCCACTCTTTGTTTGGAAATGTATAAATATATCTGATGATTTGCCCTGCGGTATATTCTTTACAATTATCTTTGGTTAAATGTTCAATAACATTTGGATTATTAAGTACAACTTTACAATGATTACATACTGAATTATTTTTGTTTCCAAGATAAAACCCCCCTCTTGTTTTGTAGGTAATAATAGTATTACAACATGGACAGTTTCTAACGTAATTCATAATACAAATATACAAAAAACCCCCCACATTACATGGAGGGTTTTAGTTATTTTTTTAGTTTCTTTTGGATTGCCTGTTCTAAAGTCATTCCGTGTTTTGATTTTTCCATACTACAATATTAAAGGATAACCTCATCAAATAAATATAAACTAAGTTTTTAAATATTTTTTTATTTACCTTCTTCTATAAGGTCGTAGTAATCATACAGGTGTCGAATGTTTCCATCTCCACACAAGTAATTCCATATTGCTATGTCAGATTCTTTAAGTTGTTGTTGTTCAGGAGAAACAGGTTCATTTGGTTTCTGATAGTGTTCGAGTACTTCGTCTAATGTCGTCATAGTTTAGTTTATATCTTAATACAAAGTAACAAATAATATTTAACAATACCAAACTTTTTTATCGTAATGTAGATTACCGTAATGCCGGTTACGATAAATAATACAATACATGAGTGAACGAAAAAGGAGACCCTTTAGGAGTCTCCCTTTGTAGTGAGTGAATGAATTGGATTATTTAATGTCATATATAACTTTTACTCCTATATCTTCACATAGACTTGTAATATGTTCCATCTTCATTTGTGTGGATGAGTGAGTAGATACAAATCCCCCACATTTAAGTTTAACAATGTTTACCTTCCTTAATGTGTTTTCACTGAAGTCAGACTCATGTTTCTGAACAAAGGTCCTTAAATTACGTTTAAACACATCATACTTGTATTTGTGAGAAACATCTACTAAGAACTTAGAATAGTTGTCTGTAAAAACATTACTTTTGTAACTCTTCCCTAATGCGTCAAAATGACATACAGTCTTTGTTGCTTTTCGATTTTGTTTTGGTTTAATAACTCTTGGTTCATCATCCATCTTCTCTGTAAAGAAGTTGATAATCATTTCATTAAACTCGTCTTGGTTGTCTATGATAATTTGTTTTATATTCTTCATGGTTAAATTATAGAAAATATAAATTCCCCAGTCAATCCCTAGTGTAAAAAAATGTAGATTATTTCTGTTGTTGTGTGGCCATTATTTAACCCCACACATCTGTATCAGTTATCTCTTCATGTAATAATGAATACCATATGTTCTGTAATTGATGAACGTATAGTATATCAAATGAGATTGGGTATTTCTTTCCATCATCACTTGAATCACCACTATCTGTATACTCTTGGTAGAAGGCCCAATTCTTGGCCCAATCCCTGTATTTAAAACAATACTTATAATCAAATTTTCCTCTACACCAATATTCCCCATCTTTATGGAATTCAAACTTTATAAACCATTCATCTGTTAATGGTATTGGTTCTTTAAACTCACGATACATATCAATGTCATTACCACACTTAATAGTATCTTCACCAAATTCCGTTGATGCAAATTCTGACCACTTAAAATAGTTACCAATTCTTTCCATATGTCAAACATACAATTTATTTGTAGTATAATCAACAGGAAGTTGAATGTTATAAATTTTATGTATATCTTTATTCATATGGAAACCGAAACTAAAATGTTGGATAAATACATGAAGAAGATGTTCCCGTTTATTATCAACGTATCGGATGTTGAACTTGTTAAAACTCGTAGACAATACAAAGATAAGGATTCTAAGGTCAAGTTACATATTTCCATATATGTTTCTCCATCACATTTCTGTGAACTCATGGACAATAGAGTTGAGATTAAAATGAATCAGTATATGTTGAGGGAAACCTCATCCATGATTAAATCTATTATCCCTGATGTTGATGAGAATAAAATTAAATTCTTGTTCTTCCCCGACATTGATTCCGTTACCATCTTTGATGACTTAACAATCCCCATAAATTAAATTGTAGGTTTACTACCTTCTATTTAAGTATTCGTCAATTTGTTGTTGTACTTCAGGGTTATCACCTGTGTAAATAATATCAATAAGATAACGATGTAATGGATATATTTCATTGGTCATCACACGTTCCTCTAATTCATCATTCTTACTGTGATGTTCGTAGTCAGGTTCAATCCCTGCGTAGTTAAACGATTCAACTTTATACTTTGTTCTTAATTTATTTCTATCTGCAACAAACGTCATGTTTGAATCTTCCAATGGTGACTCCAATCCTATACCTATTGTATGACCTGGGTCCCAATTTTTATCTCTTGTAAAAGATATTGCGTTTTGATGTTTTGTTCGGGCTAATCGTTTGTCGTATGATAAGTAATCTCCTGATGGTAATGAACCAGCTCTTAATGCGTCACTGTTGATTATATCTAATCCCCTACTTGTTGATGTCTTATGATATAATGGAATACCTATAATGTCATCAAACACTTCGTTCAATCCCATTACTTCTTTAATCCTATTTATGTCCTCGTGTAAGTTCATTAATAATAAATACTTTAATCTTTTGTAATTAATTCAGATATTTGTGTATCTTTGCCTCATTATGACGAAGGAGGAATTTACAATACAGAAGCTTGTTGAGATGCGTAACGATATTAACAATCGTATTGAAAACTATAGGGACGGTTATTTTTATATCTGTGAGATTCGTTCCTATGGTCGTAATTGGTCGGATGGGAATATCTTTAACACTTATACTCTTCAGGAGTTGTGTGACGAATATAATGGTGATGATGGAATCGTTGATGTGTATTCTAACAACCCCGACCTTAAGATTGATAACTATGGTAATGTTATGTTTGTTCCCACTGAAGAAGACCTTCAGAATTGGAAGGCTCACACTTATCTTATTAACCAAGTTTCTCGTGTTGAGGAAGAATTGGATAAATGGGATAACCGTGATGATGTACCGTTTAAGCATAGACCTATGTTTACTCCCGTGTATACTCGTGAAGACCTTGAGGATATGAAGTCCAAACTTGCAAATTTTGATATGTCATTATTTGTTGCTCCTGTTTGTGTTAAACAACAGTATATTGATAACGAACAATAAATCTGTCGTTGTGTGGCCGGCTTAAAATCCCCAGCCCCTTTTTATTGTATTTATAGTTATGGAAGTATCTAACAAAATAATTAAGAAAGTATTAGAACACTTGGTTTCACCTAAGTGGGATGGTATTGTGGAATATCTGATTGAACCTTCCACACACGATGATACAGGTGTTGTACACTACATAATAGATGTTATATTTGATATTACTGGGTATTGGGCAACATATCACGCAGGTGACTATGATTATTCAGACCAAATGGATGAAGAGATTTCAGATGATGTTAGAAATGCTGTGAAGTATTTGGGTATCAACAAAACATTTGTAACATTATATGTTAGGGATGAAGATGGAAATAATTAAACAGAATTAATTATTCCTAACCCCAACCTATTTTTTATTTCTTGTAGTATTACACAGATTTAAGAACCACTTCCAACATCTGAATCTTTTCTCGGTCTGCCTTGGTCTTGCTTTCTTTATTCTTAAGGAACTGAATGGCATCCAAAATTTCTTTTCTTTTGTTGTTTGGTTGTGCGGTAAAGTTTTTAACCTCACCTGTCATCACAACAACCTTGTTATCCTTTGTTATTGTGGTGGTTTGGTCGTAGAGGATATCAATAATCATTTGAGCTTTTCTTTCATTTCTGACAATAGCAAGTATGATTATTTGTTTGAGTAGTTTTTTCATATCACAAAGATACAAAAAAACCCCCACTTATGTGAGGGTTTCTTTTTTAACCTTGACCACGATTTAATTTCTTGTAGTTCTTGGCGGTCTTTGTCTTTGACGTTTTTGTTTTTGAGTGAACGCCAGGTCGGCGAGTTTTTGAGCCAACCATTTTGGTTGAGCTTGAGGTTGTTTTTGCTTTTGCCATTATCTTTGTATGTTAAAGTGTTAGTGGAACAAAGATATATATAATTTTTTACTATACAAACAAATTGAATGAAAAATTATTTAAACTTTCTAATAAAAAGTCTTCACATTCATGTATTTTGATAAATCGTATTTGTCAATTATCTGTTTGAAGATTTGTCGTCTATATCCTACACCTAATATGTTTTTTTTATTAATAAAACTATAACCAAATCCTGAATCACCACTTGTTCCAACAACTTTATAATAGTTTTGATTATGAAGAGTTGTTGGGTATAATGTGGCAGTGAACAAATATCTATGACCAACCTTGGGACCATATCCAAATTTACCTAATTCTTTTTCATTACGACCCGCCCATTTTATATCTTTTAGTCCAAGTTCATCAACTAACGCCTTATGTAAATATAAATTCATTCTATCTAAAGACATATAAGCAAGTGGAGTAGTTGTGTCTTCACTGAACTTAATTATGTCTCCGTCATAAGCAATTTTAATTATATTTTCAATACCCATTACTTTAACCATTGTTTCAAATTGGTTAGGGTCTTTTATTAATTGTCTGATGTTTTCAATTTTGGATTGTTTGTCTTCATTAACAAATTTAAAATCAATTTCTATTGGTCGTTTCCCGTGTTTCTTTTCCGTCAGTTTCCTGTGGAGTTCCCAATCAATAATTGACTCTGTCACTTCAGTATCATCCTTCGCCATGGCATATAGTTTACTTATTTTTCTCATTGCTTGGTTTGAAACTTTATGGAATCTGTCAATTTCACTCTTAAAGAATTGTATTGGATTGTCTCTATATTTTAAGACGTAGTTTTGGAATTTTAATGCAATCTTTTCAATCTTAACATCATCATCGTTATTATCAACAGGTGCTCCCATTGCTCTAAGAAATTGTGTAAACGTATTTTCACTACGACTAACATAATTTTCAAATTCATTTAATTTCATATTGGAGATATTAACATAAATAATGTTTAAAAACCTTTCTACTTTATCTATATCCGACATTCCTTCAGTGTCCACACCAATACTATCAAAGATAGTATCAACGATTTCAAGATTATTATAAATCCCTTTGATTAATTTTTCAAAAGTAAAGTTTTTAATATCTACCAAGGTTTTAAAGGTTATATTATTTTGTAAGAATTCTCTAAATTGGGACTTACTGATACCTTTACTTCTCATGTTGGAAGCAACTTCTGTGGTTCTAACTAAATCCTCAGCACCATCGGTAAAATATATATAACGAACAAATTCATCATCAACCTCAGGGACATAAAATGATGGTAATTTATCTATTGCAGCGTATTCAGCATCCTTGCCAATTAAACCAATTGGTTTAACCTGTTTATCGTATTTGTGTTTTAATTCGTGCGCCAAAGAACCAATACTATGGTCTTTATCTCTAATAAATTCTTTATATAAATCTTGTGGTTCCCATTCAGGTGATACATAATAAACAATACTAAAGCCAGCACTTGCCGATAGTGCAGTTCTTTTCATCATAATGTCACGGTCAAATCTAAATTGTTGCGACATACCCATTGAAGATATTTTTACGTTTCCATCAGAGGTAAGTTTTTTGTAAAAATCATCAACCTCTTGCACCTCAACCTCTAATGTGTATTCATCAAGCGTAATCTTTTTCTTGTCACCCAATACCACGTCAATATCATCTCTAAATTCATAAGATGATTCTTTATCTGTAATACTTTTTAAATTATCCGCAAATACTTCATATAATTCTTCAGCAGCATCTAAAATTGAATTAGGAACACCTAACGCCTCATTAATTACCTCATGTTGTTCCTTGGTGACAATAATCTTCATACTATTAAATAGTTTAATCTTCCAAATCAAGATTAGCTTCGTTTAAAATCTTTCTCATTTCTTCCCTGATTTTCACGCACACTTTGTATTCTTCATTAGATGCCTCATAATTTCCAAACAAACTAACATCGTTCCTTTCAACAGAACGTAAAACTTGGTCAAGGTCCCACATGGCAATTTTCCATTTTGACCCATCAAGTGCGTTTCTTGCTTCAATAGATTCCTCAATTGAATCAAATTCTAATATTATCTTTCCCATAAGGTACAAAGTTAGGTATAAATTTTATAAAATACAAAAAATATTTTAATGTGTCATATAATACACAAAATGTTACAAATTTGTCCCTTATAAGACACATTATCTTTTGAATTCTTTAAATGTTTCTCATTTAATCTCAGGATAATAAATACCTTCATATTCGTTTAATAATGAATCTTTATTATCTTTATATGTATGACAACAATAGAAAAACACATAGTAAAGTTTATTGAAGATAAGTTTAGTTTCCCTTATCTATATTATAATAAAGCAGAACAAACGTGGGCAAATGAGTTCTTTCTGTTCGATATTAAAACATCAACCATGTATATTAGTGATGAGGTTAAATCAACTCTTAATAGAAAGTTTGGTAAAGATTTTATTGATAAGATTATGATTACAGTAGTGAACGCTTGGTTTAGTAAAGCATATAAACTTAAAATTCAAGAAATAGTATAATTAAGTTGTATTTATTGTTAATATGAATATTATCCCACAAATAAAAACTGTAATTAAAAAATTAATCATGAGACAGTATCCCGAACTGACGGAATTTGAGGTTCGAGATTTATTTGCCGATGATAATATAGAATCTTGGTTAGGGAATAATTATGTTGTCGATTTTTATACTTCAGAGTGTTTATCAACAAAAAAACAAATGGAAATAGATACTGAGGTTAAAACTTTATTTAAAATGTTATCTCCTGACAAATCAATAAACAAAGAACCTATAATATCTTGTTTCTTTGATTGTGGAGATGGTGAAGGATTTAATTTTAGTTCAGAATATGGGTATAAACATTAACCCATATTAATTATTGACCATTTACCATCAAAGTCTTCAACCAAACAAGTTGAGTTTTCACAAAAGTCACCTGAATTCATATAATCTTCAGTTAATCTTGGTTGGTGGATATGTCCGCATACCGCAACATCACAACCTTTACTCTTTGTCAGTCCTTTAGCATTTTCTTCAAAGTCAGACACAAAATTAATTGCACCCTTTACACTTTGTTTAATATCATTTGCTAATGAATGATAAGGTAGGTTAAATTGTCTCCTGATGAAATTATATGTTGTATTCAATCTTATTACCAGGTCATAAGATATACCACCAAGTACTGCAAGCCATCTTACTTTCATAATAACAAAGTCAAGAACGTCACCATGAAAACAATAATACTTTCTACCATCAGCTCCGATGTGTGTATACTTCCTAACGATTTGAATGTTATTCATATAGAATGGTACAAATGGTTTTAGGAAATCATCGTGATTACCTCTAATGTAAACCACTTTTGTCCCTGTCTCACTTCTCTTCATAAATCTTCGGAATATCTTTGAACATTCTTTTTTCCATTTTCCTCCACTTTTAAGAGCCCATCCGTCGATGATATCACCATTTAAAATTAATGTTTCAGACTGATTCTCTTCCAAGAATTTAATAATTTTGTCTGTTTGTGATTGTCGTGCACCAAGATGCAAATCACTCATTATTATTGTTCTCCATGTGTTCATGACCAATAACTCTTACTATCTTTAAAATATTCTTTATTGTTTTTATTTAGGACTGACCCAATCATTAGTTTGCTCATGTACCACAAACCTTTATTGTGAAATCTTCTTGGCGATGTATATAAAAAAGCATTATGTATTTTAAACATATTTCTTTTTATTTGTTTGGAATACATATAATCTTCAGCAACTTTAACTTCTTCATCAAACCCACCAATCTCTTTAAACTTTGATGATTTTGTTAACATGAATCCACCCAAACAGAATGGTGATATTAACATTGAAAGTTTTTGTAGAACATCAAAAACTTTATAAACATAATTGTAATCTCCGTTATCAGTTCTGAACCTAAGACTAACCAAATCTAAATTCTCATTTTTAATTTTTGATACAACATTGTTTAACACATCATTATCTAACAGGAATATATCAGAATCCATAAATAATACATAGGGTGTTGAAACTAATTTAAAACCATTGTTTCTTGCTATTGAAGGTAATCCACCATCTATGAGAAATAAGTTAAAATAATCCCTTTCATTATCGTATTTAATTCTATCCAATAACGATGGTTTAGTTATTCCATCATCAGATGAATCACACACAATTACTTTTACACCTTCAATACTTGTTTGGTGATTTAATAAATCTAATGTTTTAGTTATAATATTTTTTTCGTTTTTACAAGGAATAACAATAGTTAATAATTCACTTAGTTTCATATTAATCTTTTATAATTAAATCTTTTATTGATTCTAATTCTACATTCATTCTTGATTTACCATCATACAGTTCAACATATAAATTTGGATTGTTTGGCACATAATACAACTCCGTTATAACCCAATTGGTCCCCATATAGTTTATCTCTTTACTTTTAATTACAAATGCATCTCTCATGTAGTTAAATACTACCAAGACGTTTTCTTAATTCAGTTGAGCTATATTTGTGAGTTCTTTTATTAAAAAAATATTCCATTTCTAAATTACACCCTGTAAAAACTTTATTTCGATATTCATCACCTATTATTCTAATATCAATATTATTATTTTGAAGGATGGTCATGAGTTCTCTTTCAGTTTCATATGGAATGATTTCATCCACGTATTTTACGGAAGATAGTTGAGTCCACCTTTCATAAAAAGATTGAATTGGTTTGTTTTTATCAGGTCTATCTAATGTTGGATTTATTTGTAAAGCAACAATGAGATGGTCACATACCGATTTTGCTTCTTTTAACATTAAAATGTGTCCCGCATGTAATAAATCAAATGCGCTGGCAGTTAGTCCTATTTTCATATTTAAATTTTTTTCCGTTTTCAATTACATCATTCACATATTGGGTATGAGGTTTGGTTCTATCTTCTTTTCTGTGATAGTAGTTACCCCAATCTCTATTACCATCTTGTGCGGGTAATGGTTGTACTTCTTTAATACCTTTTTCCAAAACACTAGTAACCTCAGGTAATCTACGGTTTTCACGATATTCAGCAGAAAAATCCATTGGGTTGTACACTATATGACTCATTGGCTCAATTTTTTTTACGCCATTTTTAATTACACCCTCAACCCTACCTGTATGGTGATAAACATCATCATGAGTTTCTTTTATACCATTTTTAAGAACATCTTCAATAACACAAGAACCATCAATTTGTAGAGATTTTTCGGTGTGTTTTACCCCATTTTGAATGGTGTATTCAACGTCTTCTGTAAATTGGTCAGACCAATCATACTCATGAGGAATTTTATCTGAATAGGTTTTTTTCACCCCATTTTGAATGGCGTCTTCAACAGTCTTTGGGTGTCGCTCTGCATCTCGGTGAGTTTCTTTCACCCCATTTTGCATAATTTTTTCAACATATTTTTGCGGGTAAATTGAACCAATTTTGGTCTCTTTTACCCCATTTTGAATAACGCCCTCAATAGAATCATCAATTAAAAGGTCACAACCTGAATGAGTTTCTTTCACCCCATTTTGAATGGTGTCTTCAACTCTATACGGACCATAATTTCTACCCCCAGAGGTGTATTTCACCCCATTTATGATAGTATCTTCAACCCATTTGGTAATGTAGTGTTGATTTTCAACAACATCCATTGAGGTGTAAGCAAATAAACCTTTAAAGAAATTATAGTTATACCACAACGTACCATCTTTGGTAAGTTCAATAACCCATTTTTTGTCATCAGTAAAAATAAGCCAAATAGAACCGTTACTTATATATTTATCGACTCCCTCAACGGCATCGTAAATTAATCGGTTAACAATCTTCTCCATACCACAAATATAGAAAATATTATTTTAACAAACAATAAGTTATTATTTTTTTCCTTTGGGAATGATTCTAAACGCAAGAACTCTCTTACCATTAACGGTTGGCATTCCGTATTCGTCCTTACCAATTGTCTTGACGGTTGTTTTTTTGTTTTTAAATCTACCTGTATAGATGGTGTCCCCAACCTTTAATGGGACATATATTCCGTCAATTCTATTATTCTCTTCCATTGTTATTCTATGGTATCTTCTTCCATACAGTTTTGAGATTGGTTAAGTAAAACCATTGGTCTAATACCAATATAATCTTCAATATATTTGGCAATTCTATTTTCGGTACTATTACCAACATATTTGGATGTTAATACTAAAACAAGATAATCAGATGTTTTTGGTACTTTTACGGCAACTACATCACAAACAGGACTTTCAAAAAAAGTATTTTTAAAAAAACGTAAAACAAGTTCTTCCATAATATTACTTAATTTATCTCGTTCAATATTTTCTTTATTGAATTTTTTAATCGTATTTTTTAATTGTTGTTCTGTTATAATGTATTTCATAATCAATCGTTTTCCCTATCTTTAACATCAAAATAGAAAACATCAAGGTCTCTACCATTTTCAAGTTGTCGTATTACATCCTGTTTTTTAAATAAAGTGTGAGCCACAATATAATCAATCATTTCATTATCTGTTATTCCCTCAGGTCTAACAGGTTCATCTTTGCAAGGATTTTCCTTTTCAACATAATCAATATTATTAATATTTAATCCCGATTCATTCACCAACTCTTCAAATTTTGGGACCATAACCTCATCATACCATTCTTCAATAACATGAAGAGCATAAGATTTTTTAACACTGAATACGTTCCTGATATTATCAACAATTCTAGTGGATACCGATAAATGTCCCGATTCAAACTTACGATTTTCAAAGTAATAATTTGCACTAATTAAATTTAAACCATCAATACACCAATTCTCACTAAGATTTCCATAATTGTTATTTTTTGTTCTGAAAGTTCTTTTACCATCTCTAATAAGAAGGTTTAGATATTTAATAATCCCTTTCTGTAATGCATCACTACTTTTATTGAACCTATTGAACTGTTCCTCGGTGATTATTATTCTCATAACTTATAAATACTTGGGTAATTTAAATATTTCTCTTATCTTTGTCAAATGATTGACAATTTAGAACTAATTAAACCACTTTTGAACTTTGATAAAGAAGGTGACTTCTACATGCTTTATGTCTTCAAGAGAAAGAAAGACCAACCTGAAGGTGAGAAAGACAATCACCAATCAGTTAGGACTATTAAGACTTATTGTATCAAAAGTATTGAACACCTTGAAAAAAGATATGATGAGATTATACAACTCTGTGAAATGTTTAAGGCTCGCTCATATATCCATGTTCAAAAACAAAACCATAAGGATGTTTCTTTGAATATGATGGTTGAACTTGCTCAACGTATTCAAAACGGACAACACAATCAAAACGGTTTGTTTGATTCAGTTGTGGGTCAAATCAAAACTCAAGAGAAACGTTGGATTGTTGATGTTGATATGAAAGATGAAAACGCATTAATGAAAATTATGAAACTCATTAATAATGGTTGCAAACCGTTAGACATAGTAAATGAAACTCATTTACATAAGTCAGATGGTACTATGGAAGTGACTTATGATTATGACCCAAAAGTAATCAAGGTCATTCCAACTAAAAGTGGATATCATTTAATTACTAAACGATTTGATGTTATGTCATTTAATAAGATTATGTCTTTACAAGGTGATGTACCCGATATACAAAAGAAGAACCCAACTTTACTTTATTTACCTGACTCTTTAGATTAAGATATGAAAATTAATAGAGAAGAGGTTTATAATAAATGTGTCGGACATTGTGCGTATTGTGGTAATGATATTACAATAAAACAAATGCAAATCGACCATAAAGAACCTTTATTTAGAAATCATACAGATAAACAATTGGAACACTATAAAAGGGAAAGAGGTACCAATGATATGGATAACCTCTTACCTTCTTGTGGAAGATGTAATAAATGGAAGAGTACATTCACTGTTGAGGCATTCAGAAAGATTGTAGGAACGTCTTTAGTTAGGTTAGAACGAGACACACCAAACTATAGGTTGGCTCGAGATTTTGGATTACTAACTGAAAATAATATTGATGTTGTATTTTATTTTGAGAGATAATTAAAAACCCCCACATTTCTGTGAGGGTTTGTTTTTATTTAAGTAAGTTGTAATACTCTTTGAAGTGTTTAATTCTATCAACCAATCCGATAGTTCCACCATTCACTCTTTTTGTAACCGCAGTTACTGTAGCATCATCCGCTCCTTTATCACAAATAGCCCATAACTTATTTGAATCAAAGAAGAACCCTGCAGACGCTAATGGGTATTTTGTAGCAACCAAATCAGGATTTGCAACTGTATCTTCACCAATAAACTTAGCGAAGTTTGTGTAGTTTGCCTTACCTGTCAATTGGATGTAACCTCTACCTCTAAATTTGAAACCTTCTTTGGTTGTTTCATCGCCATTACCCATTCTACCACCATATACTTTGGAAGCTATTTTCTCAGGGTTTCTTGAATATGACTCAGCAATATTACCAGGAAAATACTTAGGGAAGATTTTTTTCAAACCATCAGCAGAATAGTTTAAGTTTTCAGATACTGCTTTAAAACCACCTGACTCATGACCACATTGTGCCAAGAAGTGAGCTAGTCTTAAATTGTTTGTAATATTAAACTTTGCAGCAGTTTCAGGAATCTGAGCAATAACCGCATCAGGAATGTGTCCTTTCAACTTGTCTATGTTTAATGTTCCCGCCTTTGCAATTACCACATCTTCTTTAATTACCGATGGAGCGACTCCACCAAACATTTTAGACCAAGTACCGTCACCTACGATACCATCAGCAGCCAATCCATTTGCCGCCTGCCATTCTTTAATTTTTTGTTCTGTTCCAGCGCCAAAAATACCATCAGCAACTAAACCTAACTTAGCCTGTAATTTCTTTACATCATCACTGTTAGAGCCTTTTTTTAATAACATTTGTTTTAATTTTTAATTTAGTTTATTTATGTATAAATAGTTTAATAACTAAGTATTGAACTATTTGAGTACCCTGTGTTAATCAAATAATAACTTGAACTACCTCCACTTGTTGGAGTACTTATCGTAATTGATGAAGTACCAGGATATGTTACCCTTAAATCAGAGGTTGAGGAGTTTATAGTATTATATTGGCTTTGAGTTAATAGTCTTGTGTTAGGTAATGAACTTCCCCAAGTTGAGAATCTACCACTTTTTTTCATGTAGATATAATAGACATCAGATATTGTAATAATACCATCATTATTAACATCATACCTATAGTAATCTAATGAATTAAATGTTCGACTAATCACTTTGTTGTTAGCTGAAATTGCATCGTTATTACTGATGGTTGTAACTGTTGTTGGTATATCAATTTGAATATACCATTCGGTTGCAGGGTTTGTTGATTGAGAAAAATTATAATACCCCGATGAATTAGTATAAACTGTTTGTTCCAACACCCAAGAGGTGTACGTCACAATATAGTCAAACTCAATTACGTAGGGTAAACTACTACTATTATTTAAATCATTCCATTTTCCTGCCCCAACAAATTGAATATAATCTTCATTACCTGAGTTGTTAGGTTCTCCTGAGTTCCACGAAGAATACGAGTATGTTTCACCAGTAACCCACTTCCATGTACCTTCCGTTACTTCATCGGTCAATCCAATCCAACCTGATGGCCATAACCCATAAATGAATGAATTTTCTGAGGAACTAGTTACGGTTACTAAATGTCCACCCATATTACTACAATTAGTTCTAGCGGTAGTCCAATTAGCGCTTCCTGTAGAACGATAATAAGAGTGTCCGTTGTAGTTATTTTGTGATGTAAACCCAACTAAGTTAGGTGTAGTTCTTTTGTATAATTTTACGGGAACATTAGGTGCTGCACCACCACCAGCATTATAGATATAACCAGAGTATGTAAATGTTTGACCAAATATAATATTGGTAACAATTAAAAATAATATGGTTATATATTTTTTCATATTTTATTAACCGAGTCTATTAAAGATTTTTTTAATGCTGCGGAGAATGATGACTTTTCAAATGGTAAGTTTTCATCTTGTAATTCAATAAAGGTTGATTTAACGTCAACTTTACCTTCACCCACTCCGATGTATTCTTTATTATTAATAATTATTTTAGTAGTGACAATCGTAATCTTTCTTTTCATTTCAAAAGGACCAATGGCAATCCCTGTTGTTGGTGCCTCAATACTTAAAACTATAACAGAAACACTATCCCCATTTTCACAGATTGAATATTTTTCGGATATTACTTCTTCGGTAATTTGTTTAACACCAAGTGTAAATCTTTTGGGACTAACACCTTCAATGTTTGCACGACTTTCAACGTGCTTAACAGAATAACAGTTTTGTGCATAAGTTAACGATGCTAAAAACATCACGGGAATTAATAATAGTTTTCTCATTTTATTTTATATTTTGTATAATCAGTTGATAATGGTTTTTCGTTCTTGAAATAATATACTTCAATAGTTTTACCGTACTTAATTGTCTTATAATATGCATCAGGTATTGTTGCACCTGTTAGTAACACAATTGATTTTGAGGAATACACACATCTAATCTCAACAACAACCTTTTGTATCTTTGCTAAGTCTCTTTCTCTTACTTCTAACAACCTCCAAGTAGTTCTGTTAAGGTTCTCTTGTTGTAATGAACAATTAAGGTATGTGAAGGTCTTAAATAACATTTCACCTGTGCAGTTAAAATCTGCTGCGGGAGCCAAATGTCCTTTGTCATATGGATTGTTTACATAGTCCTTATCATCAGATGTTAATATTGAATCACAAACATAAAAGTCCATACCCTTTCTTGGTGCAGTTCCATTTGGACATTGAACCGTGTATCTAATAAATTTAGGTTGTTGTAATTTCTCTGAATATACTATCTCAAACATGTCAGTCTTGACATAAATTGAATCTCTTAATGGTTTTTGTCCGTAAACAAATAATGGTAAAATAAATCCTAATGTTAATAATAGTTTTTTCATGTTATAATAATGCTTTAGCTCCAAGTAATACTTGGTAATTTATAGTGGTACTTTTTATTTGTTGAACCCCACTGAAGCTCAAGTTAAATTTAAATTTATTTGTTATTCTATAATCAAATGCGGTAAACGGAACTAACAACCAACCTGACTTGTACCATAAACCTTCGTAGTAATAAACAAAAGGTGAATAGACCACGACCATCATAGTTGTGTTGGTTATTTTCTTACTTACTTTAAATGTTCCAACCCCACCACCAAGAGCCGATAAACTTTGGAATCTTGACTCACCCAACTTACCTGTTGTAAAATTAACACCAAGTGTTGATGTAACCGCCTTGTACTTATAAGAAGTCATTAACGATGTTGTATTAAATAAATCTCTTTCAAAGTTTAACATCGATGAGTTTGCAACTATACCAGTAAAGTTTTTAATTTTTTTACCCATGAATAAAGTTAAACTTGAATTATTAATACTTGTAGTATAATTAAGTAATCCGCCCTTAACTACTGTGTTATTGGTATTACTTTTGACAACACTCATGTTCATTCTAAATTGTTGTTTTTCACCTGCAGTTGCACTATTAATTACAACTATATCACCATTCAATACAATTCCACCTTGTTTTGCATTCGCAACCTTTTCCTTCGTACTTGAAGAACTTCTTGCATTATCTGCAGTTTGATTTTGTTGTTTTTCCTCAGGAGTCTGTGGGTTATTACTTTGCCCACTACCCTGAGGATTTGAACCGTTACCACCTACAGTCGACCCAGTTTGTTGTCCCCCTACAGTCGACCCAGTTTGTTGTCCCCCTACAGTCGACCCAGTCTGTTGACCTCCTCCTTGAGTTGTAGTATTTGTATTTCCTGTGTTTCCTCCTGATGTTTGTGACGTTTCTCCATTTCCTTGAGTTTGTCCTCCACCGTTTGGATTAGTATTTCCGACTGTTTGGTTTGGTTGATTTGTTTGAGTTGCTCCAACAGTTCCATTATTTCCCTCGTTATTTTTCCCATTTACTTGATTTTGATTGTTAATAGTTTGACTACCCTGACCATTAGTGGTAGGATTATTAGTTGATACGTTGTTATTCTTTTTGTTGTCCTTTGAAGCAGATTTTTCTTTTGCCTCAACAATTCCACCGACACTTGTTCCTCCAATCGAACTTATATCGTTTAACGCTGACATTACATTGGTTAATACTGCAATGTTATTTTGAGTTATTAACACATTCATATTTGTGTTTTGGGCTAAACCGACACCACTACATGGTCCATCGGGATTTTTTGAATTAACTTGATTAATCCATTGTTCAAATTCACCTGTTTGTAATTGTTGTTGAGTAAAACTTTGAGTTGACCCATTGTATGTTAAAAACACACTACCTGATGGATTGTCGATGTAAATTTGTTTTTGTTTAAAGGTACAGGGGTCCGTAAATTTATACGAAAACCCCTGTCCTAAAACCATTATTGTTGTGAACAGAAAACTTAATGTAATAAAAATTTTCTTTAAATTCATATTATAGTTCTTTTGTATCAGATAAAGACAATCCGTCTTCCTCGTCTACTTTTTGAATTAACATTTTGTCTCTGTCTTCAGAGTTGAACCAATAATCCACAACTTTGTTTAGGTTACCAACAAAAGCTCCTAAAAGAATTAATAACATTTCTTTCCAATCTTCTTGGATTTCAATTCCAAAGAACACCGCTGAGTTAATACCTAAGATAATGAAGAAAAATAACCCCAATACAATTGCGGTAATTCTCCAACGATTTGCTTGCATTTGTTGTAACATGTAGTAAAAACGATTTTTGTCTTCTACCTTTGTGTAACTTGTTTCACTACTTAATAATTTTTTTAAATTCATTTGTTTTTAAGATTTAAAGACACCCTTTTTTATTAATTTTGACACTACTCTTGACGATGCCGTTTCAAGAGCTTTTTTGGTCGAAATACCTATTGTTGATTGATTAAACTTAATTTCATCAACATCTGATAATAATGTTGATGTCTTAATTGTTGAAGCTTCACCCAAACCACTTCCTGTGATTATCTCACCTGTTTCAGCATCCACAAATCTAACTTGTAAACCTAATCGAGTTGTTTGTGTCGCTTTAGCCCCATCAACCGCTTTAACTACCTCATCTTCAGATACTGAAAAGTCATATACTTCGATATAAACAAAATACTTAGCCAAGACAATATTACCTTTAACTTCAATTTTATTACTTGAAATACCTTTATCAGATGCTTTGTCCTGTGCAATCATTTTCTGTTTGATTTCCTCTCTGTCTTCAGTAAATTTAAATCTATCTGTTGACTCCAAGTATTCCAACACGATGTTTGCAACCCCTAATCCAACTCTCTTATCTTTCAACTCAGGGTACATGTCATATAGTTCCTGATTGATACCGATTTTAAGGACTTGAATTGGAATCACAATTGTATCAGTGTAATCCGATACAACAGCCATGGATTGTCTCTTTTCAAAATCCGCTTGATATTCTTCAGTTTTCACAGTACCAATTTGTGCGCTTGTTTTACAAGAGAACATGAATAATGGTAGTGTAATTAATATCAATTTTTTCATTACCAACTTTCTTCTTCCTTTTTAGGTTGTGGTTGTGCAGGTTGAGCTGCAGGTTTTTCAATTACTCTTTCGATAACGTGAGTTCCTCCACCGTTTTCAACCTTTTGTTTATTTTCCTGATTTTGTTGTACATTAACAATCACGGGTGCAGGTGCTACTTGTTCTGTTTTAGTTTCTTCTTTTGAGTCTTCATGACCTCCAAAAAGCATAGTTGATAACCATACTCCTCCACCAGCAACTACTGTAGTTAATGTTGCGATAATGGTCTTCTTTAATCCTGACCAACTACCATCGTTTGTTTCATTTGTTTCTTCTGACATAATATTTGTTTTTTAGTTTATTGTTTATTTATTTATTATGGCTAAGAGGTCACCGAAGTGACCTCATTATAATTATTGTACTACTATTTTTGTTGCGATGTTCTTGTCAACTCTTTTTAACATTGCCACGTAAACTCCTGGTGATAAGTTACCTAAATCAACCATATATGAATATTCTCCTTTTGGTACTGAACTGTCCAAAACAACTTGATATTCTCTACCCATTAAATCTTTAATTGAAAGTTTAACTGGACCATATTCTTTAACTTTAAAAGTAATTGCTGTCACATCATCAGTTGGATTTGGTGATACCATTATTTCATCGTTACCTGTTAAATCACCACCCATAGACATTTTATATACTTGGATAATTCCATTTGTTGGTGTGATTTCTAAATCTTTACATTGATTGTTTCCTGCAAATTTGTTTGTTGTCCATAAGGGACTAACTGTCCATTCTGTCTGTGGTTTTTTAGCGAGAAATTGTAAAGTTACAACCTCATCACCATCAACAAGTGGTTTAGAGTGGTTATTTACATCGAACCCACCCCAATCAATTTGATTGTCGTTTGTGTTTAAGTATGACACCCAACTTGAAGTTGCCGATTTTGTTTCAACACCTTTAAACTCAAGTAATGTATCGTTGTATTTTAACCCAAACTGTAATGAACCTAGTTTATCCCCGTTAGTTAAAACCTTAACAGGTACATTAACTAAGTTACCTTCTTGTACTGTTAATCTTGGTACGTTAACTTCAATAGTTGTTGTTGGAAAATCGTATTTAACTCTACTATCAATTACGTTATAAATTTGATTTTCAACACCTGGTTGAGGTGTAATTAACACTTCTATTGGAGTTACACGAGCCATTTTATAACCTGTTCCATTCGCATCACCTGGTACTAAAACATAGTAAGTAACTGAGTCAGGTTGTCCCGCAACAATATCAAACGTAAAGTTAGTTGCTCCTGCAATTGTTGATGTATAGTTAGTAGATGAGTTATTGATTGTATTGTATTGAGCCACAGTAAAGAATTTAACATCTTTTACACTGTTAGGCCATGCAGAGAACCTACCTGAAATTCTACCAAATGTACCCCAAGCATCTGAGATAGTTAAGTTATTATCGCCGTTAACATCAGCAGCGTAGAAATTAAAACCTGTTGGTGTTTGTGTACCTAATACATAGTCCTGTACTTTTTGTGCATCAGCTGTGGATATTACATTACCAACACTCATAGTATCACCTTGTACTTTAATTCTTACAAAGTAACCTGTAGTATCAATTGACACGTCTTTGAATGCAAACTTACCTTGTTTATTTGTAACTTGACTTGTCACTTGAACCCATGAACCACTTGGTTTAAGTTTCTTCTCCAAAGCAACTGTAAGGTTTTTAGCTCCTGAACCAGTCACGTTGGTAAAAGTACCTTTGAATGACATTGTTTGAGGAGCAATAACACCACCATAGTTTTGTAGAGTTAATGTATTGTCTGTACCATCTTGTTTAGCAGCGATTGCTGGATATGTTGATACGGTACCAAAAGTCATGTTCGCAATTGATGTAAGTGATGCAAATCCTGTGACGTGACGTAACTTCAATCTAATCATTGGACCTGAAGATATTTCAAATGTGGACAAACTACCCGTATAGGTCATAGTAATTGTTGCATGACCTGCGGATTGATTTACACTATACTTCAGATTTTGAGCAAAAGATGTGTTCAAAGATGTTATGGTATCAATACCTGAGAATGCTGAGTTATCGTAGAAAACTCTAAATTGGAATGCAGTAATTTTTGTTGAGGTATTATTGTAAAAACATAAATCTACATTTGTAAAACCTTGAACAACGGTTCCTGCCAAATACGAAGTGTCCAAGTTAATGTAAACACCCGAAGCGGACGGTGTTGGACAAGTTGTAGTTTGCCCAAAACCAAAAATGGTTAATAACGAGAACGTTAGGGTAAGAAGAATTTTTTTCATTAGCATTTTTTTGTTTGGTTTATTTTTATTTAGTATTGACTATAAATATTCTTAGTTTATAATTCGACCCTATTATTACTATTTATAATTAAATTATGAGATTATTTTTTCTGTTATTATTCGTAGTATTATTTACCCCAATCCACTCACAAGTTAAAATTGATGACGTTGGAGATGGATGGAAATTAAGAGTTGATAGTGCAGTTGCCCTAATAAGAAATACCGATTTGGATAAGTACGGATTATTAATAAAAGTTTGTGACCATGTCTCTTATTGGAATGGTGGGTTTTCAACTATTGAGGACTCATCCACAATTCTAATAACTCAAAAAGATATGTTATATGGTTCAATCAATAATATTGCAGCAATCATTATACATGAATCTAAACACTTATATTATCTTAGGAACAAAATATCCCTTCCACCTCATGAAGAAGAGTTAAGGTGTTATAAATACGAATTGAGTTTTCTTATTAAAGTTCCAAATGTTGAACCTTGGTTAGTTGATAATGCAAAAGATAAGATAAGATTATTTTCTTCATTGGATTAACGAATTTTTTTAATTACCTTTGTTATTATGACAGAAGAAGAATTAGACAATTGGAAGGCGGTCGATTACCGAATGAGGGAAGAAGGAATTGACTATTGTTTTGAACATTACAGTTCATTCAAGGAAATTGAAGATAAGGAATTCCATAAATTAAGAATGGAGTTCTTAGATAGTATGAAAAAAATACGTGAATACGTTAAAGATAAAATTGAAAGTTATGAAGAAGAGTATTAATATATTATTGGTCTTAGGTTTAATCTCATCTTGTAATATGAAACCTGATGTCCTTGAAACAAAAATGAAATTTGTAATTGACTCTGTTGAGTACCATGGAATTGGTCAAGACAATACATTACAAACAACTCCTTATTGGAGAGTCCATTTAAAAGAAAAGAATTTGTGGACAAAGGTTATCACTCGTCAAGAAGTTGGTGATACTGTGGAATTTACAATTCGTAAATCTAACTTTTAATCCTGTTCGTAAATTACATTACTGTATTGGGGATTTTCTTTATCAAATTTCTTAACGAAAATTCCCGATAAAGTATTTGCCATGTTTTCTTCAGGACCACCAATGTCCTGTATTTTATCAGTATCTTTAAGTCCCATCTTTTGATGCTGGTATTCATGAACCCATTCGTGTGCGACGGTTCTAAAAATATCAATCAATAATCTTTTGTGTACTAAAACATATATCTTATGACCAGGTTTTCTAACACCTGTGGTCATCTTTATATCCCTATTACCTGTGAATGTAATATAAACGTCTTCTGTAAGTGGTAATTCACTTTGCAAGAATTTAACAAACTCTTTCGTAACTTCGATTTGTTCGGGTGTTGAGAATTTATTAATATCTTTGAAACATGCTTTCATTATTAATAAATACAATAAAAAGGGTTAAGTGAAAAAAGTTGAATAAAATGTTTAAAAGAATTTTAACATTTGAGGTATCGAAAGGTTTGACAATTTGAATACTGACATTTGAGTACGTATCAGTTCAGGTATCAAGTTTCTAGATGTATGTAGATAACGTATTATCCTCCCTCTTCCAACTTAACCCAATATCTTAGATGGATGTTGTAGCGTTATGCTCATCCAACTCCTCTTGGAGTCTTTCAATTTCTTCTTCGATTGTTAAAACCAGTTGGTCTTTTTCCAATACGCTAATTTTCGCAGTTTTAACAACTGCTTCACCTCTACCATAACGGTCAAAGTGTTTACCATCGACACAATCCAATTGTCTTAAATTTGACAACTGAGATTTCAATTCAGACATACGGAAAATTTTACCGTATACAGGAGCATTTGCCAAATGTAATTTGGTTTTTAATTCAACCAATTCTTCACTCATGGTCAACCAATTTCTCATTGATTCTACAACATCGTAAACTCGTGCTGAACCTTCCTCAACAGAATTATACATTTGAACTTTACTGAACTCTTGGTTCATTTTTGAAGCTAATTTCTTCTTGTACTTTAAGGCTTGTTTTACTTTCATAATCTTGTTTCTTATTTGTATAATATAAGTGTTTTATTTCAAAAGTCAAATTTAATCATCACCCGCATCCCACTCAGTGAATATAAATTCCAATCTAATGAATGTTATTTGGTCGTATCGGTTCTTGTATACCGTAGCCTTCAAACCTCCACTAGAACTCATATATGGTTCGTTTAAACCCATTCGACCAGCTTCTTTAATACCTTCAATAGAACTATTAATCCTATCTTTAGCACTTTCAATTAAATCATATTTTGTTGGGACTCTGTACCCGTTATGCGTTAACCATCTCCAACCTATATATTCCATCATTAGTTGGCACTTATAGAAGTCGAAGTTTTGGATTACTTCATCAATTAATTCTTGTTCTTTTTTGTTAATGGTTATCATGTGGGTCTCCTATTTTTTTAACTCTATACTTATATCCTGAGTCAGAGTTGATTTCGAACCGAAGTCTCATCTCTTCAGCAGCTTCTTTTGTTTCAAATTCTAATACGTCATCTGCACTATCTAAAATAATAACAGGTAATTCTTTTTCTCTTGTGGCATCTTTCACCATCTTTATAATAATGTAACTCATACCCCTATTATAAGAAAAGAATCCCCAACTTTCAAGGTCAGGGATTTCTTTTTTTTTAGATGGATTGGACCATCATTTCGGTCATACCATTCCATTTTTTGATTTGAGATTTTGGAACCCAAAACTCCATCTCTCCAATTTCCTCAACTCGTTTCAAGTAATCGTTACGGAAACGTTCAACTTCAGACTTGTTCTTGATGTACTCCACCTTCATGTGTTTAGAACATGTCTTACCCATCTTAGTCAACATTGAGAACTCATCGGTCAACTCACGTCCGCAACACATACAGATGTTACCACGTTTTACGGTCATCTTACCTGCGAACTTAACCGCCTTTGGACTAACACCCAACAAACGAGTGATATCAATCAACACAGGGTTGAACTCCAAACCGTATGTCTCTTTCAATTGTTGACCAATTTTACGAGCCAAGATGATTGATTCACCTTCAGTTGGCCAGTTCATACTGATGGTCTTGTTTTTGTTCTCCTCTTTTACGATTTGAGCAACTGCCGCTGACACTTGTTTGTCTGTCAACTTACCATACTTTTCCAATTTAGATTGGATGTCTTTAACAAAGTTGTTCTCACCTGTGTAGGATTGAATCTTCTTCATGTCCTCGGTCAACTCAACTTGTTTTGCTTCAACGGGTGCGTTAAAGATTTTCTCAACCGCCACGTTTTGGGCTGGTGTTAATTGACCGTATTTTGCGATTACGTCTTTCATTTTCATGATGAATTGGTTTTGACCTTTGTAGTTCTTAACGTTTTGGATTGTAGATGTAGTTGTCATATTTGTATCGTTTTGTGAATACAAATATACAACAATAGTTTGAACCACCAAACTAATTTCAATATTTTACCCAATTTTTTTTGTAATCCTTGTTGAAGGCACAAAACTCCGCATAATCGTTGATAATCGGTATACCTGTATTGTAGTATCCACATATCACCGCCCAATCTTTATATTGTTTGTGAAGTTTACTTAACAACTTCATGGAGATTTGAACGTTAAGGTCAATGTTGTAGAGCAAGTCCTTCTGACTAATCTTCTTACCACTGACGTAATTTGCAGTACTCGGCATAATCTGCATTGGTCCTTTGGCTCCTGATGATGAAATTAATTTTCCATTATAGTTCCAATCAAATGGTCCTTGATATCTTGTCTCACGATAAGCCACGTTGTAGGCAACGTGTTTTGGTACCTTATACAACTTCGAATACTTCTCTATTGAGGTATACATTTGAAGACTGTAGGGTGAGTTTTGTTTCCCACCCATTTCCTCCAATTTGTATTCTTCTTCAGGTGCCGTCATGCTGAACAAGCTAATACCCGCTCCGATGACACAGAGTACCAAAATAAGATAGAAATATTTGAATCCGTTTATTACCATTAGTTAGTTGGAGTTGCTGGTTTATAGATACTTTTTGCGTACATGTTGAAGATTTGAACACCGATTGAATCTTGATACAAGATATAAGTCCCGTCACCCTTTTGGATAATCAATAAGTTGTTGTTCTCATCCATTGCTAGTTTAACCTCTGATTTCCTAACAGAGACAACCTGAGGTCGTTTGCTGTATGTTGTTTTGATGTAGTCGTAGTAGTATCCGATTGAGATACCTCCTGCAAAACTGATTGAAATAATCGTATAAAACGAGATTTGCTTCAACAGTCCTTTTACTTTTTGTTTGATATTTTCCATGTTTTCCATAATTGTTTTTTTTTTAATGGTACAAAAAACCCCTTGTATTATCAAGGGGTATCGATGTTTTTTAATTTTGGGTGAAGGCTTTGTCAGCCCAAGTCTTCGCTCCCATTCGGTCCCAGATGTTCATGTCACACATGTCAGGGAATGAACTTCTCATATCACCAACGGTCAATACATCCAAGAAAGCTTTATCGATTCCGTGCCACTTGTTACCCTTAGTAGTGAAAACATTGTGCCAGTATTCAACTCCGTTGTCGTAAGACACCTTAACTTGGATGTTTACCAAAGTGTTTTTCTTGTACCCTGCAATAACAGAATGAGCGGTACCTTTCTTGTCGTGAATGCTTAGGAAACCCGCTTGACACTTGCCAGCGATACGGAACTCATATTCCTTATTAAGGTCTTTGATGTGGTTAGAAACCATTACAGAGATGGTTTTATCCTTACATACGGTGTCAAAAGAGCCGTAGAATACGTCTCCTGCCATTGTTCCTTCAGTTACTTTGATGATTGTGTTGGTGGTTGTGTTTGTCATAGTCATATCGTTTTGTGAATACAAAGATACAACAATAATTGACTTCCACAAATCTTTTTTACAATTTTTTTTCTTCGTCAGGAGTGCATTTTTTTTCTGCCCCACATATCGGGCATTCTTTGATTTCTTTTGATTTAATGTATTTCATTCTAACAAGTTTACCCAATTCAAAATCATTTGGGTGATTTTTAATTTCTTCTTCGGTGATGATTAAGTATTGTCCCATATCGTTATTTCTTTACATTATAAATATAATAGTTCATTTTTATAAAATAAACCTATTTATAGTTATGGGATTAGATAAGGATAAACTAAAACGTCTTGAAGATAAATTAAAATATTTATACAAAATGGAATTCGAACAAACAAAGTTCGTCACCAGTAATATTGACATTGACTTTGAGCAAATGGAAGATGAAGATAAGGAATGGATACTTGAAAGAGTTAATATCCAAGTTGACTTTGAATATGACGGAGCTCTTGATGGGGATGAAATATATTACTTTACCCGTGATTTGAAGATTATGTGTGATAAATTTACTTCCGTAATTAAACGATATACCCCAACCCAAGAAGGTAAACTTGTTTCAGGTGATTCAAATTGTCATGTTTCAGACCCAATGATAATCAGAGTTGATTACAAATATGAGGACACCCACAATTTTACATTAGCAACATTTATTACATACATAGACTAATGAACGATAAATTAAAAAGATTAGCCAAGAGTATATCTGAACTATTACCAGATAATCCAAAAAGTCCTCAAAATGTATTTGATTCATTTTCAAATAACGTATATGAGTCTCAAAAAGATTATTTTAATGCACTTGGTAGTGATTCAATAATTAAAATAATTTTATACATTTACTCACTTAAAGAAACAGGTGAATTTAAAATGGGTGATAATATGATAAATAGATTATCATTTGCCTCTTTATTCTTTACCAGTGGAAATTACTCACAAATGCCATGCGATTCTTGTAGTGGGGATGGAGTTGTGGAGTGTGATTATTGTAATCATAATGGTTTAGCGAGTTGTGAGGAATGTGGTGGTGATGGTACCGATTCAGACGGTGAAGAGTGTGGTGATTGTGGTGGACAAGGTGAGGTATATTGTAACAATTGTGGTGGTGACGGTGGTATTACTTGTAGTTCATGTGATGGTACAGGTGAAGTTGAATCAGATGCGGTTGAATATAACTACAGTTATATTTGTACTTGGAATAATGAAATAAAAAATCTGTGTGAATTAAATGAAGGAACACAAGAACCAGCCATGTCCGAATATGACTTTGACCGTCTAAGTGATGACTATATTACTTTATTTTATACCGAAGAAGCCGCCGAGTTAAGAAATTTTGTCGATACAAATGTTCTTTATTGTATTTCTTATTTGGATGAACCAAAGTTAGGTTTACAATCTGATAAGCTCCTACAAATTCGTTGGGACGATTCATCAAACTTTCAATCTTATATGTCATAATTATGGACCTTAAACGATGCCTCAAATTACTTAATTCAATTAATTATCCAAATCAAACAGAAAACCTGTTAAGCGTTTTTAGATATATTGATTATACCCCATACCTATTTAATGAAAACTTATTAGAGAGTCTTGGTGTAATAGGTGTTACCGACTTTGTAGGAAAGACCTTCTCAAAAATGGGAGCCATGTCCAAACCTGGATTTAAAGTTGATTTAGATGATGTCGGAGAAGATGGTTCTTACATTTACCTGATTATTGATTCATATGAAATAATTCAAGATGACGAAGACGGTCACCTTCCTTTTGAAGTTTGGATAAATTATAGTTGGGGTGATAATCAACTTATTCATGATGGTACAGGACTAACTTTGGATGAAATTTATGACGAAGTTGGGTTGGGTGAACTTGGTGAATATGATGAACTTTTAGACAATATCAAGGATAATGTGGCATACAAAGTATATTCCCAAACAGGATTCCATATACACTTTGACGGTCAAATATAAAAAAAGAGAGACCGAAGCCTCTCTTTTTGGGATTGACAGGATGTGTCAAACTTCCACCACCTTGTTTTTCTAAACAAGGAAACTATACCTCAATACTCAGGTCTTCTCGTTTAATTATTGAGTTTACAAGTTTTTCAACATCATCTGAATTCATATAACTAAGAATGTCATGAGTTGCGTCAGGATAAAAATATTTTGTAATGAATTCTTTTGTTTGAACATCAAAGATTGCAACCTCAAATGTGGTTTCAAAATCACCATACAATCCAATATCTCCACCTACAATAGAAATCTCAACCTTATTGTTACCAAATCTCGTTTGTTTTCCACCTCTACCTCTTAATTTATGACTTGGATGGGGTTTAGCCCATTTCTTTATGTCTTCAATAGTTATCATTTTGTCTCTAACGCTTCCATTTTAGATTTGGCAACCAAGTGCTCCGCCAATGTGTAAGCGTCCACGTTAGTCGTGATAATTGAACTCACCAAGTGTTTGTGAGGGATATGAACAAGGAAATCCACACCGTTGAAGAATGTCAAATCATTCTTTAACTCAATACAACCTTGTACCATCTTCAAGAACAACTTGAATTGAGTATTGTTAACAAATGTCTCATTCAATAATACTCCGAAAGTCTCGTGTTGAATCTTGATGTTGTGTGATGCCATGTTCATATCCTTTGATTTAGATTACAAAGATAGTGTTTAATTCCGAACTAACAAATCAATTATTGAATTTCTCCAAACTTTTTTCAACGGTACTTACAAAAGTATTAACCAAATCATTAACATCTTTAAATTCATTCTCTCCTCGTTTTTCAAGGTATTTTAAATTTGAATGAAGTTCATTAAGGTCGATGTTTTTCATCGCATCAATTAGAGATTCAACTTTGTTCTTCGCCCTTTTAACCGCCTCTCTATCCACGTGGTAAGCTCGAAACCTTAACATCAACTCAGCTAATTTCTCAGGTTTCCAACCTTTTTCAACTAAACGTGATTCATCGATTTCGTTATCATTTTGACTGTAGACACTAATTCCACCAGAAAGAGAATGTCCCGAATTATTATAAAAAGCAATCTTCTGAAAGTTTTTTATTTTGGATTCAGTCTTATCAATCAAATACACCAAACATCCATTCCTAATATAGTTATTGAAAGTATTAGGATTACTTTTAGAAGCGGTGCACCATGTAGTACCAGCCCCATATCTTAAAGAACCCCTGTGAGTTTTAGGTGAAACCATAATAACTTCATTGTCCTCGTAAAGCACATTAACATGTTCTTGTCTATCAAATGATTTTTCTTCTTTTGCAATCTCAGCAAGTTCGTTCATGTGAACTAACGATTGATAGTTAGAAAAATCACTTGAATAAATGTCTTTGTTTGTGTGATACGCCAACAACTCATCAAATCGTTTAACCTCTTTGATTAATTGAGGTGAGGTACACATAAAATCACTATTTTTACCACGTGATACCCAAACTTTTAACATGTACTCCAAATACTTTTTGGTTGGTGTAGTATCACTATCAACTAATTTTGTAAATGTTGACATATTTACACCTGGAAATTTTAATCTTAGTTCATCTACTTTTGACATAATATTTATTTTAGCGTTCTGTTTATTTCTTTTTGAATATCTTTTTCTTTCATGGTCTGTCTCTTGTCGTGTAGTTTTTTACCACGAGCAAGTACGATGTCAACCTTGAAGGTGTTTTTAACTTGGTAAATTTTGTATGGGATAATACTTAAACCTTTATCCAAACTCTTTTGAAGTTTAACTAACTCACGTTTTCTAAGTAGTAACTTACGGTCTCTTTTAATATTATCATTACCAATACCTGAGATGGATACGTTTTTCATGAATAACTCTCCGTCTTGGAACATACAATAAGAATCAACAAAAGATAACTTACCATCACGAATGAATTTAACCTCAACACCAGTCAAGACCATACCCGCTTGATACGTGTCCAAGAACTCGTATTCATGCTTTGCTCTCCTGTTTACTATGTTGAAACCCTCTTTCATGGGAACAAAGATAATATAAATTTTGATATAAACAAAAATCCCCCACATTTCTGTGAGGGATTATTATTACCATGTTCTACATGCCCAATATCTTGGTTTCCATCTTGGACCAGGAGTATCACAATTGTGTCTTGCCCTAAAGTTCTTTCTTCTTTCAGGATTATTCTTCTTAATCCTCATTATTTTACCTTTGGCCGATGTTCCACCAAAACCAAAGTTTACCTTAACAACCTTACCTTTGTCGTTTTTAACATATACTTTGGACTTTTTAACGTCACCTTGCATTATTTTACCCAACTGAACTTTTCTTCCCTGATATTCAGCTTCGGTTATTAAATCGCCGATAATAAAATTGGTTTCTTCTACCGAACCATATTCATCTTCATATAAAGTTTCATTTTTGGGTGCAATACCCTTTTTCTTCATATTGATTGCAATTGCAGCTTGTTGAGCAGGGCTTGAAGCTTCGTTTGTTTCCACATCTTCAGATTCATTCTTAACACAATTTGGATATCTTTTTCCAAACATTGTTTTCATTCCTTTTTTCTTATAACCACTCCAACATTTTTCTGTTAGTTGTTGTTTTGAATCACCCTCAATTATGATTTTTAATTGTTGTTCGGTTATTATTATTTCCATAATAATAAATATCCTGTAAAACAAAAAACCCCGAACAATTTCTTGTCGGGGTTCTTGGCTTCAGGTTGAGAATACACCTTCTTACGAGAGACTTTACAGGAGATTATTGTTTACTCCGATTTCCACTTCCTTTTGAGAAGTACCTCTCAGTCACGGTCAATTAGATTAACCAATCCTTAAGTCGTAATCTACTCTGTTTTTACTCGTTGCTCTTCAAGGTTGCCACCCTGATTATGTCTTGCGGACTTAGAGAACTTTCACAACAATCGTATTGGGCTTGGGACCCTTTACGGCCATGAACATCTCATGACTATGTAGTGACCTGTCAATCACGACTGGCGAACGCTTTTCCTTGTATCTTTTAGTTGTTAAACATCAATTAACAAAGTTTGCGGTTGTGGATGATGAAAGTAGCGGTTCGCCGACCAAGCCATGTCATCTTTTGAACGACACGATACTTAACTACTCCCTAAGATATCCCTATCTTCATACTTCAAGTTTGTTTCATCTTAAATCCCTTGGTAGAGACTTTAAGAAGGAATCACCAGCACCACCTGTACGACCTCTTACCTTTCGGTTTTAAACCCACTTTAATATTGAATCACGCAATAGTATGGTCGGATAACCATGTGTCTTACAATAATTCTACGAGTTATTCTTATTGGTGTTCCCACCTCAACCAAACGACCCACATCGCTTGGTCATTAAACCAGTTTCCCTACAGTGTCACCCTCGGTACTCAAGGTCTAACGATATCTCGCTTGTCTACTCGAGCTCCCTTTCGGAAGCCGCAAACCACTTAACCAAATGATTCACTTTATACCACTTTCATGGTTTATTTTATGGACTATAGACCGCCCAATATCTTTAATTCAAAGAACGTTTTCTTAATTGTTTCACAAAG
>Ga0209597_1000169_pt1 | contig 42576 bp, 34 predicted proteins | sample M_140625_MF_Meta_FD_187316 | JGI IMG/M metagenome (GOLD analysis project Ga0209597, IMG submission 187316) | Freshwater microbial communities from Lake Montjoie, Canada to study carbon cycling - M_140625_MF_MetaG (SPAdes) (version 2) | ecosystem: Environmental > Aquatic > Freshwater > Lake... | reverse complement strand
CAGCCTCTGGCAAAGCGAGTTAGCCTACCAAAATCACATTGCACAGGGTGCCGCTTATCAAGCCCTTCCCAAAGGCCCCGTCCACGCCGACCTTTTCCGCGACAACGTGATGTTCGATGGCGAAAAGCTCACCGGCTTCTTCGACTTTTATTTTGCGGGCAATGACACTTGGTTGTTTGACTTGTCGGTGTGTATGAACGATTGGTGCATCGACTTAAACACAGGAGAGCACGCAGTTGACCGGGCCTTGGCCATGCTGAATGCCTACCAAGAAGTGCGCCCACTTCGTTCCGCCGAGAGACGGTTGCTGCCAGCCATGCTGCGCGCCGGCGCATTGCGCTTTTGGATTTCCCGGCTTTGGGACTTCTATTTACCCAGAGAAGCATCTATGCTTAAACCACACGATCCCACCCACTTTGAACGGGTATTGCGTGCTCGTTTAACTTCGCCCTTTAAGCTCTGGCTATGAAGCTTCAAATCGTTCCTGCCAAGCAGGGCCTAGTCTGGGTCAAACAAGGCATCCGTACTTTTTGGCGTCAGCCATTGGCCTTCACAGGCTTGTTCTTTTTGTTCATGGCGTGGGTTTCTGTCTTGTCCATGGTTCCTTTTATTGGCGCGGCCTTGGCCTTGCTCGTTTTGCCGGCCGCGACTTTAGGGCTGATGGTTGCAACTGAACAGGCAGCCTCCGGAAAATTTCCCATGCCTACTGTGATGCTGGTGGCCTTTCGCGCAGGTCAACAGCGGCTGAAGGCCATGATGGTTTTAGGCGGACTCTATGCCCTGAGTTTTTTAGCTGTCATGGCCATTTCGGCGCTCGTTGATGGCGGCGGGTTTGCCAAGGTCTATCTGGCCAATGCCCCCATCACACCTGAAGTGGTCAACGATACAGACTTTCAGACAGCCATGTGGTTGACCACCATCATGTACGTGCCTTTGTCGATGCTGTTTTGGCACGCGCCGGCTTTGGTTCATTGGCACGGCGTTCCACCTGTCAAAAGCCTGTTTTTCAGCGCCATCGCTTGCTGGCGCAATTTAGGTGCATTTGCTTTGTATTTGTTGGCATGGGCAGGCGTGTTTGTGGCGGGCGCCATGCTCATTCTGCTCATCAGCAGCGCCTTGGGTGGCAACGATTTATCTGCTGCTGTTCTTATGCCGGGCGCATTGCTCATGGCGGCCATGTTTTTCACATCGGTTTACTTTAGCGTGAAAGACTGTTTTGAATTGCCCGAGCCAGGCAGCGAACACCAAGCCTAAAACATCAATGGTGGTGGCCATGCGCCCCATGAACATGGCGGTGTTCAATTTCCTCTGGAATGGCCGCGCGCACATCCAGCACATTCAATTGGAACTGCAAAACTTGACCCGCCCAAGGATGGTTGCCATCCAACATCACGGTGTCGCCTTTGATTTTCAGCACATTGAAAATGGCTTCGCGGCCATCTGGCGTGCGGCCTCGCAATTGACCCCCTACCTTCACGCCAGGCGGGAAATCTTTCTTGGGCATGGTTTGCAGCAAGCTTTCATCGCGCTCACCAAAGGCATCGGTCGCATTCAGTACCAATGTGGTTTGGTAGCCCTTGTCTTGGCCATCTAGCGCCTCTTCAATTTTGGGCAAGGTGTTTTCATAGCCGCCATGCAAATAAGCCATGGGCTCTTCTGCAGCTTCTAACAATTTACCTTGCGCATCGGACACTTTGTATTTCAAGGTCACAACGGTGTCTTTTTCAATTTTCATAAAGTTCTCTTCCTTCGGTCCTAAATTATTCCACAGGTGTTAACTTGGCAACCGACAAGGCCAGCCACTTCACACCATGTCTTGGGAAATTCACTTGGGCCCGCGCATCTGCGCCAGCACCCTCGACGGCCAAAACCTGGCCCTCACCAAACTTGGTGTGAAACACTTTCATGGCCACTTTGATGCCATGCGAAGGCTCTGCTTTTTGCACAGGCACAGGCGGACTTTTGTAGGTTTCTGCCGAGCTCAAACTGCTGTGCCCCCATGCAGGCTTTGCTTGAAAAGCTTGGGCGGGTGAAGTCCAGCCGCCGCCCAACCCAGTCGCAAAGCCAGGGTTCTTAGGCATGATCCACTTCAAGCATTCCTCAGGCAACTCATCCAAAAAACGGCTCTTTAAGTTATAGCGAGTTTGGCCATGCAGCATGCGGGTTTGAGAATGACTGAGGTACAAACGTTTGCGCGCTCGCGTGATGGCCACATACATGAGCCGGCGCTCTTCTTCCAAACCATCGTAGTCGTTCATGGAGTTTTCGTGAGGAAACAAGCCCTCCTCCAAGCCCGAGATAAACACCGCATCAAACTCCAAACCTTTGCTGGCATGCACCGTCATGAGTTGAATGGCATCCTCACCCGCTTGCGCTTGATTGTCACCTGCCTCCAAGGCCGCATGCGTTAAGAAGGCCGCCAAAGGCGACATCACTTCGCCATCTTCAGCATTGGGTGCCATCTCTGAAGCCGTGGCCTCAGCATCGCGACCAAAACCTTCTTGCGTGACAAAGCTTTCTGCGGCGTTGACCAATTCTTCCAAGTTTTCAACCCGATCGGCACCTTCTTTTTCAGTTTTGTAGTGCTCGACCAAACCCGTTTGATCGAGAACCAACTCGATGATCTCGCGCAGTGTCATGCCTGGCGTTTGCTCGCGCATCACATCGATCATGGCCACAAAGCCTGCCAACTTGGCGCCTGCTTTGCCGGCTGTGGTGCTTACGGCATCGTGCAAAGAGCACCCCAAACCTTTGGCAGCATCTTGCAATTGCTCCACACTGCGAGCGCCAATGCCACGCGGCGGAAAATTCACAATGCGCAGGAAACTGGTGTCGTCGTTGGCATTTTCTAAAATGCGCAAATAGGCCAGTGCATGTTTAATTTCAGCACGCTCGAAGAATCTCAAGCCACCATAAACTTTGTAGGGCACACCCGCATTGAACAAGGCAGTTTCCATGACTCGACTCTGCGCATTGCTTCGATAGAGCACTGCGACTTCTTTGCGCGTCAAACCGTCTCCCTTGACCAATTGTCGAATTTCATCGACCAACCACTGGGCTTCGGCAAAATCGCTGGTGGATTCATACACCCGCACTGGCTCACCTGCACCTTGGTCGGTGCGCAAGTTTTTGCCAAGTCTGTTTTTGTTGTGGCCAATCAGCGCATTGGCCGAATCCAGAATATTGCTATAGCTTCGGTAGTTTTGCTCTAACTTGATTTGGTGCTGTACGCCAAACTCGCGCACAAAGTCGGCCATGTTACCCACTCTTGCACCTCGGAATGCGTAAATACTTTGGTCGTCATCTCCCACTGCCAACACGGCGCTGCCTTGCTCTGCGGGCAAACCTGCAATCATTTTGATCCAAGCGTATTGCAACTTGTTGGTATCTTGAAACTCGTCAATCAACACATGTTTAAAACGCGAGCGGTAATGCAATCGGATCGAGTCGTTGTCACGCAGCAACTCATATGAGCGCAACATCAACTCACCAAAGTCCACTACGCCCTCGCGCTGGCACTGGTCTTCGTAGAGTTGGTAGATGTCTACTTTGCGGCGAGTTTCATCGTCGCGCACATCCACATCTTTGGGACGCAATCCGTCTTCTTTGCACCCGGCAATGAACCACATCAATTGTTTGGGTGGAAAACGCTCATCGTCGACACCGTGCTGTTTGCACAAACGCTTGATGGCCGACAGCTGATCCTGCGTGTCCAAAATTTGAAACGTTTGTGGCAGATTGGCCATTTTGTAATGGGCCCGCAAAAACCGGTTGCACAGACCATGAAATGTGCCGATCCACATGCCCCGAACATTGACGGGCAACATAGCCTGAAGCCGAAGCATCATCTCTTTGGCGGCCTTGTTGGTGAAGGTCACCGCCAAAACAGCACCCGATCCCACCTGGGAGGTTTGTAATAACCAAGCAATTCGGGTGGTTAATACCCGGGTTTTGCCAGACCCTGCCCCCGCCAAAATGAGGGCCGATTCAGAGGGAAGCGTGACTGCCCTCAATTGCTCTGGGTTCAGATTGCTCAAAAGGGGCGTTTGGTCGTACATCCCCCCAATTGTAGAAACTCCTGACGTTTAGTTTTGAAATTGCAAAACAAAACGGGTAGAATCAGCCACCGGGCCCAAGATTCTTGCGCCCGGTTTTTTTTGCCCAAAAAAAGGCACTCAAAACCGGCCAAGCCAAGCGCTCATTCGTTCTTTCAACGATCCTTTTGGAGCTTGGTTAAATGGAAATTTTTGATTACGACAATATCTTGTTGCTGCCCCGCAAATGCCGCGTGGAAAGCCGATCTGAATGCGATGCCAGTGTTGAGTTAGGCGGCCGCAAATTCCGTCTGCCGGTTGTGCCGGCCAACATGAAGACGGTGGTGAACGAAAAGATTTGCACCTGGATGGCGCAAAACGGTTACTTCTATGTCATGCACCGCTTCGATCTGGACAATGTTCAATTCGTGCGTGAAATGCACGCCAAAGGCTTGTTCGCTTCTATTTCGTTGGGCGTCAAAGGCCCCGACTACGACACAGTCAACAAATTGGTGGTCGAAGGCCTGACGCCCGAATACATCACCATCGACATTGCGCACGGCCATGCAGAGAGCGTGCACAAGATGATTCAAACTTTAAAAGAAAAGTTGCCCAAGTCTTTCATTATTGCGGGCAACGTGGGCACTCCTGAAGCCATCATTGATTTGGAAAACTGGGGCGCCGATGCCACCAAAGTGGGCATTGGCCCTGGCAAGGTTTGCATCACCAAGCTCAAAACGGGTTTTGGTACAGGCGGCTGGCAATTGTCAGCGCTTAAATGGTGCGCCCGTGTTGCCACCAAGCCCATCATTGCCGACGGCGGCATCCGTGAGCACGGCGACATTGCCAAAAGCATTCGCTTTGGCGCCACCATGATCATGATTGGCTCGATGTTGGCCGGTCACGAAGAGTCGCCCGGCGCCACTGTCGAGGTGGACGGCAAGCTCTTCAAAGAATACTACGGCTCGGCCTCAGACTTCAACAAGGGCGAATACAAGCACGTTGAAGGCAAGCGCATTTTGGAGCCCATCAAAGGCCATTTGGCCAACACCCTGATCGAAATGGAACAAGACACCCAAAGCTCGATCAGCTACTCTGGCGGCACCAAGCTCATGGACATTCGCAAAGTCAACTACGTGATTTTGGGCGGCGACAATGCAGGCGAACATTTATTGATGTAATTCAAACCCATGAGTTTCCCTAGGGTGCCTGTTGAATCAAAAAAAGGGGCTATTTCCCCTTTTTCATTGAGGTCAACACCTATTAAGACCGCATCAAAACAAGGCACAATTAAACCTCTATCTTTACTTACTGAACAGGTTTTTTCATGAAACGTCGTGAACTACTCCAAGCAGGTGCAAGCGCTGCCCTACTTCCTGTACTTGCCCATGCCCAAGACAAGTACCCTAGCAAGCCCATTACTTGGGTTGTGCCCTACGCTGCAGGCGGAAATGCAGACTCGCGTTCCCGCCAAGTGGCCAAGGCCATGAGCGCCATCTTGGGGCAACCCATCATCATCGACAACAAGGCAGGCGCCGGAGGCAACATTGGCACCGAAGTCATTGCCCGCGGTAAACCAGATGGTTACACCATTGGCATGGGCAACTTTGCGCCCTTGGCTGTCAACCATGCCTTGTTCAAAAAACTCAACTTTGACCCCTTCAACGACATTGTGCCCATTGGCTTGATCGAAAAAGGCCCGCTCATTTTGATGGTACGCAACGATTCACCTTACAAATCTGTCAAAGACATCGTGGCTGCGGCCAAAGCCAATCCAGGTAAGCTCAGCTACGCCTCGGGCGGTATTGGTGGTTCGCACCACCTCAGCGGTGCCTTGTTAGAACATGCTGCAGGCGTTGACATGATTCACGCGCCTTACAAGAGTGGCTCTGCCGGCGCCACCGACCTCATGGGTGGCCAAGTCAACATGATGTTTGAACAGATGTACTCTGCCATGCCTGCCATCAAGGGCGGACGTCTGCGGGCGTTGGCCATCACCAGCAAAACACGATCCCCTTTGTTGCCCGATCTGCCAACCATGGCCGAGCAAGGTTTTCCCGAAGTTGAAGTGCAAAACTGGCAAGGTTTGGTTGGCCCTAAAGGCATGCCGGCCGATTTGGTCAAATTGCTCAATGCCGCAATGAACAAAGCACTTCAAGACCCAGAAGTGAAAGATAAGATCTTGAGTCAAGGCAACGAAATGGGTGGCGGTACGCCCGAGATTTTTGCAGCGCTCATCAAAGCAGAAGCCCCACGTTGGGGCAAAGTGGTTCGCGACGCCAAAATTGATCCCGAATAAATTCGGTTGTTTTCAGGCTCTGAGTTTTATAAACTCAAGCTTGAATCAATTGTTTCATCAAGGCACTCAATCGAGTGCCTTTCTTTGTGAGGTCAGTCACGATGCTGAAGTGATTGAGTCCAGCCAAGTCTTCACAAACGGGAACAGATCGTGGACCCCATGTTTGGTGAATCAAGCGGTTGTGGCGCAAAAATTCTGGACTTTCATCACCACCCGCCACCGTGTACAAAACGCCCTTTCGGGGCCGTGGCCACAAAGCCGGACTGGCCATGCGCGCGTGCTTGGCTGTCAGCCTGAGTGAGTCTTGAAGGAAAGGCGTTTTGCGCAACGGTGTGAGGTCGTACAAGCCAGAAATAGACAATGCCTTTTGAATCCAATGGGCAGGCATGCGGGGGTCTACACGCTTCCAATCACAGGCCAACATCATGGCTGCCAAATGTCCGCCCGCTGAATGGCCTGCCACCGTGACGTTTTTTGGATTGCCGCCATAGTGAGCAATGTGATGCCAGGTCCATGCCATGGCCTTGACCATTTGATGCGCAATATCAGGAATGGTCACAGGCAATTCGGCAGAACCAGGACACAAAGCGTAGTTCACCACCACCACGCACACGCCCATGTCATGCAAAGGCGGCGCCACAAAAGAGTGATCAGCTTTGTCAAGACTGCGCCAATAGCCGCCATGAATAAAAAATACAACGGGTGCGTTGGGCTTGATTGCAGGAAAGATATCAAGTGTTTCGTTAGGGCCATCACCATAGGCAATGTCGAGCGTGCATTTCAAGGCAGCACGCGCGTCAGCAGAAGTCTGAGACCAATCTGCAAAATGCGCTGCATGGTCTGGCACCAAGGCGCGGTTGTTGTACATGCTGTCATACCAAGCTGCACTGTGGGTTTTCATGGCCATCGTCCTTTAAATTTTCATTTCCAATCGCACCTGGACATTTTGCCAATTGCGCGTGTTGGTGTTGGCCGTTTCTGAAAAGCCATTGCCAATGTAAGTTGTGCCCGTGAGGTACTCACGCGGCGTGAGATTGCTAACCGTCACGCGCAAAGCCGTGGCGGGTGAAAACCGCCAAAGACCATACACATCAACAACCCGTTTGGATCCTTGGTAAGCCCACTGCTGTTCTGTGCGACGGGTGGTGTAGTCGGGGTTCATGTTGACATTGCCGCCCAGCGTGAGGGGAATGGCACGGATGCGGTAGTCACCCCCCAAGTTGGCCGTCATGTTGGGTTGCTGGTCTAAGCGATTGTTAGGGCCCATGACATCCAACACTTTAGAGCCAAAGAAACTCAAGTTGCTTCTGATATCAACGGCTGGTGCATCTGACCAGACTTGGTTCAACCTAAACTTGGCTTCTAACTCAAGCCCCTGCGTGGTGGCATCACCCACATTTTGAGGACTGGAAACAAATCGACGCTGACCAGGCGCCCAGACCGTGTCATATCGCTCGCTGGTGACGTAGCGAATTAAATCGCTGATGTTGCGTCTGAACACATTGGCGCTTAAGACGCCGCCCTCTGCCAAATAGCGCTCGACAGCAATGTCAATGCCCGTTGCCAATTCAGGCTTCAAGCCAGGATTGCCAATTCGATCGGGGCGTGTTGGGCTGTTGGCTTCGCGTGACAATGCAGTTCTGGCAACCAAATTCAACAAGGTAGGCGTTTTGTAACTGCGCGTGAGGCTCATGCGCACTTGATCACGACTTTCTGGAATGGGCTTCCAAACTGCATGCAAGAGGGGCGTAAGGACACCACTCTTGTTGCGCTTCTCACCCTCTTCATTGTTGCCTTCAGTCAAAATACTTTCATAGCGAATGCCGGCATGCGCACTCCAGTTGGGGTTGATGGTCCATTCGTCTTGTGTGTAAATGGCCCAGCGTTGCGTGCGTGCGCGCATGTTGCCTGCATCATCAGAAACCTCGGCAATAGCCTCTTCCGTTCTGCGCACGCCCTCCAATTCAAGACCACTGACATACTGGTGACCGTTGGCAGCAACATGCGTAAGTTTGCCATTCCAAGATTGCGACAAATCTTTGTAGTTTTGCGACTCTTCCAAGGTGTTAAACAAGCCCGTCGATCCCAAGGCAAACAGGTTAAAGCGGTTTTTAAAATGCGATTCACCAAAACCAAACTTAAATTCAAATCTGTCATCTGCCGAGAAGCGCTGGTTCCATTGACCATTCAAGCGCGTCAGCACAAAGCGGCTGTTGTTGGTGGTATTGGCAGCATCAACCGCAACAGGCTGTTGAATGCCATTGATCGACTTGTTTTCAGTCAGATCAATCCGTCCCGCGCTGCTAAACTCCGAATACACCATGAAGGGCATCAAGATAAGCGCTTTGCCTTGTTCACCGCGCCACATGAGCCTGGCATTCGCATTCATACCTTGGCGATGCCCCAAGCTCACGGTATGGCGTTCGCGTTGCGAAGACAAAGCAGGCATACGGCCTTCCGCATCGACGCTGGCATCGGTCAAAGTTGTGGCGTCTTCAGGACGCCATGAGTTCATGGCAGACACTGTAAGGGTTCCGTTCAGCGGCTCAGACTTGAGGTTGTGAACCCAGTTCAAACCTTCTGAGCGGTGTCCGTTTTCAAAAGCACTGCCAAACTTCAAATCATCGGGGTTGGCACGCTGGCCTTCGCGCAAAATGATGTTGATGGTGCCTGCAATAGCCCGCGCCCCTGTCTCAGCAGTTGGCGCACGCATAATTTCAACTTTCTCCACCATCTCGGGTGTCAGGGACTCTACGGAAAAGCCGGGTGGCACGCGTTGTCCATCCAAGAGAATCTGGGTGTAACCACCGCCTAAACCTCGCATGCGGATGGCGCCACCGCGGCCTGGTGCGCCTTGAATGGTGACACCGGGCAAGCGCTTCAAAACTTCACCCAAGGTGCCATCGCCTTGTTTGTCGAGCTCTTCCCGACCAATCACAATTTTGGCTGCCGTGGACTGGCGGCGCTCTTCCATGGTGTTGTCGCGGTTGCTTTTGATTTCGACGCGGCCCATGTCTTGCACAGGCGCATTGGCAGGTGGCGCCGTCTGTGCCAAGCCCCATGGTGAAATGAGTGACAAAACGGCGAGTGCGGTGGGGGTCTTGATTTTCATTCCGCTATTTTGACAGGGGAATTCAAATTTGTGTCGGCCCTTAACTCAACTGACAAATTGACAGGTTTCTATAAAACCCAGAGCTTTGCTTTATTCGCCAGACTTGAACAAAGCCGCCACCTTGCGCTTAGGCTTGATGTTGGCAGAAATGCCCGTGCGGGAAGCAGTCGTTTTGGGTGACGCTTCCCAAGAAGCCGCTGCAGCTTGCTCCAAGCTGGGCGCCTCGTAGGGTTTCTCAAAAAAAGGATCTCTTGAGGCTTGCGCAGGCCTGAAGCTGCTGCGTCGGTCGCGAGGCGCCTCTTCTTCACGGCGCCTCTCAAAGCCACGCTCGGGCCTTCTCTCTTCTCGGCGATCGTCGCGTCGCTCTTCCCGTCTACCCTCGCTGACATTGCCTCGCGAACGGTCTTCATCCAAGGGGTAGTTTTCGACTTGAAGTTTGGTTTTGATGAGCTTTTCAATGTCCGCTACCAAACGCATGTCGGAGGGTGAGACCAAAGTCACAGCCAGGCCTGAGGCGCCAGCACGGCCTGTGCGACCAATGCGGTGCACATAATCTTCAGCATTGAAGGGCACATCAAAGTTAAACACAGCAGGCACATCTTTGATGTCAAGTCCGCGGGCGGCCACATCGGTGCAGACCAGCAAATCGACTTCGCCTTTTTTGAAAGCCTCAAGCGCTTTGAGACGTTCGTCTTGGGTCTTGTCGCCATGCAAGGCCGCGGTGACCAGGCCCTCACGCTCTAGAGAGCGCGCCAATCGGCCACAACCCAGTTTGCTATTGACAAAAATGAAGGCTTGCTTGATGCCGCGCTCTTTTAAAACGGCCTTCACAACCCTGCGCTTGTCGTCATCTTGCGCAGTGTAAAAGCGTTGCTCCACGGTGGAGGCTGTTTCGTTGGGACGCGCTACTTCAATGGTGATGGGGTCTTGTAAGTAGCTTCCGGCCAAGCGCTTGATTTCAGGCGAAAAAGTGGCCGAGAACAACAGCGTGGTGCGCTGCTTAGGCAAGAAACTCAAAATGCGTTGCAGGTCTGGCAAGAAGCCAATGTCGAGCATGCGGTCGGCTTCGTCTAGCACCACGTATTCAACTTGGTTAAGCACCGCGTTTTTGGCTTCAATGTGATCGAGCAAGCGACCTGGTGTGGCCACCAAAATTTCGACGCCTCGTTTGAGCTCAAGGGTTTGCGGCTTCATGTCCATGCCGCCAAAAACCACCGCGCAGCGCATTTGGGTGTACTTGGCATACAGCTTGATTTGCTGCGCCACCTGATCGGCCAACTCTCGTGTTGGCAAAAGGACCAAGGCGCGCACAGGATGGCGAGCGGGCGATGTTGAAGTATTTTCGTGCTTCAAAAGGCGTTGGAGCAGCGGCAACGAAAAGGCAGCGGTTTTACCGGTGCCTGTTTGCGCAGCGCCCATCACGTCTTTTCCAGTCAACACCACAGGAATGGCCTGCGCTTGAATGGGGGTCATGGATTCGTAGCCCATTTCGGCTACGGCACGTGCCAGCGGTTCAGCCAGCGATAGATTTGAAAAAGAGTCGGTCATTAACCCGCTATTGTCGCACTTTAGGTCTTAGGCAATGTGACACCCACCTGGCCCTGGTATTTTCCGCCCCGATCCTTGTAGCTGGTCTCGCAAACTTCGTCGCTTTCAAAGAACAGCACCTGGGCACAGCCCTCTCCGGCGTAAATCTTGGCTGGCAGGGGGGTGGTGTTGCTGAATTCAAGGGTGACATAGCCTTCCCATTCGGGTTCAAAGGGCGTGACGTTCACAATAATCCCGCACCGGGCATAAGTGCTTTTACCCAGGCAAATGGTGAGCACATTGCGGGGAATACGGAAATATTCCAGCGTTCGTGCCAAGGCAAAACTGTTGGGGGGAATGATGCAGACATCGGAATGGATGTCGACAAAGCTTTTTTCGTCGAAATTCTTGGGGTCGACCACCGTGCTGTAAATGTTGGTGAACACCTTGAATTCAGGGGCGCATCGAATGTCGTAGCCATAGCTGCTGGTGCCATAGCTCACAATTTTTCCGCCGGCGGCGTTTTGACGCACTTGCCCAGGCTCAAAGGGCTCGATCATGCCGTGTTCTTTAGCCATTCGGCGAATCCATTTGTCGCTTTTAATCGTCATCTCTTTGTCTTTCCAACATTCTTTGAGGCAAGGCAATATTGTAAAGTGCCAACCAGTCATGTGAGAACAATTCAAGGCTTGTGTGCGCCCAAACAGTGCAATTCAGGCTAGTGTGGGCTAAACTTTGTTGCACTTACCCTTCAGAAAAAAAAGCCATGAAAAGACGCACCCTGCTTCTAGCCAGTCCCATGTTGCTGGGCCTTTCAGGACTTAGCCAAGCCCAGACTGCCTATCCAAGCAAACCCATCCGTTACATCGTGCCAGTGGCTGCCGGCGGTGGTTCTGACATGGTGGGCCGAGCACTGTGTGAGCGTTGGGCCAAAGTGTTGGGCCAATCTGTGGTGGTTGACAACATTGGCGGCGGCGGCGGTGTCATAGCCTCGCAAAATACGGCGCGTGCGCCCGCTGACGGCTACACCCTCATGCAAGGCTATGTGGCCACCCATGGCACGGCGCCCGCCACGCGCAAACTACCTTACGACGCAGAAAAAGATTTCACGCCCATCGGCATGATTGGCTCGACCCCCAATGTGCTTTGCATCAACACCAGTTTGCCACCCCAAAACTTCAAGGCCTTCATGGACTACGTGAAGCAAAACCCCGGCCGCCTGTCTTATGGCTCTGCAGGCGCAGGGTCCTTAACCCATCTGACGGCAGAGTTGTTCAAATTGCAAACCAACAGCTTTATGGTGCACATTCCCTATCGAGGTATTGCACCGGCCATCACTGACCTCATTGGTGGTCAAACACAATTGATGTTCCCTGGCTTGGCAGCCGCTTTGCCACACATCCGAAGCGGCAGAATTCGCGCATTGGCAGTGACAGGCACCAAGCGTCACCCGCAAGTGAAGGACATTCCAACGTTAGAAGAAATGGGCCTCAAGGGCTTTGATGCTCAACAGTGGTACGGCGTTGTAGGGCCTGCCAACATGCCGGCTGCCATCGTCAAAACACTGAACGACGCCATGCTGACTGTTTTGGCACAACCAGACTTCAAAGAAAAATTAAGCTCTGAAGCCGTTGAACTGATGCCCATGAAGCCAGCAGAATTTGCAGCCTACATGAAGGCCGACTTGGCCCGCTGGACCCAACTGGCCAAGACTCGAAATATTCAGCTTGATGGCTAGCATGGCACCACACTGAAAAAAGCCTGCCTTGAAACGCAGGTTTTTTTTTCAGTCAATTCACATCAGGGATTGATTTTTCCCATCACACCCGCCACACCGTAGTTCATGTTCAAAATCTGAACATCGCTGAGTTTCTGCCCAGCTGCCACAATGGCTTTGCCTTCGTTGTCGACAATGGGCCCTTGAAATGGGTGGCGTTTGCCCTGCGCTATATCTTGTTGTAACTTCACAATTTCGTCGCGCACTTTGGCAGGCAACTTAGGGCCAAAATCGCCAACGCGAATCATGCCTTCTTTTATACCGCCCCAGACATTGCCTGTGCGCCACTGCCCTTTTTGCACAGCAAGTACGCGCTGTGTGTAATAGGCACCCCACTCGTGCGTGACCGCCATCAATTGCGCGTCAGGCGCCACTTTGCGCATGTCAGAGTGATAGGCAATGGCCATCTTGCCGCGTTCTTGCGCCGCCACCATCACCGCATTGGAGGCGGTGTGAAATGTGATCACATCCACCGATTGATTGAACAACGCAAATGCCGCGTCGCGCTCTTTGGCCGGATCAAACCATGAGTTCAGCCAAATCACTTTCACTTGGGCTTGAGGGTTCACAGAACGCATGCCTAAGGTGAACGCATTCAAGCCTTGCAGCACTTCAGGAATGGGAAACCCCGCCACATAACCAACCACATTGGATTGCGTCATGCGTCCTGCGGCCACACCTGCCAAATAACGGCCCTCGTAATAGCGCGCATTGGCCACAGACACATTCACATCGGTTTTGTAACCCGTGATCGATTCAAACTTCACATTGGGAAACTCTTTGGCCACTTTGAGCGTGGGTTCCATGTAACCAAAGCTGGTGGTGAAAATCACATCGTGGCCCTGTTGCGCCAAATCGCGCACCACACGCTCTGAGTCAGCGCCTTCGGCCACGTTGTCTACAACGGTGGTTTTAACGGTATTGCCTAGGGCCTTTTCAACAGCTTTACGGCCTTGATCGTGCTGGTGCGTCCAGCCCGCGTCGAACACAGGCGTGACATAGACAAAAGCGGCTTTGACCGGGCTTTTTGAAGCCGACTGCGAAGGCTCTGCGGCAAGGGATGAAATGGGCGAAAAAAAGCAGGCGGCCGCGAAAGCGGCTGCGAGGTTTTTGTACATGGTAGTCCTCTACATGGCGCCGGTTGAACAAAAATAAATACCCGCCGGCGCGCAGGTATTCGGGGTGTATTCTAAAGCAGGTGTATAAAGTTTCTTTTTCGTTCATTTAAAGAAGTGCCCTCTCATGCGTTCAAGCTCCATTTCTCGTTGGATTCAAATTGCCATGGTTTCAGCCAGCTGCTTGCTGCCTTTTGCCGCATGGTCGCAAGGCACAGCTTCAGCTTTAAAAGCAGTCGCTCAAGTTGAGGGCATCAGTGAATTCCGACTGAGCAATGGTTTGCGCGTGTTGTTGGCACCCGATGCGTCAAAGCCCACCACCACTGTGAACATCACTTATTTGGTGGGCAGTCGCCATGAAAATTATGGCGAGACCGGCATGGCGCATTTGCTAGAGCACATGGTGTTTAAAGGCACAAAGACAAGCGGCAATGTCTTTGAAGAGTTGGGCAAGCGCGGCATGCAATTCAATGGCACCACCTTCTACGATCGAACCAATTACTACGAAACCTTTCCTGCCAATCCTGACAACCTGAAATGGGCACTGGAGATGGAAGCCGATCGAATGGTCAACAGCCTCATTGCGCGCAAAGATTTAGACACCGAGTTTTCAGTGGTTCGAAATGAAATGGAAAGCGGCGAAAACAACCCCCACATGATGCTCTGGCAGCGCATGGCCTCCACTGCTTTTGATTGGCACAACTATGGCAAGAGCACCATTGGCGCGCGCACCGATGTTGAAAACGTCAAAATTGAAAACCTTCAAAATTTTTACCGCAAGTACTACCAACCTGACAATGCCGTCTTGCTAGTTGCTGGCAAATTTGAGGCTGGCAGTACTCTATCGCTGATACAACAGGTGTTTGGCGCCATTCCTAAGCCCGTGCGTGTGCTTGAAACCACTTACACACAAGATCCTGCGCAAGATGGGATGCGCGAAGTCAATGTAAAACGAACTGGTGATGTTCAGCTGACTGCGGTGCTGTATCACACAGCAGCGGGCAGCCACGTTGACTCAGCTGCTATGGCAGCTTTGAGTGAAGTCTTGGGCGGCACACCCAATGGCAGGCTGCACAAGAACATGGTTGAGAAAAAATTGGCTGTCAATGTCAGTCCTTGGAATTTTGACTTGGCTGAGCGAGGCTATGTGATGTTCATGGCCGAGCTGAGCAAAACACAAAACCTAGCAGAAGCTCGCAAAGTTTTGCTTGAAGAATTAGAGGGTTTGCAAAAGAAGCCTGTTACCGAGGAAGAACTCAAACGCGCCAAGGCCAGCCTGTTAAGCGACATCGACAAGACCATCAATGACCCCCAAAAATTAGCGGTGCAATTATCAGAATCCATTGCCAATGGCGACTGGCGCTTGTTCTTTTTGCAACGCGATCGCATTGAGAATCTCAAATTGGCCGACTTGCAATCTGTGGCCGCCAATTACTTCAAAGAAAGCAATCGCACTTTGGGGCAATTCATTCCCACAGCCACACCTGACCGCAGCAAACTGCCGGACGCTGTAGATGTAGCCAAACTGGTGGCCGACTACAAAGGCAAGGCAGCTGCCAGTGAAGGCGAAGTGTTTGACATCAGCCCTGCCAACATCGAAAAGCGCACTCAACGTTTGGCTTTGGCCAGCGGTATGAAGCTCATCTTGACACCCAAGAAAACGCGTGGCGAAACTTTGAGTGGCATCTTGACTTTGCGCTTCGGCGATGAAGCAAGCCTGTTTAACCAAGCCACCACCTCTAATCTCACGGCCAGTTTGCTCATGCGAGGTGCAGGAAATTTACAACGCGCTGAAATTTCAGCCAAATTGGACGAACTCAAAACCCAAATTGAAGTCAGTGGTGGCGGACAAACCGTCACGGTTCGATTTGATTCACTGCGAAAAAACTTGCCCGAAGTACTCAATTTGATTCGAGATATTTTGCGCAAGCCCATCTTGGCTGAAAAAGAATTTGAATTGTTGGTTCAAGAGGGAACTGCTGGCCTTGAAAGCCAACGCAGCGAACCCAATGCCATGGGCTCGCAAGCCATGGCGTTGGCACTGGACGTTTACAAGAAAGGTGACATCCGCGCTGCCCGCAGTTTGGATGAATCCATTGCGGCACTCAAAATGGCCAAGCTTGAACAAGTCAAACAGTTTCACAGCAGCTATTACGGCGCCAGCCACAGCGAGTTCGCGTTGGTGGGCGACTTTGACAGCGAGGCGGTGAAGTCTCAGGTCACGCAACTCTTTGGTGACTGGAAAAGCCCCAAAGCCTACACGCGCTTGAAGGCCGAAAGCAAAGTAGCCAAGCCAGGGGCCACTCAATTGGAAGCGCCCGACAAAGCCAATGCTTTCTATTTGGCTGGCTTGCCTTTGTTGCTTCAAGACACACAGTCAGACTATGTCGCCTTGCAGTTGGCCAATCGCGTATTGGGCGGCGGCGTCAAATCGCGCCTGCTTGACCGCTTGCGCCAAAAAGATGGCTTGAGCTACGGCGCTGGCAGCCAACTCAGTGCCAGTTCATTTGAGCCCTCAGGCATGTGGGTGCTGTATGCCATTTATGCACCGCAAAATCTGGCTAAATTAAAGGCGGGTGTGCAAGAAGAATTGGCCAAATTTGTCAAAGACGGAATCACCGCTGAAGAGCTGACCGATGCCAAAAAAGGCTGGCAAGAAGAACGGAAAATAAGTCGCGCGCAAGATCGAGCATTGGCGGCTGGGCATGTGGCGCAAACGGCAGCCAACCGCACGCTGGCCTTTGTTGAAAAAGTGGATGCTCAAATTGAAGCAACCACTTTAGAAGAAGTTAATGCGGCCATTCGCAAGACCTTGGACCCCGCCAAATTTCTGAACATTTACGCAGGGGATTTTGCAGCAGCTGCTAAAAAGTAAGCCATAACAAGACCCTGTTAAAAAAGCCGCTCTTCATACGAAGGAGCGGCTTTTAAACTTTGAGCAACCGTTAAGTTGCGATTGATCAGTTAGGCACTTTGCCTTCTACGCCTTTAACGTAGAACTTGATACCACCCAAGAACTTGTCGTCAGCAACAACATCTTTGGCAAGTACTTCTTTGCCGTCTTGGCCAACGATAGGACCTTTCCAGATTGCGAAGCTACCGTCTTTCAGGCCAGCCTTGATTTCATCAACGCGTTTCTTGATGTCGTCAGGCACATCGGTTGCCACATTGACCATGTCGATGGCGCCTTCTTTCACGCCCCACCAGCTTTGTCCTGTGGTCCATTTGCCATCAAGGGCTTCACCCACGGACTTGATGTAATAAGGTGCCCAGTTGATCACAGCCGAGCCCAAGTGAGCCTTAGGACCATAGGCTGTCATGTCAGAGTCCCAACCGAAAGCGCGCTTGCCCATTTTTTCGGCAGTTTGCAACACAGCAGAAGAGTCAGTGTTTTGCATCAACACGTCAGCACCACCGTTGATGAGGGCTGTAGCCGCTTCTGTTTCCTTTGGGGGATTGAACCACTCGTTGATCCAAACCACTTTGGTCTTCACTTTAGGGTTGACAGATTGCGCACCCATTGTGAAGGTGTTGATGTTGCGAATGACTTCAGGAATTGGAATAGAAGCCACAACACCCAAGGTGTTTGTTTTGGTCATCTTGCCCGCAATCACGCCCGCCATGTAGGCACCTTCATAGGTACGGCTGTCGTAGGTGCGCAGGTTGTCGGCTGTTTTGTAACCGGTGGCATGTTCAAACTTGATTTCTTTGTTGTCTGCGGCCACTTTGAGCATGGGATCCATGTAGCCAAATGTGGTGCCGAAGATCACTTTGTTGCCTTGGCTGGCCAAGTCGCGGAAGTTGCGCTCGGCATCGGCGCTTTCTGGCACTTTTTCAACAAAGGTGGTGACGATCTTGTCGCCAAATTGTTTTTCTAGTTCTTTGCGCGCGTTGTCGTGTGCAAATGTCCAGCCACCGTCGCCCACTGGGCCAACATAGACAAAGGCCACTTTGAGGGGTTCAGCTTTAGGTGCTGCTGCAGGTTTTGCTTCTTCTTTTTTGCCGCAGGCCACGAGAGCGGCAGCAGTGACCAAAGAAATGGCGGCGATTTTGAGAATCGATCGCTTGTTCAGAACTGTCATGAAATTTCCTTTGTTGGATGGACTGGGTTGGACGAAAAAAAGCATTATGAACTGGGATGAAAGGGTTTGCCTAGCGATGCTGGCATATTGACCCGAATCCAAGCAGGATTTCGTGAGATCAAGGCCAACACCACAATGGTCGCCAAATAAGGCAAGGCGGAAAGCAACTGGCTGGGCACTTGCACACCCAAACCCTGTAAATGAAACTGCAGCATGGTCACCCCGCCAAAAAGATAAGCACCCAGTAATATTCGCGCCGGTCGCCAGGTTGCAAAAGTGGTCAAAGCCAAGGCAATCCAGCCCTTGCCCGCCACCATGCCTTCTACCCACAAGGGCGTGTAGACAACCGAGATGTAGGCACCCGACAGACCGCACAAAGCACCGCCCACCATGACGGCCAAAAAACGAATTCGGCGGACTGAATAACCAAGCGCATGCGCCGATTCGGGAGATTCACCGACCGATCGCAGCACCAAACCTGTGCGCGTTTTGTACAAAAACCAAATGAGTGCCAAAACAAAAGCAATCACCCCGTAAACCAGCGGGTGTTGTTTGAAGAAAGCAGCACCTACAAGAGGAATGTCTGCCAAGAAAGGGATTTCAAACTGAGTTCGCGGAGGCAGTTTTTCTTGCACGTACGAAATGCCCACAAAGGCTGAAAAGCCCACCCCAAACAAACTCAAAGCCAAACCAGTGGCGTACTGATTGGTACCAAGGTAAATCACCATCACTCCAAAAATGGCACCCAACAAAGCGCCCGCACCCATGCCTGCTAAAAAGCCCGCTAGGTCGCTGCCGGTATGCACCACTGCGGCAAAACCAGCAATGGCAGCGCACAACATCATGCCCTCGGCACCTAAATTAACAACGCCCACTTTTTCATTGATGAGCAAACCTAAGGCGGCAATTGCAAGCACTGTGCCCGCATTCAAAGTAGCTGCTATGAGCAATGCATACGACTCCATCAGGCCCTCCCGCTCTGCCAACGCAATCGGTATGCCACCAATGTGTCGCATGCCAACAAGCTAAACAACAACAATCCTTGAAACACGCCCGTGATGGACTTGGGCAGACCCATGCGCGATTGCGCCAACTCACCGCCAATGTAGAACATGCTCATGAGGACGGCTGAAAACACAATGCCAACCGGATGCAAGCGCCCCACGTAGGCCACGATGATGGCTGCAAAACCATAGCCAGAAGGGATGTAAGGTGTCAGTTGCCCAATGGGCCCCGCCACTTCCAAAGCACCCGCCAGGCCTGCTGCCCCACCCGATGTGAGCAGCGCCAACCACAAAGCTTTGCGCGAAGAAAAACCTGCATAGCGCGCTGCAGAGGGTGCCAAGCCCCCCACCTGCTGCGCAAAGCCTGAGCGAGTTCGGAATAAAAAGATCCAAACCGCGGCAACACCGACCAAAGCCAATATCAGTCCTACAGAAACACGTGAGCCGCTCATCAGGCGTGGAATTTGGGTGACCGCTTCAAAGGATTTGGATTGCGGAAAGTTATAGCCCGCAGGGTCTTTCCAAGGTCCATAAACCAAATACCCCAACACCATGTCGGCCACATAGACCAACATCAGGCTGACCAAAATTTCGTTGGCGTGAAATTTGTCTTTGAGCCAAGCCGTGATGGCCGCCCAAAACATGCCCCCTGCAACACCCGCCAAAACCACAGCCACCACAATCCAGCGGCCCGTTTCTTTGTCGGCCAACAAGGCCACTCCGCCGGCCGCCACAGCGCCAATGACAAACTGCCCTTCAGCACCAATGTTCCAAACATTGGAGCGAAAACAAACAGCCAAGCCCAAGGCAATGATCAACAAGGGCGTGGCCTTCACCATCAGTTCGCCCAAAGCATAGGCAGACTTCAGGGGCTCCCAAAAAAACATTTGCAGACCACGCACAGGGTCTTTGCCTAGCAACACAAACAAGCCGATACCCAAAGCAACCGTGATGAGCAAGGCCAACAGCGGCGAGCCATAGCGCCAAAGCTCAGAAGCTTCAGGGCGCAGTTCTAGCTTAAGCATGCGCGCTCCACAAACCGCTCATCCATTCGCCAATTTGAGCCACCGTAGCATCTTTGCGTTGAATAGAGGGCGAAATTTGGCCGTTGGCCATGACATACAGGCGATCAGAAATTTCAAACAATTCATCTAACTCTTCGCTCACCACGAGGACGGCACAGCCCGCATCTCGCAAAGCCAGGAGCTCGCTGCGAATTTGCGCCGCAGCACCCACATCGACGCCCCACGTGGGTTGCGACACGAGCAGCACTTTAGGTTTGGCATCGATCTCGCGACCCACAAGGAATTTTTGCAAATTGCCGCCCGACAAAGATTGCGCAGGTGCTTGAGCACCATTGGCTTTGACATTGAATTTTTGAATGATTTTTTGAGCTTGCGTTTGCAGTGCTTGGGTGTCAATCCAGCCACTCGACGAAATGGCCTCGCTTCGAGTAAGCAGCAGGTTGTGCGCCAGACTGAGCGAGGGCACAGCGCCTCGTCCCAATCTTTCTTCGGGCACAAAATGCAGACCCGCTTGGCGGCGCTCTTGAGGCCCCGCATGACCGACAGCCTTTCCATCTAAAAGCACAGACTCGGCTAAAGCTCGCGTGTCTTCACCAGACAAGGCATACAGAAGTTCGCGTTGGCCATTGCCAGATACACCTGCAATGCCCACCACCTCGCCTGCGCAAACTTGTAAATTGATGTCGGCCAAGTTGACGCCAAATTGATCTTCTTTGTTCAAGGTCAAATGGCGCGCTTTAAACAAGACAGCACCAGGCGTGCGATCTTGGTGCTTCAAGGCTGGCGGCTCTGCACCAATCATCATGCGGCTAAGCGACGCGTTGGATTCTTCTCGGGGATCACAAACACCTGTGACTTCGCCAGCGCGAAGCACCGTACAGGCCGAACACAGTTCGCGAATTTCATGCAGCTTGTGGCTGATGTAGAGCAAGCTACAACCTTGACTTACCAGCTTTTTCAAAACAACAAACAACTTATCGACCGCTTGCGGCGTGAGAACAGAAGTTGGCTCATCCAAAATAAGCAGCTTGGGCTCTGTGAGCAGGGCACGGATAATTTCAACCCGCTGCATCTCGCCCACACTCAAGGTGTGAACGGGCCTTGAGGGATCAATGTCAAGGCCGTACTCAGCGGCTTTGGCGCTGATGCGCGAAGAGACTTGCGCTAGGCTTAATGAGGGGTCTAAGCCCAACCAAACGTTTTCAGCCACACTGAGTGTGTCAAACAAACTGAAGTGCTGAAACACCATGCTGATGCCCAAGGCGCGGGCTTGCTGTGGATTTCGGATTTGAACGGCTTGGCCGTTGTATTGAATATCGCCTTCATCTGGCTTGACCGCGCCATAGATGATTTTCATGAGGGTGGATTTGCCTGCGCCGTTTTCACCTAAAACCGCATGCGCCTCGCCAGGCTTAACAGACAAAGAAACCGCGCGATTGGCCACCACACCGGGATAACGCTTGGTGATGTTTGAAAGTGACAGGCGCAATGGCTCGTTGGGCTGCATGAGTTTCTCAAAGTTCGACAAATTTTATCGAGCTTTAAGACGCCTTTGCGTCCTCATCAAGTGAATGAGGCTAAATACCCGCCAAAGACCGCCTTGATGCACATCAATACATTGTCACAACACCAAAATAGCGCGAAAGTCATTCACATTGGTATGCGTGGGTCCCGTGAAAACCAAATCGTTCAAAGCTTGAAAGTAACCATAGGCGTCATTGCACGCCAGATGCTCGTCTAAGCTTAAGCCCGCGTGTGCGCCTCTGGCCAAGGTATCTGGCGTGACCAACGCCCCAGCGTTGTCTTCGATGCCGTCGATACCGTCTGTGTCGGCTGCGAGGGCCCATACATTTTCTTGACCCTGCAATGCTTGCGCCAGGCCCATGCAAAACTCTCCCGCTCTGCCGCCTCGACCTTCGCGCTTCTTAGAGTCTGTTTTTGTGGCACGAATGGTGACCGTGGTTTCGCCGCCGCTCAAAATGACACAGGGCTTGAGAAAGGGGCCATGGCCTTTTGCACTGGCACGCGCAAGCGCAGCATGGACCTTGCCCACTTCGCGCGACTCACCTTCCATTTCATCGCTCAAAACATAGGCTCGCAGACCTTTCGACTCTGCCAAGCTGGCAGCGGCCAACAATGACTGATGCGGTGTTGCAATGAGATGCACCGTGCTGCGCTGAAACCCTGCATGGCCTGGCTTGGGTGACTCCCATTTTGAATTCTGCAGGGCTGCAAGCACTTCGCTTGAAATGTCGATTTGATAGCGCTTCAAAATTTGCACAGCATCAGCGCACGTTGTGACATCGGGCACCGTGGGGCCACTGGCAATGACTGAAGGGTCATCGCCAGGCACATCACTGATGGCCAATGTCACCAGTTGCGCTGGGGCACAAGCGGCTGCCAGGCGCCCGCCTTTGATGCGTGACAAATGCTTTCGAACGCAATTCATTTCACCAATGTTGGCGCCGCTTTTCAGCAAGGCTTGATTGATAGCTTGTTTTTCTGCCAAGCTCAAACCATCTGCTGGCAAGGTGAGCAGGGCAGAGCCTCCACCAGATATGAGGCACAACACCAAATCGTCCTGCGTCAGACCTTGGGTGAGAGACAAAATTTCTTCCGCCGCAGCCAATCCTGCTGCATCGGGCACAGGGTGCGATGCTTCCACAATTTTCAAACGCTCTGGCACGCCTTCAGGCCTGGCAGGCGTATGCCCATAACGCGTCACCACCATGCCAGACAAAGGGGCATCTGCTGGCCACAAAGCCTCCACCGCATGGGCCATGGCTCCGGCGGCCTTGCCCGCCCCCAACACCAGGGTTCGGCCCTTGGGCGGTTGGGGTAAAAAAGCTGGCGTGTTGTGAAGCGGCAGTGCCCGTTGAACTGCCTGATCAAACAACTGTCTGAGAAAGGCTCGGGGATTTTGCTGAATATCGCTGTGCAGGTGGGGCTTAGAACTCATGGTGTCAGAGTGTAGTGCTTGACTATGACACACGCAATTTCTTCGTGCAAAATCATGACCCATGACTACCTTGCTGATCCACAACGCTCACACCCTTGCAACGCTGAACGACTCAGGCGATGAACTTCGCAATGCCTCGGTCTTTGTCAGAGACAACTGCATCGAGGCCATTGGCCCTGCCGACCAATTGCCCCAAACAGCCAATCGCGTCATCAATGCCGAACACCACGTGGTCATTCCTGGCATGGTCAACACGCACCATCACATGTCGCAAAGCTTAACGCGTGCCATACCCGCCGTTCAAAACGCCGAGCTTTTCAGCTGGCTCCAAGGTCTTTATCCCATCTGGGCTGGCCTTCAACCCAACATGATTTACGCCAGCACCCAAACCGCCATGGCTGAATTGTTGTTATCGGGTTGCACCACCAGCAGTGACCACTTGTACATCTACCCCAACGGCGTCAAATTAGACGATTGCATTGCGGCAGCCCAAGAAATTGGCATGCGTTTTGTGGCCACACGCGGCAGCATGAGCGTGGGCCAATCCAAGGGTGGCCTGCCGCCCGATCGCGTAGTGGAACAAGAAGATGCGATTTTGAAAGACACGCAACGCTTGATCGAACGCTACCACGACGCATCGCATGGTGCTATGACACAAGTGGCCGTAGCCCCCTGCTCGCCTTTCAGCGTCAGCCAAGACCTCATGCGTTTGTCAGCCGAGATGGCCAGACACTATGGCGTACGACTGCACACCCACCTGGCAGAAAACGACCATGACATTGCCTACAGCTTAGAGAAATTCAATCGCACACCCACGCAATACGCAGAAGACCTAGGCTGGTTGGGACACGATGTGTGGCACGCCCACTGCGTCAAATTGGACGATGAAGGCATCTCTCTTTTTGCGGCCACTCGCACGGGCATTGCACATTGCCCGTGCAGCAACATGCGCTTGGCCAGTGGCATTGCACCCATTCGCAAAATGATTGAAGCAGGTGTGCCTGTGGGCTTGGGGGTTGACGGCAGCGCTAGCAATGATGCGGCACACATGGTGAACGAAGCGCGTCAGGCCATGTTGTTAGCGCGGCTTAGAAAATCACTTGAGGGTCCGCAAGTGAATGCAGAAGGAAAAACCATATTTGGCTGTGACACAGCCCCTATGGAAATGACTGCGCGCGATGCCTTGCGTTTGGCCACGCGTGGCGGTGCTGAGGTATTGGGTCGCAAAGACATCGGTCAGCTGAGTGTTGGATTTTGCGCAGACATTGCCTTATTTGATTTGCGCAGTTTGAGTTTTGCGGGCGGTGCTGTGCACGATGCCGTTGGAAGCTTGATGCTCTGTGCCAGTGCGCCAGCCGCTTACACCGTGGTCAATGGCCGAGTGGTGGTCAGTGAGGGTCAGTTGGCCAGCGTAGACCTGGGCAATCTGATTGAACGACACAACAAGTTTGCGTTACAGCTTGCTGCAGGACATTGACTCTTTTAGCCTCTAACTTGCCAATTTGTCAGAAAATAGGTTAAGCTTCTGACATATTGAAATCAATCATGAGCCAACTCGCCCAAGCCATCCTTTCTGTCGCCAAGCCCCTGCCTGAGGGTGGACTACTTTCGCCTAAAGAGTTTCTGCACTTGGGCACTCGTGCCGCGATTGATCAAACCCTTAAGCGTCTGACCCAAGAAGGACAACTTTTGAGGGTTGGCCGTGGGGTTTACACCCGCCCTGTTCAAGGCCGCTTTGGTGAGCGCCCCCCTTCAAGCGAATCCCTTTTAAAAGCAATTGAAGCCACAAGCGGCGAAGTTGTAGTGGCAAGCGGCGCTGCAGAAGCCAATGCTTTCGGTTTGACCACACAGGTGCCAACTCGAGAGGTCTATCTGACCTCAGGGCCATCGCGTCGACTGCAATTAGGGCGTCGGGAGATTGAGCTCAAGCATGGCACACGTTGGCAAATGTTCATGGGCAAACGCCCTGCCGGCAAAGCCATTCGAGCGCTTTTGTGGCTGGGTCCTGAACAAGCCTCCTTGGCTTTGAAAACATTGCGCATCAAGCTTGAAGTTCAGGAATGGGAAGCTATGCGCTCAGCGAGATCCTCTTTACCGAGCTGGATGGCCCTTGCAGTAAGTGAGTCCACTGTTGTCTGAGTCGTGGTTCACCCTCAGTCGCGAAGATCAATCTGAAGCGCTAGAGGTTGCAGCTGCATCTACGGGCCGCCCTCCTCATTTATTGGAAAAAGACACTTGGGTGGTATGGTCCTTGTCTGCCATCTACGAATCAGCGCTTGCAAAGAAGCTGACATTCAAGGGCGGCACATCATTGTCCAAGGCCTACAAGATCGTCGACCGTTTTTCAGAAGATGTTGACCTAACCTATGACATCCGCGAGTTGGTACCCGACCTCCTGCGCGAAGGTAATCCAATTCCAGCATCTTCCAGTCAGGCCAAAAAAATCACGGATGCTGTGCGCGATCGGCTGCCAAACTGGATCAAGAATACCGTCCAACCCATATTGGAATCAGCGATCAAAAGAGAAGGCGTCAAAGCCACTTTGTCGATTGTAGGCAAAGAAAACGAAAAGCTCATACTCAACTACACCCCCATCAAGCTTGGCACTGGGTACGCAGCATCCACCATCCAATTAGAGTTTGGTGGTCGTGCAACAGGCGAGCCACACCAGCATCAAATGGTCGCCTGTGACATGGCGCCTGCGATTAAGGAGATTAGTTTTCCGACTGCGCAGCCATTGGTAATGAGAGCAGAGCGTACCTTTTGGGAAAAAGCGACAGCCGCGCACGTCTACAGTTTGCAAGGTCGTCTGCGCGGTGAACGCTACTCACGCCATTGGTACGACTTGGCTGCAATGGTCAAATCTGGGCACGCAAACACAGCAATAACCGACTGGCAACTTGCAAAAAATGTTGCAGAACACAAATCAATGTTCTTTGCTGAGAAAGATGCCAACAAAGTTTGGATCGATTACGAAATAGCCGTTTCTGGTGGCATTCAATTGGTACCTGAAGATGGCGCCTTACAGGCACTCAAGCTGGACTATGCTGCAATGCTTGAAGATGGACTGCTCTCATTCAAGCAGCCTTCTTTTGATGAGATCATTGAAATTTGTTTCGAATTACAGAAAAAAATTAACTTTCAAGGCAAGTGATTTTTTGAAAATCCAAGTGCTAATGCCGTTCTCAATCAACTTTGGCCCCAGCCAAATACCAACTGGCCACAAGTTGTCTTTCTTCGAGCGTTATGCCTGTGGCATTGTTCATGGGCATCTGCTGGGTCACACTCACTTGCTGGTACACGTTTTGAGCATGCAGCTTGATGCTTTCGGCCGTGTCCAAACGAACATTTTTCATTTGAACTTGCGCGCCATGGCAACTGAGGCAGTGCTGATCTATCACTGATTTGACTTGCACAAAAGTAGCAGCCGGAGACTGTTCATTCTTGGCAACACTCTTTGCGCCCCAAGGCGCCATGGCCACAATAACTGCCACGATCAAAACGACACCCACTGCAGCAAAAGGCCAAGGGTTGCGAGCGCGGCCTAAATGGTAGCCATGCCGTTGCACAAAGAACTGGCGAATCAAGGCACCCGCAAACATCATCACAAACAAAATAAGCCAGCGCTGTGGATGCGTGTACAAGAAACTGTAATGGTTGCTGAGCATGGCAAAGATCACGGGCAGCGTGAAATAGGTGTTGTGCACACTGCGTTGCTTGCCGCGCTTGCCGTGAATGGCCAAGGACATAGCGTCGTACTTTTCGCCAGAAGTCATGGCCGCAACAACTTTGCGTTGGCCAGGAATGATCCAAACAAACACGTTGGCACTCATGGCCGTGGCAATCATGGCACCCACCAACAAAAAGGCGGCCCTGCCCGCAAACAATTGGCAGGCCAGCCATGAGGCGAAAGCCACCACACACAGCATGAGTGTGGCCACAATCAATTCACCGTTTTTGCGAAATCCAAATACGCGGCAAATGGCGTCGTAAACGAACCAAAAAACCACAAAGAAACTCAGGGCCGCCGTAATGGCTGCAGCCGGCGACCAATCCATGAGTGATTTGTCAATCAGGTAGGTGCTGGCATTCCATAAATACAAAACGGTGAACAAGGCAAAGCCGCTTAACCAAGAGGAATAGCTTTCCCAATAAAACCAATGCAATTTGGTATGGATCTTTTTGGGCGCCACCATGTACTTTTGCGGGTTGTAAAAACCACCGCCATGGACCGCCCACATGGCGCCGTCCACCCCTTTTTCGAGTAAATCGGGGGAGTTGGGCTTCAAAAGATTGTTGTCTAAGAAGACAAAGTAAAAAGACGAACCAATCCACGCTATCACGGTAATCACATGGACCCACCGCAGTAGCAAATTAACCCAATCAAGCAAATACGCTTCCATCGATGCGGCTCCGAACTGTTTACCGAAGTGTATACAATTTTTAGGCTTGCAAAAGTTGGGCTGCAACGGCAACCGCAATCACTTCAGGTTCTTTTCCCTCAATGCCCGGAACCCCAATGGGGCATGTCACTTGTTGACACTCGGCTTCGGAAAAGCCACGCTCTTTAAGGCGTCGCTTGAAAGTGGCCCACTTGGTGGCACTGCCAATGAGGCCAATGTAGGGCAGATCTTTTTGATCTCGCTGGCGTTGCAAGCAGGCTGCCACCACGTCCAAATCCTCTGCGTGGCTGAAACTCATGATGAGAACGCGGCTGTTGGGCACCAAATCGGATACAGCAGCATGCACCGGGTTGGAATGTTCGCACACAACTTGGTGCGCTACATCGCTTGGAAAAATTTCGTCTCGGCTGTCGATCCATCTCACATGAAAGGGCAAGGGTGCCAAGACTTTGACCAAGGCCTTGCCTACATGGCCTCCGCCAAACAAAGCCAAAGGCAGAAATCGTTCGGCTGCTTGTGCATGCAAAATAGCCTGAAGGCGAACATGATCAGCTACCGTCACGTGCTCAAACTTCAAGACCAAGGCACCACCACAACACTGCCCCAGACTAGGACCAAGCGCAAACCTTTTTTCAAGCGGTAATGAACTAGACAATGCAGGCTGAAGCAAGCAGCGCCTGGCCTCGGCAATGGCTTCAAATTCAAGGTGTCCACCACCAATCGTGCCCAAAAACTCATCGGCAAAAACAGCCATGACAGTGCCGGCTTCCCGCGGCACCGAGCCTTGGGCTTGTTGCACCGTAATCCAAATACCCGGCATCTGCGCCAGCTTCAATGTCAATTCTGAAAACCAATGCACCTGCTTCTACTTTCAATTCAATGCTTCTAAACCAGACTGTACAGTGACAGAATGGCACAAGTTGTTTTGAAGGCCATAGACCCATGACTCATGCCATCGCCCATTTTCTAAAATCTTCACATTTGGCTTGTACTGCGTGCATTGTTGCTTTGTGGCTAACGGGTTGTAGTACGCCACCACCAAGGCCGCCACAAACAATGACACCGCCACCAACGCCAACACCAGCGCCCGCTCCTGTCAAACCAGCGGCGCCCATTGCGCTGCCCTCTGTGCCTGTCAAACCCCAATTGCCCACTTCGAATGCTCGAACTGCCAAAGAATACAGAGTAGATGCAGCCAAACACCTTTACAAACTCAATGTCGATCGCATCTTCAAGGGCCGCATGCCGCCCATGCTTTACGCTGTGGGCGTTTTGGATGTCGAAGTTGACAAGCAAGGCCAAGTGACACGCACCTACTGGGTCAGAGCGCCTGGCCATGCGCCCGAAGTCATGCGAGAAATAGAGAAAACTGTTCGCCAAGCAGCGCCCTATCCAGTCCCTGCCCACATGGGCAAGGTGGTCTACTCAGACGTTTGGCTTTGGCACAAAAGCGGTCAATTTCAACTCGACACCCTGACAGAGGGGCAAGACTGAAGATCTAAACCGCCGCCTTGGCTTTTTCGCAGCTCATCAAAATCTTTTCTGGCGTGGCGGGTGCACTCATGTGAACCACAGTTTGGTGGTCGGCACTGGCACTGACTGCATCGCGCAATGCAAAGAAAGTAGACAAGGCCAGCATCAATGGGGGCTCGCCCACCGCCTTTGAATTAAACGGCGTTGGCTTCAGGTTGCTACCGTCAAACAAAGTCACATTGAAGTGCTCAGGGATGTCGCCAGCAACTGGGATTTTGTAAGTGCTGGGGCCATGCGTGAGGAACTTGCCCTTCTTGTCCCAAATGCACTCCTCCATGGTGAGCCAGCCCATGCCTTGCACGTAGCCGCCCTCAATTTGGCCTTTGTCGATGGCAGGGTTGATACTTTTGCCGGCATCATGAACGATGTCCACGGCCTTGACCCAATACTCGCCCGTGCGTGTGTCAATTTCAACTTCACTGACAGATGCGCCATAGCAGTAGTAATAAAAGGCATGGCCCGTGAGGGTTGCAAAGTCGTATTTAATTTCGGGCGTCATGTAGAAACCTGCTACAGACAAGCCCACACGTTCCATCCAAGCTTGTTTCGCCAAAGCCGTCCATTCAACCGACTTGCCACCGCCGTGGGCCATGTTGTTGGCAAAGTTCACTTCGGTTTCTTTACAACCCAACATGTTGGCAGCCACTGGCGCCAATCGAGCGCGCATTTGCGCCGTTGCATTCATGATGGCAGCACCATTGATGTCGGCACCGCTTGATGCAGACGTGGCAGATGCATTGGGCACCTTTTGGGTGTCGGTGCCGGTCACGCGAACGTAGGACAAATCGATGCCCAAACCATCGGCACACACTTGCGCCATTTTGGTGTTGAGGCCCTGACCCATTTCAGTCCCGCCATGGTTAACACTGACCGAACCGTCCATGTAAATGTTAAGCAGCGCGCCGCCTTGGTTCAACATGGTGGCGGTGAAGCTGATGCCAAACTTCAATGGCACCAAAGCCAAACCGCGCTTGCGACGTTTGTTGACTTTGTTAAACGCATTGACACTGTTGCGGCGCTCGCGGTATTTGGCCTCCGTGGCCACTTGGGTCATAACCTTGTCGCCCACCCAGTCAGCAATGGTCTGACCATATTGCGTGACCATGGTGGCGGGATTGCCAGACACAGCGGGGTCTTGGTAGATGTTGAGCATGCGGACATCTAAAGGATCTTTGCCAATGTCATTGGCAATTTGCTCGATGATGGTCTCAATGCCAAACATGCCCTGTGGGCCGCCAAAACCGCGGAAGGCCGTGGCGCTTTGGGTGTTGGTTTTGCAGCGGTGGCTGATGAGTTTTAAATTGGGAATGAAGTAGCAGTTGTCGATGTGCAAACACGCGCGATCGTTCACAGGACCCGAATAATCGGTGCTGTAACCACAACGCGACAGCAAGGTGATGTCGGCGCCTAAGATACGTCCTTCGTCGTCATAGCCCACTTCGTAATCAATGCGGAAATCGTGGCGCTTGCCCGTGATCATCATGTCGTCGTCGCGGTTCACACGCAACTTAACAGGCTTTTGCAATTTGAATGCAGCCAGCGCAGCGCTCTGGCTGAAAATGCTGGCATTGCCTTCTTTGCCGCCGAAGCCGCCGCCCATGCGCCTGCAAATCACTTCAACATCGTTGGTGCTCAAGTTCAAAGCAGCAGCAGCCTCACGTTGATTGCCATCAGGGTGTTGGGTTGACGAATACAAAGTGAGTTGGCCATCTTCACGCGGCACCGCGTAAGTAATTTGGCCTTCCATGTAAAACTGTTCTTGCTGTCCGGTTTCGGTGCTGCCCTTTACTTTGCGAGGGGCCTTGGCAATGGCTTCTGATGCATTGCCACGCGTAATGCCCTTGGCCGGCATGACAAAACTTTGCGCCGCCATGGCTTCGTCAATGGTCAAAATAGGTGGCAATTCTTTGACCAACACTTTGGCTTTGTGCGCGGCTTCGCGGGCGTACAACATTTCGCGTGCCACCACCACAGCCACTGCTTGTCCCAAAAACTCAACCTTGCCGACAGCCAAGAATGGGTCGTCGTGAACAATGGGGCCACAATTGTTTTCGCCAGGAATGTCCTTGGCTGTGTAAACCGCCACCACGCCGTGCTCTTTCAAAATAGCGTCGCGGTCAATGCCGTCGCCAATGAGTTCGCCGTGGGCAACGGGGGACATGATGAGGGCGGCATACAAAGTGCCAGCCAGCTCAGGCATGTCGTCGGTGAAAGTGGCGCTACCTGTCACATGCAAATGTGCAGACTCATGAATGACATCGGTGCCTTGCTGAATGCCCGATACGGGCAACAAATTGTGCAAAGAAATAGGCGCGTTCATTTAAGCCACCTCCGTGGTTGTTTGAGTTTGTTCTTCAATGAAATCAATGACCAAATTGCGCGCTACCAATGAACGGTAGGCCCATGTGGCACGCAAGCCGTCTCGCGCCACAAAACTGGCGGCAATGGCGACATCTAAATCGGATTCCTTCACATCGGCAGGCGCTTTGCCTTCCAACACGGCCTCTAGTTTGGGCGCTCGGCAAGGCGAAGGGGCCAAGCCGTTGTATGCCAACTTCACGCCGCTCAACTTGCCAGCCTTCAGGGTGTATGAGATGGCGGCACAGGTGGCAGAAATGTCTTGCTCAAAACGCTTGCTCACTTTGTGTGCACGGAACACTTGGCCTGTTTGTGGCTTGGGCAACACCACCGCTTCAATGAATTCACCCGCTTGCAACACAGTTTGTTTTTGACCGGTATAAAACTTATCCAAAGACACAGTGCGCGTTTTGTCGCCACGGCGCAGTGTCAGTGTGGCGCCCAAAGCCATAAGGCAAGGCATGGTGTCGCCAATGGGAGAACCGTTGGCAATGTTGCCTGCCAAAGTGGCGGTCGAGCGAATGGGGGGCGAGCCAAAACGACGCAGCACTTCTGCAAAATCAGGGTAAGCCTTGGCCACCAATGTTTCGACTTCCGTGAGTGACACCACCGCGCCAATGTGCCAAGCCTGAGGTGTGTCTTTGACTTGTTTGAGTTCGGTCACGTTGCCCAAATACACAATGTGGTCGGGGCGTGAATATTGTTTGTTAACTTGCAAGCCCACTTCGGTGCTACCGGCTAGCAAGGTCGATGCGGGGTGCTTGACCAAATAGTCGGCTACTTCGGCAATGGTTGCGGGTGATACAAACTCATTGCCTTTGCGTGTGCGAACAACAGGCTGAACAATGATGTCACCTTCCAAACTCAGTGTGGGTGTGGACGCGCGTTGAATGTCTTTCAGCAGTGGCACATCAGCCGCATCGTCAAGCTTCAAAGCCGACTTGTTGCTGCAAGCTTTGGCAGCCGCATCCAATATGGGGGCATAACCAGTGCAACGGCAGAGGTTGCCACTGAGTGCGTCACTCACATCTTGACGATTGGGAGAAGAATTGAGTTGCACCAAGTTGACCAAACTCATCACAATGCCAGGCGTACAAAAACCGCATTGAGATCCATGGCAGTTGACCATGGCTTGTTGCACAGGATGCAAAGTACCGTCGGGCTTTTTCAAACTCTCAACTGTTTTAACCGACTTGCCATCCAACGAAGGCAGCAACTGAATACAGCTGTTGACCGGCACATAGTCAACACCTTGGCCCGATGCATTCAACGAGCCCACCATGACCACACAAGCCCCGCAATCGCCTTCAGCGCAACCCTCCTTAGTGCCTGTGCGATGCAATTGTTCGCGCAGGTAATCTAAAACGGTGGTGGTGCGGCGTGCGCCTTGGGCTTCAACGACTTTGCCGTCAAGCACAAAACGAACTGTATTGGTCACTTGGCTCATATGGGGTGGATTGGTTTGGTTCTGGACAAAAACTGATTTTATTGATTTACCACCCCTCAAGGGGCACTTCAGTTACAAATAAATAGGAATTTAAGAGCCGCGATAAGTTGAATAGCTCCATGGACTGGCCAAGAGCGGCACATGGTAGTGCTGAGAGACATCGGCCACCCCAAAATCCAAGCTCACTTGGTTCAAAAACGAAGGCTCTGGCAGTTTCACGCCCTTGGCCTTGAAATAACCCGCCACGTCAAACACCAAGCGGTATGTGCCTTTTTGCAAATTAGCGTTGTCATAAAGGGGCCCGTCTGGATTGCGCCCATCTGCATTCAATGTGAACCTTTTCACCAGCGTGGCAAATTGCCCCTCTGTGGTGTACAGGCTGACCTGCATGCCCGCCGCGGGACAGCCGTGCATGGTGTCCAAAACGTGTGTACTCAATCCCATGTTGCATCTTTCCTTGAATTGGTCGACTGAAAGTGTATACACTTTTGGCTTTTGAAGCTATCATCATTTCGCATGGAAACATCTTCAACCCACGCCATTGTCAGCGCTTTAACCAAAGCCATTGTCGAGCATCGGCTCATGCCTGGCTCCAAATTGGCTGAGCAGAAGTTGGCCACTCATTTTGGCGTTTCCAGAACCTTGGTCAGGCAAGCCTTGTTTCAGCTGTCTCAAAACAGATTGATCCGCATGGAACCTGCCCGGGGGGCGTTTGTGGCCGCACCCTCTGCTTCTGAAGCCAAGCAAGTCTTTGCGGTACGGCGCATGCTCGAAGTTCAAATGACACGCGAATTTGTGCGCGACATCACCCCCGCCAAAATTCGCGCTTTGAAGGCGCACACCAAACAAGAGAAAGAAGCCGTTGCACAAGAAGATGTGCACGGCCGAACAGAGTTGCTAGGCGATTTTCATGTGCGTATTGCCGAACTCATGGGCAACCATGTCTTGGCCCAAAGTTTAGGCGAACTCATTTCACGCTGCGCACTCATCACACTCATGTACCAATCGCGCAATGCAGCACAGCACTCTGCCGATGAGCACGAAGCCATTGTCGATGCCATGGCCAAGAAAGACGCCGATTTGGCTGCAAGGCTCATGGAAGAACATTTGATTTTTGTTGAAAACAGTTTGAGCTTTGACAAAAAAATACCCACCCACGATATTTCATTGGCCTTGACATGAACGCATCTGTCTACGATTCCACTGCCGCCTATCCCCGCGATCTCAAAGGCTACGGCCGAAACCCACCCCATGCGCAATGGCCCGGCCAAGCCCGCGTGGCGGTGCAGTTTGTCTTGAACTACGAAGAGGGTAGCGAAAATTCTGTGCTTCACGGCGATGCAGGATCTGAGCAATTCTTGTCAGAAATGTTCAACCCCGCGGCTTACCCAGATCGGCACATCAGCATGGAGGGCATTTATGAATATGGCTCGCGTGCAGGTGTGTGGCGCTTGCTGCGTGAATTTGAACAGCGCAAACTGCCACTTACCGTTTTTGGTGTGGCCACCGCGCTTCAAAGGTGCCCCGATGTGTTGGCTGCATTTCAAGAATTGGGCTACGACATTGCGTGCCATGGTTTGAAATGGATTCACTACCAAAACATCGATGAGGCCACCGAACGCGCGCACATGGCCGAGGCCATGGACATCCTGCAAAAACTCAGCGGTGAAAGGCCCTTGGGTTGGTACACCGGCCGCGACAGCCCGCGCACCCGCCGCTTGGTGGCAGACTTTGGCGGCTTTGAATACGACAGCGACTACTACGGCGACGATCTGCCGTTTTGGATGAAGGTTGAGAAAACGGATGGCCAAGTAGTGCCTCAACTGATCGTACCCTACACCCTAGATTGCAACGACATGCGCTTTGCAATGCCTCAAGGTTATTCGCATGCCGATCCGTTTTTTCAATACATGAAAGACACTTTTGATGCGCTCTACAAAGAAGGCAATCCACAAGGCCTGAACCGTCCCAAAATGATGAGCATCGGCATGCACTGTAGGTTGCTTGGAAGGCCTGGGCGCATCACCGCCATTCAAAGATTTTTAGACCACATCCAAGCTCACGATCATGTCTGGGTCTGCCGCCGCTTAGACATTGCGCGCCACTGGAAAACCACCCACCCCTGCACACCATGACACTTAGCCTAGAACAACTCAATACAGCCTCGCCCCAAGTGGCCATGCAACTCTTAGATGGTTTGTATGAACACTCGCCATGGATTGCAGAAGGCGCGCTCAAGCACCGCCCTTTTGCGTCTTGGGTGCACTTGAAACACTGCATGGCGCTGGTGCTCAAAGATGCCAGCAGAGATGCTCAAGTCAGTCTTATTCGCGCTCACCCCGAGCTGGCAGGCAAAGCCATGGTACGCAAAGAATTGACCACAGAATCTACCAACGAGCAAAGCAAAGCGGGCCTCACTGAATGCAGCCCTGCTGAGTTTGAAAAAATTCAAAGCCTCAACGCTGCCTACAATCAAAAGTTTGGGTGGCCCTTTATTTTGGCCGTCAGAGGACCGCGCGGACTGGGCCTCAACAAACACCAAATCATGGCCACGTTTGAAAGACGCCTAAACGGTCACCCAGATTTTGAGCTGCAAGAATGCCTGCGCAACATTCACCGAATTGCTGAAATTCGTTTGAACGACAAAACCAATTGCCACCCGCTTCAAGGTCAGCAAGTTTGGGATTGGCAAGAAGACTTGTCGCAATACAGCGACCCTGGTTTCAAAGAAGCAGGGCAACTGACAGTGACCTATCTCACAGACGCCCACATGGCTTGCTCACAAAGCATCCAAAGCACCATGAAATTGGCCGGCTTTGATGAAGTCTATGTCGATGCTGTAGGCAATGTGGTGGGCCGTTATCACCCCAGCGTGACGGGCGCCAAATACCTCATGACAGGCAGCCATTTCGACACCGTTCGCAATGGCGGCAAACACGATGGGCGCTTGGGTATTTATGTGCCCATTGCCTGTGTTCAAAAATTGGCACAAGCAAAGCAACGCTTGCCCATTGGTCTTGAAGTCGTGGCATTTGCAGAAGAAGAAGGCCAGCGTTACAAAGCCACCTTCTTGGGCTCTGGCGCTTTGGTCGGGCAGTTCAACCCTGACTGGCTATCGCAGACTGATGCCAACGGCATCTCCATGCGCGATGCCATGAAAAAAGCGGGCTTGAATGAAAACGAGATTCCCAACATTCAACGCAAGCCTGCCGACTATGTGGGCTTCGTTGAAGTGCACATTGAGCAAGGCCCTGTGCTCAATGAAATGAATTTACCCTTGGGCATTGTGAGCTCCATCAATGGCAGCGTGCGTTATGTGTGCGAAATGGTGGGCATGGCCAGTCATGCAGGCACCACGCCCATGGACCGCCGGCGGGATGCTGCTTGCGCAGTGGCCGAGTTGGCCCTGTACATGGAAAAACGCGCCGCTGCAGACGGCGATTCTGTGGCCACCATTGGCCAACTGCAAGTGCCCAATGGTTCGATCAATGTGGTGCCTGGCAAATGCACCTTCTCGATGGACTTGCGCGCGCCCCTTGACCCTCAGCGCGACGCCTTAGAAAAAGATGTGTTGAACGCGCTCGATGAAATTTGCAACCGACGCGGCCTTGTTTGCCACCGTGAAGCGACCCTTAGAGCACCAGCAGCGCCAAGCGCGCCTGAGTGGCAAGCGCGCTGGGAGAACGCCTTGAAAGACATGGGCGTACCCCGCTTTGTGATGCCCAGTGGCGCGGGCCACGACGCCATGAAGCTGCATGAAGTCATGCCCCAGGCCATGCTCTTTGTGCGCGGCGAAAACAGTGGCATCAGCCACAACCCCTTGGAATCTTCAACCACAGATGACATGCAACTTTGCATTGATGCGTTTGAACATGTCTTGCACCAACTCGCTTGAATTAAAAAAATGACCATCCAACTTTCGACTTACCAAGAACTTGATCAATGGATCGATGCGCACTTCGATGAACAAGTTCAGTTTCTGCAAGCCTTGGTGCAAGTGCCGACTGACACACCCCCGGGCAACAACGCACCCCATGCCCAAAAAACCACTGAGCTTCTAAAAAAAATAGGGTATGTCGCCGAACAATTTCCGGTACCTGAAGCCGAGGTCAAAGCTTATGGACTGACGTCCCTGACCAACCTCATTGTGCGCAGACCTTTTGGGGCAGGCGGCAAAACCATTGCCTTGAATGCGCATGGCGATGTGGTGCCGCCCGGAGAAGGCTGGACGCATCCACCCTACGGCGCTGAAATCGAAAATGGCCAGATGTTTGGCCGCGCCACGGCAGTGAGCAAATGCGACTTTTCCACCTTCACATTTGCACTGCGCGCCGTCGAGGCATTGCAAGCCAAAAACAATTTGGCACTGAAGGGCAATGTTGAATTGCATTTCACCTATGACGAAGAATTTGGCGGCGAAAAAGGGCCTGGCTGGTTACTCAACAAAGGCCATACACGCCCCGACCTCATGATTGCTGCAGGCTTTAGCTACCAGGTCGTCACAGCACACAATGGTTGCCTGCAAATGGAAGTCACTGTTCACGGCAAGATGGCCCATGCGGCCATTCCCGACACAGGCGTCGATGCGCTTCAAGCAGCCGTTCAGATTTTGAGCAGCCTGTACGCGCAAAACAAACTCTACAAACAAATCAGCTCGCAGGTTGAAGGTATCAATCACCCCTATTTGAATGTGGGCCGCATAGAAGGCGGCACCAATACCAATGTGGTACCCGGCACAGTCAGCTTCAAACTAGACCGCCGCATGATTCCGGAAGAAATTCCAGAGCAAGTAGAAGCCAACATTCGCCAGGTCATTGCAGATGCAGTCAATGACTTCAACCAAGGCCGGTCTTCTGATGCCTTGGTCAGTGTTGACATCAAACGCATTCTCATGGCTCATGCCATGAAGCCCCTGTCAGGCAATGCGCCCTTGGTGCAAGCCATTCAGAAACACGGCGGCGAAATTTTTGGTGAACCCATTCCTGCCATGGGAACGCCCCTTTACACAGACGTTCGCTTGTATGTAGAAAAAGGCATTCCGGGCGTGATTTATGGTGCGGGCCCTCGCACGGTTTTAGAATCACACGCCAAACGCGCGGATGAACGACTGAATTTAGAAGATTTGCGAAAAGCGACCCAAGTTATTTCACGCACTCTTTTGGATCTTCTGAACTGATTCCGAGTCATTTTGGGGCATGCAAGGGTTTTACCGAGGCTCAAAGAGGCATAAATTGTATACAGTTTATGCAACAATGTGTCTTTTCATGCACTTCATAATGGCATCGATATTGCTAAGTCCTTTGACACAATTAATCTCATTTTTTTAATCGGAGCTCCTATGAAAAAACGTTTCCTACTGAAGACCACGGCCGCATTGTTAGCGACTTGCGCTTTTGGCTTGGCACAAGCTCAAAACACTCCCATTAAATTTCAACTCGACTGGCGTTTTGAAGGCCCTTCTGCCTTGTTCCTCACGCCTGTTGCCAAGGGTTATTTCAAAGATGCCAAGCTCGACGTCACGGTTGACGCTGGCAATGGTTCTGGCGCCGCAGTCACCCGCGTAGCGTCTGGCAGTTACGACATTGGTTTTGCAGACTTGGCAGCCCTGATGGAATTCCACGCCAACAACCCCGAAGTACCCAACAAACCTGTGGCCATCATGATGGTCTACAACAACACGCCAGCATCGGTCATGGCGCTCAAAAAATCTGGCATCAAAACGCCAGCCGATTTGGCGGGCAAGAAATTGGGCGCACCCGTATTTGACGCAGGTCGCCGTGCTTTCCCCATCTTCCAAAAAGCCAACAACATTGGCAATGTGACTTGGACGGCTATGGACCCCCCACTGCGTGAAACCATGCTGGTTCGCGGCGACGTCGATGCCATCACAGGCTTCACCTTCACCTCGTTGCTGAACATCGAAGCCCGCGGCGTCAAAGCCGATGAAGTGGTTGTCATGCAATATCCAGAATTTGGCGTCAAGCTCTACGGCAACGCCATCATCGCATCACCCAAAATCATCAAAGAAAATCCAGCCGCAGTCAAAGCTTTCTTAGCCGCCTTCACCAAAGGCGCCAAGGATGTCATTAACAATCCTGCTGCTGTCATTGCCGATGTCAAAGCGCGCGACGGCATCATCAACGTAGAACTCGAAACACGCCGCTTGCAGTTGGCCATCGACACCGTCATCAACAGCCCCTCCGCACGTGAAGAAGGTTTTGGCCAAATCAGAGGCCCTCGCATGTCCCTCATGGCATCACAAGTGTCCGATGCGTTCAACACCAAAACACGTGTGAAGGCCGATGACATTTGGAATGGTTCTTTCTTGCCAAGCGCCAAGGAACTCGACATCCTGCCAAAAGTTAAAAAGTAATTGATCTAGGCGGCCTGTTTTGACCACTGCAAATTTCGTTGATTTTCAAAATGTTTGGTTGGCCTACAACGATGAGTTGTTAGCGCAAAACCACTTCGCAGTTGAAGACATCAACTTGCAAGTCAAGCAGGGCGAGTTCATTGCCATTGTGGGCCCATCGGGTTGCGGCAAGTCCACCTTCATGAAGCTGACCACGGGGCTTAAGCGCCCTAGCAAAGGTCAGATTTTTGTCGATGGTCAGCCCGTCACAGGTCCCTTGAAAATCAGTGGCATGGCGTTCCAAGCGCCTTCCCTGTTGCCATGGCGCACCACGCTAGACAATGTCTTGCTGCCGCTTGAAATTGTCGAGCCCTTTCGCTCCCAGTTCAAACAACGCAAAGCAGAATTTGCAGAGCGCGCCAGCAAGCTGTTAAGAACAGTGGGCTTGGGTGGCTACGAAGACAAATTTCCATGGCAACTGTCAGGCGGCATGCAACAGCGCGCCAGCATTTGCCGCGCACTCATTCACGAACCCAAAATGTTGTTGCTAGACGAGCCCTTTGGTGCGCTCGATGCCTTCACTCGAGAAGAGTTGTGGTGCATCTTACGCGACCTTTGGACTGAGCAAAAGTTCAACGTCATTTTGGTCACGCACGATTTGCGTGAGTCTGTTTTCTTGGCCGACACGGTCTATGTCATGAGCAAAAGCCCGGGCAGGTTTGTGGTCAAAAAAGAAATTGACCTGCCACGTCCTCGCGATTTGGAAGTGACCTACACGCCCGAGTTCACCCACATCGTTCACGAGTTGCGTGTCCACATTGGTGCCATGCGCAAAACTAGCGCTGTGACTGACCCATAAGCAGGTGAATTGTGAATAAAAAAACGATAGAAGCAAGCGCACCCTGGATTTTGCTGGTGCTCACGCTTGTCATTTGGCAAGCCATCTGCACCATTTTCAAAGTTTCAGAATTCATTTTTCCAAGCCCCTACCGCATTGCACAACAAACCGTTGAATTCAGCGGCGTCATTGCGGCCCATGCATGGCGCACTTACTGGGTCACCATGGCCGGCTTTGGAATTGCCATTGTGGTGGGCGTGCTACTTGGCTTTGTCATTGGCAGTTCCCGCTTGGCTTATGCCGCGGTCTACCCCCTCATGACGGCCTTCAATGCGCTGCCAAAGGCCGCCTTCGTGCCCATCTTGGTGGTTTGGTTTGGCATTGGCATCGGCCCCGCCATCCTGACCGCCTTCCTGATCAGCTTCTTCCCCATCATGGTCAACATTGCCACAGGCTTGGCCACCCTTGAACCCGAACTAGAAGACGTACTGCGCGTTCTGGGTGCAAAGCGTTGGGATGTCTTGGTCAAAGTCGGCCTGCCCCGCTCCATGCCCTATTTCTTTGGCTCCCTCAAAGTGGCCATCACTTTGGCTTTTGTAGGTACCACTGTGTCCGAAATGACAGCGGCCAATGAGGGCATCGGGTATTTACTAATATCAGCTGGCTCTGCCATGCAAATGGGACTTGCCTTCTCTGGTTTGGTCGTCGTTGGCGCCATGGCCATGGTGATGTACGAGCTTTTTAGCTACATTGAAAAGCACACCACTGGCTGGGCGCATCGCAGTACAAACAACGAATAGACATTAGTTTAGTGAAACTTTTAAGACTTGGCCCATAAAGGCTTGACCTTTCAAGCCGATTCCTTACGATGCACCCATGTATGGATTGACCATCGTCAATTCAATTTTGTAGCAATTCGTGGAGTTCCCTTAATGACAGCAAATGTTCATCACTCTGAAACAGAGTCAGGACAGCCAGACACAGCTCTTGTTGAACCGAAGGTTAATTCTGGCTTACCTAATTTCTTTGACATTCTTTTCCTCATCTTCCTCGCGGGCATGCTTGCCATGGTCGCTTGGGTGGGTGTTCTTTCACACGAAGAAGGCATCAAAAATGAAGTCACCAAACAGAACGGTGAGGCTTGGGTCAAGTGGCTGAAAGCAAACAGCGAAGCACGTACCAAAGACGACTTTGAATTTGAGGCTTGCTCTGCCAGCACTTCAGAAAGAAAGCGCTGGGGAGATTGCTTCAATACCTTGCAAGAGTCGGAAAAAACACTTAAAGCGCTTATCAATCCTTTTACAAAAGAACCCGTCAATTTTGTTGCCAAGTGCGACCCCAAAGACCGCGGATCCGTTGGCGGTATATATCTAGAAAAGTTGTTGTCAACACCTGCGGGCTCAGCCATTCCCATCGTGGCTTCGCAATTGGTTGATACCGACCCCATCGATACCAAGCTGAATTTAAAGCTAACTGTATGCGACAAAGGTGGCTATGCCATCAAAGTTGATGAATTTGAGTTTTGAGGCCTAACAACATGCAATCTAATGACCTAGAAGCCCAACTACTGAGCCACAAAGAGGCTCAAATTTCAAGCGACTTACCTTTTCGGGAATGGCTGTATTCGTGGCTGTTGAACCCACATATTGAAGGCAATTATCAGAAAACCATCGACAGGTGGATTGGTATCTTGATTGTGGCCAATTTGTTCGCGCTCATGTTTGAACAAGTTCCCGCCATCTTTGAAGCTTACGAGAAATGGTTCCATTTCTTTGATTTGGTTTCAGTCATCGTCTTTTCTATCGAATACATCGTCAGGTTTTATTTAGCCCCCGAAGACGAAGAATTTAAGAAACACCGATTTGCCAGGGGCAAATACGTCACCAGCCCATTTGCCATCATTGATTTGGTCGCAATTTTGCCCTTCTTCCTGCAAGCATTTATTTCAATTGATTTGAGATTCTTACGATCTTTGCGTTTGCTGCGAATTCTGAAACTTTTCCGAGTGTTAATTCCAGCCTACAAAGAATTTGTATTGGCCAACAAAGGCAGAACTTTCCGTCAAAAAGTACATGCATTGGTATTCCCAAGTGAGTACGGCGGATCCCTGCATACTTTGTATGACACCTTCATTGTGATCTGGGTCATTGTCTCGGTTCTGGCAGTGATTTTAGAATCGGTGCAAAGTATTCACTACTTACTCAATCTTGAGTTCTTGATTTTGGATGCTATCGCGGTGTCCATCTTCACCATTGAATACTGCTTGAGACTTTACTGTTGCGTGGAAGAACCCGGCTATCAAAAAGCAGTAGCGGGTCGACTGAAACTGGCCAAATCAACCTCTGCCATCATTGACTTGCTGGCCATTGCGCCCTTCTTCTTAGAAGTATTTTTGCACCACTTGTTTGACTTGCGATTCATGCGAGTCTTCCGGTTACTGCGTCTGCTTAAATTAACAAGGTACACAGGCGCTACCCAATCGCTGTCCAAAGTGATTGTTCGTGAATGGCCCGTCATGGCCGCATCTGCCTTCATCATGTTGCTTCTCGTGGTCATGACAGCCAGCTTAGGCTATTTGTTTGAACACGAAGCGCAGCCCGATAAATTTGAAAACATTCCACAAGCCATTTACTGGGCTGTGATTACACTGGCTTCGGTGGGATATGGTGATATTTCGCCTGTCACGCCTGCCGGTCGCGCGATGACCATTG
>Ga0209597_1000164_pt1 | contig 43226 bp, 39 predicted proteins | sample M_140625_MF_Meta_FD_187316 | JGI IMG/M metagenome (GOLD analysis project Ga0209597, IMG submission 187316) | Freshwater microbial communities from Lake Montjoie, Canada to study carbon cycling - M_140625_MF_MetaG (SPAdes) (version 2) | ecosystem: Environmental > Aquatic > Freshwater > Lake... | reverse complement strand
TACGTGAGATGGCATAATACTCTGGAATGCCGCCGCATGGAATATCACCTACCTCTCGCGGCGCGGCGCCATTATTGTTACGCCTCTGCCAATCATAGAAATGTGGATTGTGGATCCGATGCGTAATGATCTGCCCAGTGTTCCATGAGAATGCCGTCTGACAACTCGTGCACCACATTTGATCGCAACCATCGATCTTGCTAATACGAATACCGCACTTGGGGCACGGCTTTGTCTCCTTCTGGATTAGGGCGGCAGTCGCCTTGGCTCCTGATTCGCATGTATGAGGAAGTTCCTTTGAATTCCCTATGAGCGCATGGCATTCGTGACAATAGAAGAGCTGGCATGTACCACACTTCCACTGCGTGCTTAAGAATCCGCGGCACGGTTCAGCTGTCGTCGTGCTAGAGCCAGGGCACTTCATGATAAACTGACGCGGTGCCATCTTGCTAGTTGATCGTCCCTCCAAGAAGGCGACTTGTTGATCATATACATCACGCTTTCTGCGTGTAAGATAACTATATTCCGAATAACGAGCATTAACTGGACGAAGAGGAATCATTCTTTGTTCATATTCCTCATCTGTAAGTAGCACAGTCAATAGACGCTCTAGACGAACCTTCTCTACATGCGCCTCATTAAACTTCTGTGTAATCTGATGAAGCTCTGCCCACGCCTTGTCCCTATTTACAGTCGCCTCTACGTAGATCTGCATAGACGGCAGAAGAGACTTCTCTCGGTCAACAAGAACCTTGCGCCGATGAAGCTTCAATGGTCCCTTTCTAAATGCCATTGTAAAGTGAAGATCCAAGAACTCGCGATTCCATTCACGCTTACAGGTGTAACAACTCGGCTCTGACAAACTGCTGAGCAAGAACTGCTGCGTACAGGAGCGGCAGGCAGCAGATGGACAAAAGGCGCAGGTTATCTTCTGCCTGACCGACGATGTGTATGGACTGATACAAATTGGGCACTTAGTAGTGTCTGTTTGTTCTGTGGTCATTTTAGTTAATGTATGCGAACATTTGCGTTTAGGTGCTATCAATTTTTACGGTATAGCGCTTTTATCTCAACGAGTTCTCTTGTCCCGTTGAGACGCGTAAGGACAAAATTTTTGATACGAAATGTAGAATACGAGAAAAGAGGTTCCCAATCTTCTCCTGTTAGTTCCATCTTCTTCCACTCATTTCTAGTTATATTGATATGTAAAAGAAAATCATCCATTGTTTTTATTAAATGCATATCTTTCATGGTTATGTAGAATTTACGTTTATTATGTATAACCTCAAGCGCAGTTTTATTTAGTGGATTAGAACAACATTGTCCCATTCTTCTTACCTATCTACCTTAGACTTTATATCTCTGTAAAAACACTTTTGTAAACAGCCCAATCACGTTCAAACTCTTCTTTTGTTATAGCAAAAGTTATACGACCATAATCTTTGCGATTATCAATATATTGTGGTATTTTTTGTTTACGAAGAGTATGACTGAAAATTACATATTCATATCGATAACTATTGTCATCATATGATACTTTATGTAAAATATTATTTGCTACAAAATATGTACAATGTACTACTGGAACTTCAATACATCCTTTTACTTTTCTTAATAGAATTTCAAAACACAATGTATCGTTTAATAGGTATCCGTTTTTATCAATAGATGAATGATAATTTGAATATGCGGTTTGTGTAGTAAGCATAGGCGCAATCACTCCTAACGAAGCAACTTCAACCATATCAGATAATGTTGATGGTAAAATAAAGTTATCTGCATCAATAACAAAATAGTGACAACTGTACTTTATAGCATATCGAATTGACTCTTGACGAATCTCTCCTAATATCTTAAATCGCTCTGAATTCCATTCATGGTTTTTATACTTCTTAAGACCTTCAGAAACAGATGCATTATTATAAAAGATAGATTTATATTTTTCTTCGTGCTGCTTTATAAATGCAGAAATCAGTTCTTCACTTCTGTCAGTATTATCATTGGTTCGAATATAAAGTCTTGTATTTATTTTGGGAAATGTCTGACTTAATAAACATTTAAAAAATGTTGGTAATACTGCTTCTTTATCTTTTACAAGAATAGCAATAACAACATCCAGCATATTATATTATATTATAAATAGTTTATATTTATTCTTCCTCTTTACGCACTGAAATTTTTACTTTAGAAGCTTTAAAGGTTGGCGGAGGTAGTTCTTTGACTTGAAGATCGCGGGTCATAGCTTCCAATGGTTTATCAGACATGAAATATGAAGGCATTTTCATAGACATCTCTTGAGATAAATGGCGTTTCTGAATAAGTTCACAAATAAAGAGACCTGCATTTTGTGCTAACATTGTCATAGAAGTCGTAGACTGGATTACGTAAGCAGCTCCCTCCTCTAAACTTTTTGCACCGTTTTCAGAGGGTGGTGTTCGTGTGACCCAGAGTCGGAACAGTCTACCGTGAAATTCAGGTTGTCGCGCTCTTATTCGTGCGCTGCAGTCCAAGAACTGACTTACTTCACGCTGATTTGTAACAATCTTCCACTTTTCCTGCATTAAAAATAAGTAGTGCTGATCAAAACTTTTCAGTTCAAAGTAATGATCCACACCATTAAGAGATTGTTCATTAAACTTATCACGTATCTGCTGCTCACCGAGAATTGTTACTGTAAATCCCTCTTTCTCAAAACACGGTTGAAGAAGTTTTAGCATAACCTCCATAACTTCTTCAAATATAAATCCACTTGCAGACATTTCTTCTGTATATGTTAGACCTTAATTACTTCAGTTAAGCGCTTCGTTAATAGCCAGGATCCCTCTACACTACAATTTTTTAGCCACCAGTCCCTACACGCAAGCGACATGGAAAGCCACTGCTCCTCCGTTGTTTCCTCTGTCTTTTGGTCAGCCTCGGCTGGATCCTGCACTCGTATGTAATGAATTCCCTCAATCGGTGGATTTGCATAATTGCTCATATCAACATCAGCTGCGACCACGGGCACTGTTCCTAAAGCCATACATTCAGTTTCTCTATGACACTTTTTACCATAGCCAGCAAGACAGAGACCATATTTTGCATCTGCTAACTTCTCCAGATACTGGTAATGTGTGAGTTTGTATTCGCCGCCCTTCGGCATTATAAAATCAGTGCACGCCGACTCCCAGTCATGTGTTTTTCTGCGCCGTTCCTGGATCTTATTCTCAATCTTTCCGTAGAAAACGAGAAGATGTTTACGCTGATTGTAACCACGCGTTCCTAGACCATCCTTCACAAACTCCTCGAGTAATTCAGGTCTGCGTGCCCAGAAAGTCCAGGCAGTTGCGTCGTCGCCCTGTGCTGGTGGATTTCCGAAGAGCGCCTTCTTCCATATCTGTTCATCTGGTGGTGCTGCCTGTAACCACTCTAGAGTGGGACGATCATATAAAAGAGTATGACCGACCTCATGTAACCATATCTGAACTGCCGTCGGATGCTCCTCGATACGCACATACTTTTTATCAGCCCAGAGTCTAACCAGCTCCCTGAAAGAATCGCCACTGTGACTATAGAGACCAGTTAATGATTTTCTGGGCATGTAGATCACCGGTAAAGAAGTATCAATGGTGTGCGGTTTCAGCGTTTCAATTACAAGACGCACCGACTCCGTTTGTAAGAATTCAGACTTTCCTCTCGGTATAGTAATAAGACTGTACTTGAGACCACATGCGCCTGCCATGTGGATTGCGTCACCAGACTGCTCCATTTCATTCTGAATTTCAATGATTTGGGCGCCTTTGGGAAGCATCCACGCAATAGACCATTTCTCAGCTGTATTCGGACCGCCTCTGAAAATCATTCCTGCTGCATTACGCAATTTTCCTAAAATATTTACTGTGCTTGATTTTCCTATGTAAATATACTGGAACTTGACGTCATTACACTCCAGTTCTAATTCTGTGACCCATGAAGCATTACAAAATTCATCTGTAACAATGACATAATGACCATCAGGTGGTGCAGAGAGTGGCTGAGCATAGAGTGATTCGCGTAAAATATCAATCTGCTCCTTTGTAACGAGCGCTGATTCCTGTGGAGCCAACTGATAGACTTCATTACACCACGCCTGTGCCTGTAGAGCAATTGGAAGAACGGGCACATTTTCTGTATCTGACCAATTGAAAATCTGAAGAGCCTCTGTAAAATTTTCCTTTTGCGGCATCCAGAATTCACCCGAACCAACTTCCTTCTTCAAAAGAAGAATCTTAGAAATATAATTGAGCAAATAGATTTCTGGCGTTTTTAGAGTTTCTTCTGACAAATTTGCCGACAGGGTCTTCTTGACATAAAACGACGGAGATAATGGGCTAATCCTTGCCTTAGACCACGCTATCTTTGATTCTTCTATTTTTCCTACAAAAATATGACGTGTATCATAGACAAGTCCTTGGGCGGTGTGAAAACAATTCTCAAACTTATAGTATTGGAGCTTTTCCTTCGATTTGTATTCGTTCGTCGACAATCTATCAAAAGTGAAAGCTTCCTGCTTCGCCAACATTGTACAAAATATATCGAGATTCTTCTCTGATATAGATGAAATACTACGTGTAAATGACTGCATGTCGTGTGTTTTTATTATATGTTTTGTAAGATCTGTTACTGGTTCCATATCATGAATGCCCGTTGGATCTACATAAAAATACATTGGCTTATCAACTACATTCGACGGGTCATATGTACGAACTTCGCTGATATGTAAATGATGTGTCTTTAGTGAGAGCGATGGATTTACAACTAAAAACTTCTTCCTCAACATTTCTACATTGATCGCATTGTCACATCCAGATTGTCCGAATGGAAAATCTAGATCTTTCCAATTGAATTCCCGTGTTTTAAGAGTATCTGACAAGAAAGCCCACGTGTCCTGTGAATCGGCTCTCGGACCAAATAATACAGACGGTTTGCCATCCTTTTGTACATCATAACGCAATAGTGATAAAAACTTATCTTCTAGATTTGTTGACCATACTTGTAACCATGATTCATCGAGAAAAATATCTGAATTTGCGAAGACACAGATTGTATTTGACGGAGCATTGTCCTGAAACCACTTAATTGCTACGCCATACGTCATACGCTTTCCATGTATAATCTGCTCGAGTTTGCTGCTTTGGGGTAGTTGATACTTCTTTTCATTCAATAATACTATCTTGTCAATGAGTGGATTTTCTAAATTGAGTTCCAAACACTTCTTGATTTCCTTTTCTCTCTGAAGATTATTCGGTTTATAGTATTGCGTAAGAAACCAGAGTTGAGGTGGCTCCGTCGTTTCAGGCATACATGTGATCGCGTTTCCAACTTTCTTCGTATAGACTAGTCTTTCAGGCGATAAAGTCGACTCATCAACACCAACAAAACGATGAGTACGAAGGATCAACGACATCATATGAAGCGCATCTATCTTGCTTCCATTCCAGGGTTTACCAACAAAGGGAAATACATCTGTTATCTCTTCTAAACAGATAACATTGCGAAGCTGAAGGGCTGCAAATGTAGTATCACCCATAATAAAGACTATACGCTGCGACAAGAAAATCATCATTTCACCATGTAAATGTTTTTGTTTGAGAAACTGGATTTCCTCTTTACTATTTTCCAAAAGAATAATTGCGTCTACACGTAGATTCATTGCTTTTGCGGCGGTAAAATCCTTCAAACCAACACAGACTGTTTCCCAGCGATCCATATTTTTTTTGATTAGAGTATCATGTAACCAAACGAGTGTCTTCTGATTCTTCCAGATTGATGACTCTGATTTGATTAAACGAATTTGTTTTCCGGTTTTGGGATTTCTGCCATACATTCTTCTCTCTTTTATTTGTGATTGGTGTTTAAACGGTTGTTTCTTTGCTATATGTATGGATAAACATAGGAAAGACTGCTGTATACTGATCAATAGTACACCCAAATATTATTCTATCTTGATTCTACAGGTAGCGCTTCTTAAGCGATATGCCGCCAAGTTAAAGTGGCGTATTTTTCTTGCCACGGAAAAGCCTGATCATGAAGTTTGTAAACGGTTGGTTCAGGAATTCGGTGTTGAGCTAGTCGTGTTAACTGATGAAGAAAGTGGATTTCTCGAGTCGAGACTAGCAGGAGTTGGGAAGTTGCCAGCTGAAATTTTTTATGTTTTACCGCTTCAAGATGATTTTATTTTGGACAGGGAGCCTATGTATGATATGCTAAGTGAAGCATGTAGAATTTTAGACATGGATAGGAACGTGGCTAGTTTACGTTTGACTCCGTGCCCTGGACCTGCAAGCGAAGATCCTCTCTATAATCCTGGTAAAGTGTGGCGGATACTGACTGATAATGACGATATGGTTTTTACCTATCAGGCAACGCTATGGCGTCGTATTGACTATTATGCTTTTTTTAAGGAACTTCTTCTTGGAGTTCAGCGCGATTATCCTGATGCTGTAACAGTTGAGCAAAAAAGACATGTGGCACTCAATGTAAATTGTGCTGAAATTAGTTATGGACAGAACTTGTTAAAAACACTTGGTGGAGAGATTATACTCCATCTGGCATATCCTCGCGCGGGTCCGTGGTCGAATGCAGTCTACTTGTGTCCGTTTCCTTATAGACCGACGGCGATTGTGCGTGGGAAGTTGGAAGACTTTGCGAAAGAGTTAGGCAAGAGAGAGGGGTTTCCTGTTGCGTTTTGATCGGTTGGTAAAATTGAAATAAGTTTGGTCGTCAGACCCAGTAACGATGAATCTATTTGCACTCGATTATGACCCTCGGGTCGCTGCTATAGCACACGCAGATAAACATGTAGTTAAGATGCTTCTTGAAGCATGTCAACTTCTGTACACCGCGCATTGGATTTGGGCGTATCCTGGTCTTTTAGAGCACAATTACTCGGTAAAGATCGCTGAAGAGCAGAAGAAGCTCTCTGTACCTGAGTCTATGCTGTCAGCACCCAAGTCAATCAGCAGACCCTTTGAGCCTGGTTTTCGTCCTGCGCACATTCATCATCCTTGCGCAGTCTGGGTCCGTCAGTCGCAAGGCAACTATTTGTGGGCTGCTCAACTCGCTTTGGGGTTGGCGGAGGAGTATACGTTTCGTTATGGAAAGATTCATTCCTGCGAATTACATGCAAAGTGGCTCTTTGAGAATGTCCCAGAATATACTGCGCTTGATCAAGAAGATTTTGTTCAAGCGATGTATGATGAGTATAAGCGTGATGACGCAATTGAAGCCTATAGGGCGTATTACAGGGGATCAAAGGGTGATCGTGGTCTTCTCCAGTATACACGGAGAGAGAAACCCGCTTGGATTTGAGATTATTCACCTTCGCCAGGAGGAGTTGTTCCACTCACATCAAGATAAGTAAAAAAGGTAGGACCCGTTCCTGTATAAAAATTAATAGGTAAAATATTTGTAGTATTTGTATAAAATACAGATAACCATAATGCCGAACTATATGTTTGATCAAAAGTTATGCTTGTATTATTATTTCCATCAAAAATTATTTTGGATGATGCATCATTTACAGGTGTATAAATATTTGTTGTTGTCGTTGTAGCACTGTTTCTTCTTGATTTTAAAATACAGAGTTTAGAAGTTCCTGTTGTAAGAGTAGGTTCAGCGGGTACCTCACAATCTCTTTGTCCAACTACAGCAGGTGAAAATGTAATATTTTTTGATAATAAAGGATATGCTGTTTCACCTCTTGCAGTAGCATCTACAGTAAGACCTGAATATGCAGTTGTACCTAAGATAAGATATCCAGAGGGTGTACGTACAAACATGATAGATCCAATTGAAGTCGCACTCACTGTAACACTTGTATAACACCAACCAGTGCCACTCGAACTTACACCATCTACACTTTCATATTGCGAAAAATAAATTGTATATGTTTTAGTGCTTCCTGTAGAATTTAGAATTGTTAAATATCTTATTAAATAATAAGACTCAATAGATGGAAAAATACAGATAGTTTCAATTGAATCTGTATAATATAAAATAACATTTTGAGATGTTATTTCAACACGAGATTCAGGTAATGGCGTAGCTGAATTCTGTACAGCTATACTAAGTGAATCAGTATAATAATTTAAAATTTTCCAATCACTTGATCCATTTGATATAAGTGAAATTACACTATTCGCAGTATCAAGTTTAAATATAGGCGATCTAATAGGAGGATCAGTATTAAAATCAATCGTAGAATCAAATGTAGGTAATGTCTCGTATAAAGTATAGACGGCAGGTACTTCTCCTGAAAAATTAGGCATAATCTGAACGATGTAAGGTGGAGTTCTGTCTGTCACTTTAAAATGTAGAATTGCTCCTCTTCCTCCAAGATTAGTTATAGGTGGTAATATAACAGATTTACTTTCTGAAGAAATGTCCACTGTTGTAATTGATTTAATATTATTTCCAGTCATAACAATATTACCTGCAGAATTAGGTATAAATAAATATCTTCTAAGAACAAGTGTACATCTACTCTGGTCGGCTAATGCGTATATTATAAAGTTGTAATTATAGAATTGTATATCTGTATTATTAAGTGTATATGTAATAGTAAAATCACCTGCGACCGCAGTTATACTTCGCGTAAGATAGGCTAATTCAACATTTGTAGTATCTCGCTGAAATAAAATAAAGCTATTTACAGTTGGTGGACCAAACGTATATGTGCCTGTTCCAATTACTGTAATAATACCATTTGATGCGATAGTCGCAGTTATACTAGTGAATTCTACAGTTAAAGCAATAGCACCGCCACGCAAACGTTTCATCAAGTACAACGTACTTTCACGTTGGATGGTGTAATCGGCTACTCTCTTGTTATCTTGAAGTTGTTTTCCAGAAAATAGGAGACGTTGCTCACTAATCGGAATGCCTTCCCTGTCGTGAAGTATTTTTTTTAGTTTACTAATACTATAAGTGGGGTCTACATGAAGACTTATAGTATTATTGAGTGTTTTAATATATATTTGCATATCTCTACTACAGGGTCTGAAAACTAAATAGGATATTTCCATATGCGTCAACCAGTTTAGTGCCATTATTATAGAGCTCACCGAAATTGAGACGACCTGCGTTTGTTTCTGTCGTACTAATCGTTGATGTAAAAACTGATCCACTGCTCATATTTAATGTTGAAAGCACATTAAAACTACTTAAATAGCCTATAGATCCTAGACCTTTAATTGAACTGGTAAGTTGTAAACTGCCCATGAATCCCAGTCCTTCAATTGAACTGATCAGCTGTGTGCTTGAAACATATTGAAGTGTTCCTAGACCTTCAATTGAACTTATCAGCTGTGTGCTTGAAATATATTGAACTGTTCCTAAACCTTCAATGGAAGATACTAATTCAGATAATGTAATCCCTCCAGTACCTGACACATTCACAAGTAAAGAACCGTCACCCACAAACTTATTAGCTGTTATAGATGACACTGTGATTTGCTGCGATGAGAGAAGAGATGCATAGATAGATCCTGAACTTATATTTAGTGATGAAATAGAATTAAAACTACTGCGATAACCAATGGATCCTAGTGATTGAAGTGAGCTAATTAGTTGTGAACTAGAGATATATTGGAGAGTTCCTAGACCTGTAAAGGAACTTGTAGTAACAATATTAATACCAATATTAATACCAATGACTGTTGAAACTAAATCTGCAGTTGCAACTGTTCCTGAGACACCACCTGTTGCTGTAATTGTAAAAGCTCCATCTGTTCCTGTAATTGAGATTCCTGACCCTTGTGTTACTGATAGAACACCAGTATTTGATACAGTAACAGCCCCTGTAGTCGTATTTACTCCTATTCCTGTGCCCGCTGTAATCGATGTTACACCTACTGCTCCTGTCGGTCCTGTCGGTCCAGTCGGTCCTGTACCGCCTGCTCCTGTTGCTCCTGTTGGTCCCGTTGGTCCTGTATCACCTGCTCCTGTTGCTCCTGTCGGTCCTGTAGAACCTGCTCCTGTTGGACCTGTCGGTCCTGTATCACCCACACCTGGACCAGTGGCTCCTGTAGCACCTGTAGCACCTGTTCCTCCTGCACCTGTTATATTTGTTAGCATAGAGCCATCACCTATAAACTTATTTGCTGTGATTGAAGATGCCATGATTCTCTGCGACGATAAAAAACTTGTAAAAAGAGATCCTGAACTTATATTTAGAGATGAAATTGTATTAAAACTGCTTATATAACCTAATAAACCTAGACCCTGCGTTGTGCTTGTAAGATCTGACGCCGCAATACCTCCCGCACCTGGCACATTCACTAGTAGTGATCCATCACCTATAAACTTATTTGCTGTGATTGAAGATGCCATGATTTGCTGCGACGATAAAAAACTTGTAAAAAGAGATCCTGAACTTATATTTAGAGATGAAATTGTATTAAAACTGCTTATATAACCTAATAAACCTAGACCCTGCGTTGTGCTTGTAAGATCTGACGCCGCAATACCTCCCGCACCTGGCACATTCACTAGTAGTGATCCATCCCCTATAAACTTATTAGCTGTTATTGAAGATGCCATGATTCGCTGTGATGATAAGAAAGCTGTATACTGAGATCCTGAACTTATATTTAGAGATGAAATTGTATTGAAACTGCTTAGATAACCCAATAAACCTAGACCCTGCGTTGTGCTTGTAAGATCTGACGCCGCAATACCTCCCGCACCTGGCACATTCACTAGTAGTGATCCATCCCCTATAAACTTATTAGCTGTTATTGAAGATGCCATGATTCGCTGTGATGATAAGAAAGCTGTATACTGAGATCCTGAACTTATATTTAGAGATGAAATTGTATTGAAACTGCTTAGATAACCCAATAAACCCAAACCCTGCGTTGTGCTTGTTAGTTGCGGTGTTGAAATGAGTCCTATCTTTGATGAAAGATAACCAAGTGTGCCAAGACCAATTAGAGAGCTTGTGAGTTGTGATGTAGAAATGAGTCCTATCTTTGATGAAAGATAACCAAGGGTGCCAAGACCGATTAGAGAGCTTGTAAGATCTGACACTACAATATCTCCACCTCCACCTGCTCCACCGTTTATAGTAACCTGATTTCCATCCAATGAAAAACTAATATTTGACCCTGCCACTAAAAAGGTTGAGTTATAGATTTGCCCTATTGAAGCTAGACTTGTCGGGACACCCACCGTACTTAAAAAACTTATTGTATCTTGAAATGTTGCCGATCCACCATTTCCTGTCACAAGCATACTATTTGTTGAAACACGCCCATTTGTATCAGGATTATATGCAAAGATTCTTCGTAAAACAATTGAATCTGTATCGTAGGTTTTTTTAAATGATGCCATACTCTCTCTAATTATAGATAGTAACAAAAATACTATTTGTAGGCGAAGGATATGATTGTAACAATAGAGTAATACTAGGATTAGGTAAATATGCGGCAAATAAAACTCTATGATGTAATAAAAGATTATTGCCTCGATATGTATTTATTATATCATCTCCTGAATAGAGAAACGATATACGTTTATTATACGTAGAGTTATTGGTTTGATTTATCATATCATTTGAATCATAATACGCGTTAACATACTCGGTAAAGGTTCCATTTGTAAGGCTAATAAAAGATGGTGGACTATTATCAGGAATATACTGTAAAAAAGATGAAATCGGTATCAATCTATTTACATTTGAATAGCTATTGTTACTTGATGCTTTTGTTGGAAAACTAAAAAATATATTAAAATCAATCTGTACTTTACTTGTTGACACAATAAAGTTTGACATACTTCTAATATTTAGTTGTGCTGTTGAGAAATAAAGGTCATATTTATAACCATACGTAGTAAATGGATTATCAACCAAATTTTGAAGACGATAACAGTTTTGAGTTGTACCTGAATAACCATCATATCCTATAGAACTTCTAAAACAAGCTAATATTGTGGAGTTAGCTGTACTAATATAAATTTTACCCAACGTGTCAAAAGTACTTATGTACGTAAGGGTTGATATTGTTGACGTTTTTGAAAAAACTGCATTCGTAGTTGAATATATGGCTGGATTCATATTACTTGTATAAATATAACCCTGTGGTGTAAACGTTGATATAGATGATATATATCCATTAAACGAACCATAATCTATAATACCCTTTGTAGTTGATAGTAAAGCAATGCTATTCACATAGTTATTAAATATAAAAGTTGATTGAAGTGTTGATTGAAGGGTTAAACTTGATATATATGGAGCATTTTCATTAATTCCTTTTACAGTCGACTGGACATTTTGTGTAAATGTCGATCTATCTGTATAGAAACCTAATTGATTTTTTAAAGAAAATGTACTTAGTAGCGATTGACTTGAAACGATATTTAATGATTCTATAGTACTTACTAACTGTTTTGTTGAAATATAAGGTAATGATACAATAGTACTTCTTAGTGATAAAGATGAAATGTATCCTAGAGAACCAACTTGATTAAATGTGCTTACTGTTGATCGGTTAAAGTTATTAATTGATGTAGTTACTGTGTTACTCAATGTTAAAATATTCAGACCCAAAGATGTACTTAATGTGGAAAGTTGAGTAGAAAAAACAAGGATATTATAAGCAGTAAAGTTAGAAAGTGATCCAAGACCACTTCCTCCAAAGGTAGACAGTGATGACGTTGTCCTCGATTGAGTATTTATAAAAATACTAGTATTTGTAGATAACATCGTATCTATTGTAGTTTTTACTGCAGTGACTGTTGAAAGACCTTTATTTAGGGTATCAAAATATGTTGTCATTTGAACATAAAATGCTCTCGCTAAGGTGTTACCGACTGAGTTAGAATATTCAATCTGTGAATCGTTCGATAGTTTAACCAATGTTGATACACTTGTCGAGTGATTTAAATATTCTATTGTTGATAAACTTAACATTCCTGTAGAAAAATCGGACTTTGTAATATAAACACTACTAATCGTTGATAAAGATGAAATAAATATATTTCCTACTGTAGTACTCATTGTTAAAAATCCACTTGCAGTGTATGGATACATAGACAAAAATACTTGTTTTGTTGTTGTGAATGACGATAAAGCTAAAGGACTCACAGCCGCAAATGTTGTGTAAAAACTATGTTTATTTGATTCAAAAAGTGAGTTTCCTCTGAAAGGCGTCGTATCAATAGGAGCCTGTACAGATGATATTACTTTCAGTTGTTGAAAATATAGATCTCCAGTTGAAAGCGCAGGGCTTATCTTTGAACTTGATAAAAATATAGTATTTGTATTACTATCTGTATGTGCTGATATAAAGCCTGTTGTAGCTATTTTTATTTTACTACTACTAATGTTATTTGTACCACTTACATCGATATTTAGGAACGTGGTTCCAAATAATGTAGATGAGTTCATAGAAATACCTTCGCCTGCAGTAAGTCGTAGAGTTCGATTTGTTTCTGTTGCTGTATATTTAGCTGCTGATGTTTCAATAACATTAAATACAGGAAGAGAACCAAGTATCTGAGGAGCAGCCCAGAAGGTTCCGCCATTTCCATCTGCTACTAAAACTTTTGTAGATGAAATCTTTGTATTATCTGTATTTCTTGCAAAGACTGTTCGTAGACTCAGAAAATCTGTGTCTATTGATTTACTTGTTGCTGCCATCTATCGCATACTACTATTTTATATTTATCAACCAGGACCAGGACCGCCGCCACCACCACCAGGTGGACATTCAATCGTCGCTTGTCCCTTTAACAGTGTAAAGAACAATGAGTTGATTGGAGACATATAGATTGAGGCATTACTACTAAAAGTAGTAGCTGTATTTCCACCAATATTACTTAAATAGTGGACAAGATCATAGTTGTATGTATAGTTTGATTGAACAAAACTTCTATTTATGTCGAATGTAATCATTCTACTATATGAGTTTGATACACCATAAATAGCATATAAAGAATCTGAATATGTTGCTGACGTCATAATATTAGCTGGATCTGTTTTACAAAGAAGATAACTTGTCATTTGATAGATTCCATTATAATTTGAATCAACCGGTCCTGTAAAAAAAACATTAATATTCGCATCAAATGAAAGCATTGATGTGCTATTAATAAAAGATGAAAAACGATCAAAGTTTACTGTTGCTGTACTAAAATACAAGTTACTATCAGTCTCATAGTTTTGCATCAATATAGCTTCTGTATTTCCTGTATACGCAATTGAAGAACGAATATTTATTAATGATTTTTGAAGTGCATTAAATGAACTTACGAGTGTTGCTGTGCTTATATAACCCATTGAACCAAGATTATCAATTGTTGATTTTAAGTTCGGACTCGAGATTAAGTTATATGTAAATAAGGCATTAAAGCTTGATGTTAGAGCATCATTAAACTGCGATGTTGAAAGGTAGCCTGCCGTGCCCAATCCTTGAATCGACGATTGTATGATTGTGTTAAGACCAGCTGAACTTATATAATAGTTTCCAAATCCATCATAAAGTCCCTGTGTAGTTGACTGAAGTGAAAGAGTTGATATATAACCAAGTGTACCTAGACTATTTATAAGACCCTGTGTTGTTGATTGAATTGATATTGCAAGCGTAGAACTTGATATATAACCAAATGATCCTAGGTTATTATTAATGCCTGTTACTGTTGATTGTAAAATATTATTTGTATAAGATGTTGATATATAACCAAGTGTACCCAAACCCGCAACTGTTGATGTTAGTTGCGCTGTTGATATATAACCTAGCGTTCCAAGCCCCTGAGTTGTTGATGTAAGTTGTGTTGTCGAAATATAACCGATAGTTCCTAGACCCTGGGTTGTCGATGTAAGTTGTGTGCTTGAGACATATCCGAGTGTTCCTAATCCCAATACAGTGCTAAATGTCGATAAAAGATTTCCTTCATTTTGTGCAGATAATGCAGTATTAGTGCTAATAATACGACTGTTTGTTGTCGTACTTAATGTGCTAATATCACTCTGATCATATGTAATAGATCCTACACTAAAGTTTGTAAAACTTCCATCATACACATAAATAGTTGAAATTCCACTCAAAAAAAGAGTTGTTGAAATCTGATTTAAGATTCCATTAGCTGAACTTATGTAATCTGTATATGACATATAGTTCGTTGAAAACGACGAAATCGATATCTGAAAGTTTCCTGTTACAGTATTTAACTGTTCAATTGTTGCGCGCGTATTAATTAAACTGTTGAGAAAGTCAAATCGACCTCCAAAATATGTAGATACTCCAAAAATAGATGAATTAACGGTTGATGCATTTGAAAATGATAATGTCGAAAGGCTAATTGCACCAGTTGAAAAGTTTGGAACAGTTACAAATCCAGAAGAAATCGTACTAATCAGCCGATTATAAACAGAAAATGTCTCACCACTCAAGGCTAGATACCCAGCAGCAGTGAAACTACTCACAGTAAAAAATACCTGATTTGTTGAATAATTCGTGCTTAGAATAAGATCATTTACACCTGCAAATGTAATCTGCGTCGACTGCGAATCGGCAAATAATGTGTTTTTAGGATACGCTGATAAGTTTGTTTGTATTGTACTGACTGTGGGAATGATTACAAACTTATTAAATCCATAGTACCCCGTACTTATAGTTTGTGTCATCGGACCATCTATAAAAAGAGTATTCGTGTCAGAATCCGTTCGAAGTTGAATGTAGGCATTTTCTGCAGTGGCAAATTTCACAGTCTGTGTCAATATACCATTCGAAAATGATTTTAATGAATCAGCTCCACTAATATCAATCTGATTAAACGCTTTTGCGTATATAAATGTCTCATTCGAACCAGGAGTTCCATTTACCATACCTATGCCCTGCCCTGCAAACAAGCGAAAGGTATTGAAAGATAGATCAGCCGTATATGTGCCACCTGTTGTGATGATTTGATTAAAAGATGGATTTGTTCCAAATGACGATGGTATTGACCACCTTGTTCCACCTGAACCATCAGCAACTAATGCATAAAGTGCTGGAATTTTTACGTTATTTGAATTCTGTGCATACACAGTTCGCAAAGTTATAAAATCTGTGTCATATGTTCTGCGGCTTGATGCCATTCTCTTCTAGATCCTTAGATTTACGGTAGATTTTGAACCGAGATAAAAACTGAGTTCGTAGAACTATAGTTTACAGTTATACTACTTGCCTTCAAACCTGGATTTAAGTTGATGGTGAGACCACCAGGCATGTAATGATAAAGTATATAGTCATTTGAAAATGCCCCATAAATTGCTGATCCAGGAATCTGAATTCTTAGTTGTTGTTGAAAGTAGTTTGAAAACCCCGATGTTTTACTATTTGCTATTAAAAATGATGTATTTACGTACTTCAACAAGTTAGAATTATTTGCACTCGGAGCAAGCGATCCATACTGTATAAATGTACTAATCGGTGTTACAAGTGAACGAGTTGACCCGCTATTTAGTTCGTTGAATGCAAACGTCGGAAAAACATCTAAGTTAATACGACTATTTGCATTCATAAAACTTGACATTGTATTAAATGGGATAATGCACGTTGAAAACATCATATCTGTACCTGTATTCGGATCTGGAAGAACTGTACCTGACATCGTTCCATTTGTTCCAGAATATGTGACTGACGACTGTATAAATGTACTTACATATATAATACTACCTGTCATACTTCCAACATTTATTGTACCACCCTGTATAATTAAGTTTCCAGCTCTATCTACTGTCACGGTTGTGCCACCCATAATCATATCTGTAAGTTGTTGTGTTGTACTTTGAAGTGAAAGAGTTGATATGTATCCATTAATGCCGCCTGAACCGAGACCCGCAACAGTTGACGTTAATGCTCTATTTAATGTGAGCGAAGATATATATCCATTATTGCCACCTGAACCTAGACCTGCTACAGTCGATGTGAGTGCTGTTTTTAATGTGAGCGATGATATATATCCATTATTGCCACCTGAACCGAGACCCGCAACAGTTGATACCAGTGCAGTATTTAATGTACCCACTGCTATACCGCTTGTTGCTGTTGCAAGAATTCCTACTGTTGTACTTGTGAGAGCTCCTGTACTTAGATAACGCTCCGAATCAAATATATACGATGTTGTACTTGTAAGCGCAAGATCTAATGTGGGGGTTGATACATAGCTGCCCGACGTACCTACATTATTCAAAGCATTTGTAACATAGTTTACAAGATAAGATGTTGATACATATCCTACAGTTCCTAAACCTGCTACTGTTGTATTTATAGTAAGATTCAATGTTGGAACTGACACATAGTTGCCAGAGGTTCCTGCATTCGCAACAGCAACTGTAACATAGTTTGCCATAAAAGAAGTTGAAACATAACCAGCAGAGCCTAGACCTTGAACTGTACTTGTCAAAGATGAACGAAGCGCAGCAGTAGAAATATAACCTAGGGTACCTAGACCTTGCGATGTACTTGTCAACGACGAACGAAATGCAGCAGTTGAAATATAACCCAGGGTACCTAAACCTTGCGATGTACTTATTAAACCAGCATCAAAATCACCAATTTGTAATGCAAAATCAGCACTATCTAATATACCTTTAACTGTACTTATAAGTGCTCCTGTGCTTACATAACGTGAAGGATTAAGTATAAATATTGATGATGTTAACGCCGCATTTGCAGTATTTGTAGTTATTGCAAGTGTCTGTGCAGATACATATCCTACTGTTCCAAGACCTTCTATAGAACTTCTAAGTGCACTATTCAAATACGATGTTGATACATAGTTGAGTGTTCCTAGACCTGTTAAAGAACTTGTGAGCGCTGTATTCAAATACGATGTTGATATATAGTTGATTGTTCCTAGACCTTTTAGGGAACTTGTAAGTGCTGTATTCAAAAAGGATGTTGATACATAGTTGATAGATCCTAATCCAGCAACAGTACTTACAAGATTCGGTAGAGAAATTCCTCCAAAGATAATTGGATCTATCCATGAGATCCCACCAGCTCCGTCCGTAGTCATGATGTAATTCGTTGATATGGGAAGATTTGTGTCTGGATTAAGAGCGAATAAACTTCTTAGAATCAAAAGATCCGTATCATATGAACGATTATTTTGTATATAAGGATCCATCTTCTATATGCTCTTCTTTTAGTTTTTTACTTTTATTTTTATGCGTATCAAGCGCAATCATATATCTTTTCCTCTGGTAGTATGACAGGCGGTGGTGGCTTATTACAACTTATCGCAATGGGAAAGCAGGACGTTTTTCTCAGTGGAAACCCCCAAATCACCTGGTTTAAAATGGTATATCGGCGCTATACAAATTTCTCTATAGAAAGTCAACCCATGTATTTCGATGGTGATCCCGATTTTGGTAAACGACTCTCCTGCCTTGTACCTCGTCGTGGAGATTTACTCGGTCCCGTCTTCCTTGAAGTAACCCTACCTGCTATTTATCTTTCATCAAATGGTTCAGCAACATCTTATGTGAACTCAATCGGTCATGCACTTATACAGGAAATCAGCATTGAAGTTGGTGAGCAGGAAATTGATAAACAAACCGGTGAGTGGATGGAAATCTGGTCAAATCTCACAACAACTTCCGATAAAAAGGCTGGATTCTATGATATGATTGGAAAAGTGGATGGATATGTTCCACCCACAGGAACACTACCCGGTCCTCTAAAACTATATGTTCCGCTCCACTTCTGGTTTAATAAAAATCCTGGTTTATACTTACCGCTTCTGGCACTCCAATATCATCCTGTTCGTATTAATATTACATTAAGACCACTACAGCAACTGTTTTACAGTGGGGAACTTGTAACTAATTGTAATACAACAACCGTGAATCCAGCAAAAATAACATCATTAATGTTATACGGTGATTATGTGTATTTAGATGTAGAAGAACGGCGTCGTTTTGTTAGCACATCACACGAATATCTTATTGAGCAGGTACAATATACATCTCCACTCGGTATCCCAGCTAATATAACGAGTGTGCCCCTTCGTCTTGAGTTTAATCACCCGATTCGAGAACTCATTTGGGTAATAAAGCGTGATCTAATGGACAGCTATCATGAATGGTTCAACTATAGTAGCTTATCAATAACTGAATCAGGTGTAAGAACCGATATGTTATCAACTGCGCTTTTACAACTTGATGGCATGGACCGTTTTCAAGAAAGAGATGCTGGATATTTTCGTCTTGTTCAGGCGTGGCAGAATCATACTGTTATAGCTAACGATGACTTCATTTATATCTACAGTTTTGCTCTCAAGCCAGAAGACTTACAGCCAAGTGGCTCTTTGAACGCAAGTCGTATTGATAATCTTGTTTTACAAATAACATTGAATCAAGCTACAACTCCTCCTCGTGGTAATTGCACAGGGCGTGTATATGCAACAAATCATAACGTGTTTCGTGTAGTTGATGGTTTCGGTGGCTTGCTCTTTACCATTTAATTTTGGTAAAAATTGAAATGTATTTGATTTACATGTTTTTTAACAATGGACGGCGACGAGGTTAACGAAGGAGCCCACGGTAAGATTTTTAGAACACCCTTTGGTGTTGTAAAAATCGGAAAACGACGTTCTAAGACACATGATACGGTGGCGCAGAGGCGTATTCACTCCTTCATAGAAGAAATTCTTAATCAGCCTAGATACATAGTTTTGAAAACGCCCACCTTGAGCAATGATCTCTTGAAGTACGAAATGAAATATGTAAATACTGATGAACCTCTCTGGATGCCAAGCGACGGAGCAGTTATACGAGAGCTTGTTTGGCTATGGGAAGAAATGTGGGAAAAAGGATTTGCGTTATATGACTTTGAATTGTATCTACAATCAGATAAGACGGTTATTATCCTCGACTTTGATGCAACCGGATTAAGAATTCAAAAAAATGATGAAGTTTCGGTTTATATACCTGGAAAGAATGTAAATCCAAAGGACTTCTTTGACCATATCTCCTTTCCCCCCGACTTTGAGCAATATCTTGTAAAACTGCGCTTACCAATTGGAAAGAGGAACATCTAGCCTTAGAGTAGTATGTCCGAGGAGAAGTCGGAAGCAAAAAATAATTTTCCGTATACACATGGTTCTTACTGGGAAGGCTCCTCTTTACCCTTTATTTTCTATGTCTGCCTTGCTGTTTTTCCACTCACTGGATTTTTTGGCATAGATCAGCTTCTTTTCTTTTCACCCAAAACGGCTGTTCAGAAGGCTCTAATCAATATTTTCACGTTTGGTCTCTGGTATTTCTATGATATGATGCAAGTGTTTGGAGACAGGAAATATATTGAAGAATATGGACTAAGTCGTCCTCTTTTTGGTCCTTCCGGTCTAGCCTATAAGTTTTTTAATCGTGTAACGAATCTATTTGTTCCATCCAAAGATGATTTACCCCAGGGTGAAAGTTTCATGTCAATCTCTTTCTTTATGGCATATTTTATGACTCTCTTTGCGCCCTTTGGTCTCTCCAGTTTTTTGGCTGGAGACATGAATGGCGGAATAGCGAAGTTTGTTCTCACCATTCTGTTTTTTACAATCCCATTATTGTTTCTTTGGAATATCTTTGAATTTTGTACTGTATTGTGGGATCCTATCGATAGTTTTGAGAAGGGTGTTCCTCGTATTCCGCCCTTTACTGCAACAATGGATGCTCGTGGTCTCGCAACCAACTTTACAAAGCCGAGCGTTCTGGAAGAAATGGGAAAACCAAGCGGAACGATTTTTTCACGACTCTTTGGCTCACTTTTTAGCTTTTTCGGTATACCTGATCCTTTTGCTCTTATCAGTGCAACTGCCTGTGCTGTGGTTCCTCCTATTCAGTCAACTGTAGGTGCTGTTACTACAGCAGCATCAGGTGTTGCCGGTTTGGCGGCGTCTGTACCCAAAGTCGCAGCGAAAGTCGCCGGTAAAATGGCAGCGTTTTCTGATCCTACGAAATTAGCCGCTTTAGCAGAAGCCCCTATTTTGCCCATAAAATTAGGTCCGAATGCGCAACAAGCGATGTCTAAGCCGATTGTTCTTCCTCCAACCTTTACAACAACACAATCTGTTGGCACAATGGTCGGTGGTGGCTCCATGATAAAACCACTTGATTCCTGGTTCTTAATCTCCATCGGATTTCTCATAGTCGGTGGTTTTGCTATTGCTGGAATTCGCGGCTTAAGAAATATGTCTCTTCAAAAGGACAGAAATGACTACCCTCCTTCCGAAGACAAAAGAGATGATAGCCCTCCACAACCAAGAATTGTTTGAACGTTTAATTGGACGTGTTGAAGAAGAAAAAGATGCGCTACCTCTTCCTGCAAAATCGATTGTCTATTTTACGGCAAACTGGTGTGGAGCATGTAAAAAACTTAATTTAGATCGCATTATGACAGAGAATTCGGATTTCACTTGGTTTAAATGCGATATTGATAAGAATGACTACACGGCTGGATTTTGTGAGATTCGACAGATTCCCACTTTTTTAATGATTAAAGATAAGAAAATTATAGGACGTATAAGTAATTCTGATACTACGATTGTTAGTAAGTGGGCGAAAGAGACATAAAAGATATCTTTTCTCAAAATAAGAATGGTCACCTTTGACATTGTTATTGTGGGTGCTGGACTAGCCGGTCTTTATTGCGGCATTCAGCTGGCTAAGAAAGGAAAATCTGTCTGTATTCTTGAAAAATATAATTATACTGGCGGTCGTGTTGTAACTTATCATAAAGGTGAGCTCTCTTGGGAAATTGGTGCAGGGCGTATATCAGATTCTCATACCATGGTTCACTCTCTTCTTTCTCAATACGGGTTGAAGACCTTTCCGCTCTCAGATAAACAGCTGTATATTGAAAGTGATGGGACAGCGCATGTAAATAGATTTGAAAGTATATTTGAAGCCGTTCTAAAAGAGATTAGTGATTTGCCAGCTGAGCTTCTTGGAACACATACACTTGAGCAACTCTTAAAACGTGTATACGGCGAAGCGAAAGCAATGCGCCTTTTGTCAGGCTTTGCTTATAGAGCAGAAGTATCTGTTCTCCGTGCAGATCTTGGTATAAAAGCATTTTCAAAAGACGGTGAAATGGGCTCCTATAAAGGATATTCTGTCGTCATCGGCGGATTATCTAAACTAATAGACGCAATGGTAAAAGAATTTAAAAAGAACGGTGGCATTCTAAAAACCGAATGTGAAATGATTGGGCTTTCACAAGGTGCAACGCAAGCTTTAATTAAATGTCGCGATACCTTTTTTAATGCGAATAAAGTTATACTAGCTCTTCATTCATCTGCTCTAAAAGCGTGCCCTGATACGCGTCATTTCCCTGCCCTCAAACATCTGGTTATGTGCCCACTGATGCGGACCTATGCCGTCTTTCCTTTGAAGGATGGTAAACCCTGGTTTGCTGGCTTGGAACGCTGTGTTTCAGCCGGTCCAATTCGTTATTTCATTCCGATAAATGAAAAGAAAGGAATTGCCATGGTTTCTTATACAGACGCTGATAATGCAGATTTTCTTATAAAAATGATGGATACTAAAGGAGAAGAAGCCCTAGGTAAGTTCATTATGGAAGAACTAGGTAAAATGTTTCCCGATCGTGATATTCCTCCCTACACTCTTTTTAAAGCTCATCCTTGGTATTCTGGATGTACTTATTGGACACCTGGTTCTTATGATCCTGTCATTATGTCTGAAGACGCTATGCATCCTGACGCATCGATGCCTTCTGTATATGTATGCGGTGAATCCTTTTCTTTAAAGCAGGCTTGGATGGAGGGAGCTCTTGAACATGCGTCAGACATGCTCAATAAGTATTTTAACTAAATTAGTAAGGAAAGGGACTATGCCCAAAGAGCTTGACAAACACAAAAAATACAAAACAATGTATGGATCAAATGAATTGTTTTGGGGTTTCGGAATAGAAGAAGAGACATATTTTCAGTTTACAAAACCAATTTACGCTGCCACTCCAATAATACGAACTTGCCATAAGCCTGAACGATACAGTGTAAATTATTACAGTGGCTTCAAAACAGGTTATTTAACTGTATTTGCGCAACTGTTTCCCGATACATCTGGATGTGTTCCTCTACCTTATTTCTTTAATGGGCACTCATTTGAGAAGATGGATTTAAGTGGAAATCACGCAACAACCTACGAAAAAGCACCGAAGCCTAATCCTGCATTTGGTAAAAGTTTCTTTAAAGAACTACAGAACTTTTGTCCTCCCATTTTTAAAGACGAATATGAAAAAACATTCTGTTTCGATGGTGATACGATTGAGTTTATTACACAGGCATTTTATAAAGTTAAATTACAGGTAGTATTAAAAGAACTTGTAGATACAAAAACACGATTCTTAAAAGGGGTCAATTCGTTTCTAATCAAGAAACACATTTACAGAGACAAAGGACTTCTTATGTATCCACCTCTAAATCCTGGCTTTGCTGTCTTTCATAGTAATCCAAGAAACATTGCGATGTTCAATAGTGGCACATATCATATTAATATTACACTCCCTTCTATGCTGGGTAAAAAGGACGATACAGGACTGGCACCGATTTTGTATCCCGAACTCTTTAAAGATCAACACAAGCAATTTATTAGATCTATCCAGTGGATTGAGCCTTTCTTAATTGCGCTCTATGGAACAGCGGACCCCTTTTCCAAATTATGCCCACGCTATACGAAAGCATCGCAACGATGCGCAACCTCTCGTTATATTGGTATTGGAACCTACGATACGGTGCTTATGACAGAAGGAAAAATTCTCACAGTTCCTATTCAAGAAGTTAAAGGGTATCGGACTGATTTTTGGTGGTATAAACAGTATCATACAAAAAGCGGGTATTTGCCGCTTGATAAAATTGGTATGGACATAAATTATAAGAAACATTACAATCATGGTGTAGAACTTCGTATTTTCGACTGGTTTCCTGAAGAGAAACTCAAGGATCTTTGTACATTCTTGGTTTATTTGGCGGATGCGTCTCTCTGTTTACCACCTATTCCAGAAGCATGTGTAAGTGAATCTTGGAATGATTTTGTCACCTCAGTCATAAATGATGGCAAACATGGTCAACTTTCCGGCGCCATGTTAGGACTTTATGAAAAAATCTTTGGTATTGAATTTGTAGGTAAACATTTTACAGTTGAAACAGGTTTCGCGTACTTTTTTGAATCAATACAACGGAAATATAAGACTGGTTTCTGCGCAAAATGTATGCTTTGAATAGGGATGAGTTTACCAACAATTTCACAAGAAGATATACAACAAACTATGAAAGGTCTTACAAAAGATGATATGAACACTGTAACAAAAATAGCCGATATTATGATGAAGTCAATTATTGAAAATAAGATAAATAAATCAACCATTGATAAAATATACAATATTGCGCTAGATGAAACCACTAAAGTATGCAATGTAAAAGGTGGATCTAGTCCCAAAAAGATTAATTTCAGTGCTTTAATGAAGGCGCGGGCGACTTCTTTAAGAAATTCTCTTCCAACTAGTACTGAAGAATTAGTAATATTAAATAATAGTCTGGCACGAATAAATGAACAACTGCTTCCGTCAATTTGTGATCGGCGCCTCGGTGGAGCATTACAGCATGCGTTCAATCATTTAAAAGAAGTAGAAGGTCGTGCTATTATATTGTTTCTTATAACTATTGCTGGAGAATACGCAATATATAGAACAACTAGCACATTAGAGTCAGCAATTCATCGAATGACTCAAAAAAATATAGTTTTAAGCTTACTTGGAATTGCTGCAGCTATATTATTATCAGTTAGAGATTTAAGAACTGCTTTACAAGAGCCATTCAGGAAAAGAAAAGCTTTAATATTTAATGAAAGAGAACAACAAAGGGCACGTCGGGAAAAAATTCTACGTAATTCTAAGACACAACACGCGGCAGAAGGGAAGAGGAATCTAGGAAAGAAAGGTCGCGGTGGCACACGGAAACTAAGAAAATAAAATTGAAAAGGACGCACACTCAGTGAGTGGTACTCAAATGGCATCCTTTGAATGGGATCTCGGAAACGGGAAGACATGGACAATTCCTCTTGAAGATACTGTTCCAAAGAAACGTACTTTCAAGATTAAGCATATCGAGTTAACTGAGGCGGAAGAAGCGCGCCAGATTATGTACAACTATTATGAAGAGGTCTTGAAGCAGCCTGTGCCGCCCGAGGAAGAAGCGTTTGCGCAGGCGATGATCGAGGCTGAGAAGAATCCGCCTCCGCCTGTTATTGAAGAGCCGATTGTCCATGACGAGAATTACATTCCGCCTATGCCCGAATATGGATCCAAGGACTTCTTCATCTGGTGTAGCAAAACAAAGAAGGCTCGTGCAGCTCTAAAGAAGAAGAAGGAGGATGAAAAGGCGGCGGCAGCAGCGGCGAAAACTGCAGAGAAAGATAAGGTGGCAGCAGAGAAGGCTGCAAAGCTTGCCGAGAAGGCTGCTGCGCTTGCCATAAAGGCTGCTGCGCTTGCCGAGAAGGCTGCTCTAAAGGCGGCGAAAGAGACTGCCAAGGCTCTTAAAGAAGCTGCGAAAGCCGCTAAAACAGCAAATAAATGAGCAGATACAGCAATTAAAACAGCAAGTGAAAATGGGGGGAACAAAAATAGTTTCTTTCATTTTTATTTACTCAGAATAAACACCCTGCGGATTTACGCCTTCTGGCATGCTCGTGTAAAACACGTTCTTGAGACCAAAGTTCCTCTGGCACTTCTCAAGAAACAGCGTACAACTCCTACAAGGCTTTGAATTTGAGAAGTACTTCTGATTTGTGATTGCGTGTTCCCTAATTTTCATCACATAAAGATCACAGCCTTTCAACTTAGACAAATCGCCAATCTTCTTAATACAGTTCTTCTCAGCATGAATGGTAGACCACTTCCCGTAGCCACATCCGCATCGCGCAGCTGTGCCATAATCATTCGACGCCATCGAAATGATCTTCCCCCTAAGAACAAGCATCGCGTAATGAAATCGCTGCGATCTATGTCTCTGTCGCATCCGTGTAATATTAGGGTCGTCCATAAACGACTCTAACAGAGCATAATGGCGCTCATTGATTGGTTGCATGTTGTTATGTTATTAATATACCCAGCGCTTTTCAATTTTTATTTGCGGTTTCACCAATAGCATGTTGTGTTCTGTGTAAACAGCCTTCCAATAAACATGATTTTCATAAGGTGACCGAGGATAGATCTGTGACTCTGTAGAGATTCGCCTATTCGTGTAAAGACGACGGGAACTGTATTTGTAATCAATCGACTCCAGGTAAAATGGACTCGGCAGGGTATCAAGAAAATCTGAGATGTCATTATCACAGATAACAACATCGTACCACCACTCCCTCTTATTTCCACTTACACAATCATAAATAGATGTATTTGAATAATGTTTTACTAGATGATTTAAGTATCTATCATTTTGTCTATTCATACTTACACTGTGCTGTAGTGGATAAATTACACGGATAGTGAAACAGACCATTTCTATATATAGATTTCAGGTATTATGTGTCAATTTTTATAACTCCTACATAGTAATGGACAGCCATATTATACTCTCACTCTTTCATATTTTTGTAGTTGTTCCCTTTTTACTCTACATTGCCTTGAATCGCGGCAATGTTCCGTATTGGATCTATACGGTCACCCTTGTTCTCGGTGTTTTTATTCTTGTCTACCACGGCTACAAGGCTTGGGTTCGTATTCAGATCCAGTCCCCCAGTCTCTGGATCAACTTAATTCACGTTTTCCTAGTCGCACCGCTTCTCATTTACGTAGGAGCCAACGAAAAAAATACTCCGAGACCGGCTTATGAACTCTTAGCAATGTCTGGATTCGCTGCGCTCGGCTATCACTTATACTATTTAGTCCTCAGTGTAAACTCAATCCAAGATGTTACAAAATAGTGCGCAATAACTCGTGAGGTTGCTGATTCTTCTCTACAAGGCAGTGCGCCAAATGATAAATAAACGACGCCCTATTCTTAAACTTAATTGAACAAAGCTTACAACTTGACTCCTTTGAGTCTTTTACAGTAAGTTCATTCTTCTGAATTGTATCTCCACAATGATTTCGCAAGAAGTGAGGAATCCTATTTCCTTTCGTCTTGGACTCATGACTACATCCATTTACAGGACATGTAAATACTTCACGTTCTTCCTGTTCCTGAGCCTTCGTGGGATGCTGATCTATCATATGCTGCTTCAAATTAAATTCATGGGTATATTCTTTATTACAATGGCGACAAGTGAAAGGACCCTCGTGTGTCTTCATGTGATAGTGCATTGTGCTCTGACGAGCAGTAAATGTACCATCGGCGTTCTCCTTTTTGGGAACGACCTTGTCGCAGTGGGGACAGATAAGATCTCCATTGTCATTGTAATGATATTCAAACATTGTGTAGCTATTTTGTTTTATGGGCGCCGGAAAATTCAATTTTTTGTTTGAGGTTTTAAAGACTCTTGATTGTAATAAATTAATGACTCTTACCATACTGACACTTGCGCTAGGGAAGGATTATTGTCGGAACTTGGAAAAGGCTCTCAAGTCGAAAGTGGACTATGCCAAGGCGCATGGATACACCTACATCCAGGGTGATGAGACTTTCTGGGATCGCGACCGTCCTATCTCATGGTCTAAGGTACCCTTCTTACTTCACCATTTGGAAAAGCTACCAGAAAATGCACTTGTCTGGTTAAGTGACGCCGATGTCTATATCACAAATAAGTCCATTAAGTTTGAAGATAACGTGTTATCCATTTTCAAAAGCGATAAGCAAATGTTGATGACATTTGATTCGTGTGGTCATGTAAATGCTGGAAACATTGTTATGAGAAACACAGCATGGATTCGGAATTTCTGGCGACGAGTCTATCAGCAGACTGATGTTATTTATCATATCTGGTGGGAGAATGCTGGTATTGATAAGTTAATGAATTCAGATACCGAGGTCAAAGACGCAATTCAGGTGACCAATGAACACAAGCGTTTTAATGCGTATCTGATGGGCTTCGACGAGGAACCCAAGTGGGAACATGGTGATCTTCTCGTTCATTTTGCTGGAGTCTATGACTCGGATAAAATGAAGGATTTGATGGATCGGATTGATAATGGCGAGACGCCCAGACTTTCCATGTACTAATTTATTTTCTCTAGTTTTACTATAAGTAAAATGGTCTGCACTCGCAAGAATCGTAAGAATAATATGATGGGTGGCGCGATGGTAACTACGGGATCCAAGAGCCAGGTTTGGCACGGGACGGCGAAGCACACTTCCGGTGGACTGACTAAGAGCGATCTCATGAAGACCAAGAAGGGGCGTATTGTTAGCAAGAAGAAGCACGCGGCGGGCTTGAAGGCGATCAAGAAGCTGTTCGCGAAGGGCTTCAAGCCGAAGAAGGGAACGTTCAAGTTGATGCGTAAGTAATCAACGATAACGACGCAAGGAGTTTCAAGTTGATGCGCAAGTAATCATTTCGCAGACGCAATACGATCCGCTAAATCATGTAAAAAAGTAGCCGTCTCCATAGGATTCCACAATTCCTCTGGCGGTTGTCCATCCATAGTATCAAACCAATACAGTGAACCTGCCCTTTCCGTTTCGTCAATGGTTGACCAAACGAGAGATGCTTTCGCTGTTTTCAATTCCGGTAAAATACTCCGCAAATTCATTGATCTGAGTTTATTTTGTCCAACGCGCGACAATAACATTTCCTCAATCTGCTGCGAATTCATATCATGTGGAAAAAAGATGACATTCCACGGTTGCACCGGTACATGGGATCTTGATCCAAGTCCAATGACCGTGGTACTTGTATCACTTAACTTCTGAAAGATTTGCTGGGACATTTCATCACCTATCCAAACAACGTGTATTGGCTTCGTGGCGTTTGTAATATATGTCAGCGCTAGACGTAAATCTTGCTGATCCTTGAGTTTAAATATCGCATCCCAAGCAAATTTCTGAAACGATTTCGGGAAGGCGTGATGGGAATCAATTATACAGACCGTACGTCCTCTTCCTAGACTTTCAGTTACAGAAAGATTAAGGCGACGAAGAGCTAATGAGTCGTCTCCAACGATCCATACCTTTTTTCCTCGGATAGAGCTTTCAAAGCCCTCAAGGTGGATGACATCAGACATTCTATTTAGAAAAATTGCTTAATGAATCAGAACAAACCGCAAAGGCTTGTCGTGTATCTTTTGGTGTCGGTGACATTTCAGGCATCATATTTACACTTCCTTCAAGAATTTCTTGTCCAGGTAAAACGATGATATGATTCCGCGTCGTCAGAGAATAGTGCTCACCCGTATGGTAAAAGATATTGGGGTTGTAACCCTCTTTGCCACATCGCAAAAGCAGGTGCTCCAGCGTTTTTGCATCCTTTGTGTGAATGTACTTCTTTGAACTCTGCATGAGCCATTCAAAGGTTATGGGATACTCCGGATTGTCGTGCCCTAGGAACAGCTGGTTATCTTTGTACCAGACGTCCAATTCAACATCATAGCCATCGGCTATACGCTTATCAAGAAGAATCGGATTATTTTCGTTCGCAAATTCTTTGCGTTCAAGATTCCCCCTGTGGCAAATAAAGCGTTGAAGAGGGCGTGTTACGTGCGTTGACCCGTTGTAGGAGATATGCCAACTTGCCATACGAAGTTCACCAAATTCGCATTCAGACCACTCAAGAAGCTGTGTAGATTTGTATTTCTGACAAGCGGATACTGTTCTAAAACGGCACAGAGGTACCGTTAATAATGTAGATAATCTATATGATGAGAGACCGTACTTCTTAAATTCTTTTTTTATTGATGTAGTGAGAGTATCAAACCGATCTAAGTCTTGTTCATCCTCAAAATAACCGATTAAGTGAATTCCTGTAAATGTTACAATTACACCTCTAAATTTCATACAAAAAGAATATGCGTCGGACTCTATAATTTTTTGTAAAGGTTCTTTCAATTCACTCGATTTATCGTTCCACGATACAAGTTCAAAAGCCGGTTTATCAAAAAAAATGACATCTGGATTGCTGTGAAATTCCTTTTGTAAGCTCACCCGAAGTCTACGCCAAGAAGGTAAAAAATAGAAGTTGTCCATACATTCAATAAGCCATTTACTTTCTGTGTTTCCATAAGATGAATCCATTGTCTCTTCTATTCACTGGTCTATTGATTTTAGTTATTGATCTTCCGTGGTTGTACATAACACAAGAATTCTCTGGTAAAATGTTTAGGAAAATACAGGGGTCTTCCATTCAAGTCGTCTGGTGGGCTGCAGTTGTCGTCTACGTGGCGCTCGCCTACCTGCTTTTACAGACAAAGGAACCTTCAGAGGCATTCGGCTTAGGTTTAGCGACCTACGCTGTTTACGATTTCACGAATCTGGCGACTCTGCGTAACTACGAGCCGTTATTTGCTTTAATGGATTCGCTCTGGGGTGGTCTTCTGTTCTATATTGCGCGATCTGTCCTGAATGCTTTGTAAAATTGAAAAGTGCGATTACATTGATGTAAGGTACTCAAAATGTCTCACATCAGCGAAAATACGTATACTCGGCACGTGACAGAAGAAAGTAGGGAGGAAGCAAAGCAGCGACTGGAGGAAGAGTTGAGTTTTGGAAGAGTAAAAATGATGGTCATGAACACAAAACAGATTACAGGTGTATACTTTGTTTCAAAGGACTGGGTCGTTTCCGAACTTATCAAGGCTCTTCAAATCGAATCTGTACATAAGATTGTGTGCCTTTACTGTCCTGCCTTCGGGGAGGGGTATTCGTTTCATCATACTCTTACAGACACTTCAACGCGACTGGAGGAGAATTTTAATGAGAACACTGGGTCGTTTATGATTTCTGTTATTAGTCAGTCGTGATTATAGTTTCTATCTATTATGCCATTAGCCCTTATGACTAAGTGATGATCAGTATTTTCAGTAGCATGAAGAGAGATATTTGGATCATAAATAAAAGTACTTTTTTCTGTAAACCCATTTACGTTATCTTGAACTATTTTGCGTAAAGTTATACTTGATAATAAATTGTATTTTTTATTCACTTGAGCATTTCCTTCACTTCTTAAATGTCCTACAAGATTCTTAGGAAAACCGCGAGTTATAAGTTGAGGCGATGATATAATATAAAGAGCTGTCACAAGATTTTCAAGTTTGTTATTTTGCCTACGTAATTCTCTTATTTTGTCCCATAGATTTTCATATGTTATAATTGGTTCAGGTGTGGAATAATAGTTTTCACCTATTTCTCTCAATTGTAATGGACTGGGATTTATATGTAATCCTATTTTTGAATTATCATCAAAAACAACTGTAACTGTAGTACATGTATCAATTGTACCTCCATAACAAATTTCTCCTTCAGGTTCTACAAATGCGATTGAATCTTCAACTAAGATTCGACTCTTCCCTTGTAAATAGGGTTCAGGTGTCATGTATCGGAGACAAGTATCTGATTCTTTACATATATTCCAATCTGCTCTATTCCCTGCCCTTTCAATCGCACAATAATTGCCACATGTAGATAAATTACAAAAACCTTTTGTTGATTTAGTCGCCATACATTCCCTACATTTTGCTTGTATCATTATCGGCGTTGTACCGTTTCTAAAGCCAAGCCTTGTGCCAAGACCACCTCGCTGCTTGCGTGTCTTTCTTGATTTTCTTAACCTTCTTGTTTTCCGAGCCATCCTATTAAATGTAAGGATTATACGCCCAATGAAGAAGAGCCTGTCTTTGCTTCGGTCGACAATTGAGGTCGTGTGGATCACAGTTGGCTTTTATGGCGCCCGCGTGTCGTGTAAATGATCGCCATCTCTTGATTTGAACCTCATCGAGCTCGGGGAGTCGTCTTCCCATCCAATATCGACAATACCACTGAAACCAGCCTCGTATATCAGGATTCTTATCCGCGTCGCTCAAGATAGGATCTTTTTTTGATTTGTGATGACTAGGTACCCAGCCTGACTTTTTCCACGATGAAAGAGGAAGTCGCGAGTGTTCGCCAAAAGCGTTCAAGCTCACGTCTGCACCTTGCGGGCTCAACTTTCCTAGAGCAATGGCTTTGAGAAACCATTCTGCTGGGAATTCCTCAATACAATCATTAAGATACTTGCCCGCAAAGGCACCTGCGCAAAGGATTTCATCCGGATCCGCATAAGGCTTAAATGCCATATCTTGCCCGGGATTTGCGTGTAATACATATGAGTAGTTTTTCGTCATTTTATCTGAGACATGGATCATGTCTCCCAATTTAAAAGAAGACAGCGGTCGCCCTTTTTCTTTCACTTCTTTGAGCATTTCTAAGACACGCGGATGCATGATACCCTATTCTAGGTAGACAATCTCTAAAAGAAGCGTAAAATCGCGCCCATTAAAATTTAAGATTCTATCAAATTCATCTCGTAATGAAATGGTTAAGGTTGTTAGACGTGCAATCGGCGCTGGAGTTGCTGTGAAAACAGGCTCAAAATTCTCTTGTGTAAATGTTTTATACGGGCTCGTCTGGTCCATGTAAATAATGGAATAAGGTGACTTTTTACCTACAGAACGTTCAATTGTTGCTATGTCTTGATTGTTTTCTTGATTTATGTACAAATACATTCGGTTTGTAAGAAAATTAGCGTCAGCTGCAAATGGCGATACGATTGTCCCTGAAAGATCAGCAAAAGGATTATTGCTATAATCAGCAGAAGCAAATCCCAGCATTTTTGCAGGAGAGTTCATCATATTAAGAGAGTTATTGTCATATAAATCGACGTAGTCACCCGAACCGAATAAGAGAGAAAAATTTTTATTTGATGTAGTTCGTGTCATTGTAATACAATCTGTAACTGGACTTATTGAAAATGTATATTTATTGGTTGTAGTTCCTGAAATATCGTTAAAACGTGCCGCCAGTTCACTTACCATTTGCGCAGTCGTGTAACATCCAGGTGTTAATGTTATCGTGTAGTGTGTCGAAAGTTCGAAGAATGTAAATTTATTCCAGCCACTGTCAATATTAAAGAATCTCGTCGGTACTGTGCCACCTACAATTTGTATCGAAAGAACATCCTTGAGAGGACGAAAGAGTTTCCAGCGAAATTCAGTCGCTGTCGGGTAAGAGCGTATGTTACGGTCACGACTATTGACTTCTAAGAGCACACTTCTGCGAATCCGCCCCTTTCCAGTTGAAGGTAATAATATGTTCTGACCTGACGCCCGTTGATTTTCAAAGGTCGGAACTGAGGTAGGCGCATTCATTTCTAGAGAGGACAAGGAGGATTATTTGGAATCCCGACACCCGTAAAATTGATGCGGGAAAAGGCTTAAGCCTTTTTTTCTATAGATTAATTATCCGATCGCACTGGAGCATCTTTCTAAGATCGTTACGCTTTATGCTAGTCGCCTGGGCTCGTTTTCTGTCTTCTCATCTGGTCGTGTACTTGGTAAATGGAATCACTGGACTAAACAGTTGCCAACTGTGAAACCGTTTTACGCTGTTAAGTGTAACCCAAATCGTGATCTTCTACAGACCATGGCTAAACTTGGTGCTGGTTTTGATTGCGCAAGTGAACGGGAACTCATGGAAGTTGGAAAGGCATCCACAGAAGGTGGAAAGCTCTTTAATTTCCAGAAGAACGTCATCTACGCAAATCCTTGTAAATCCATCCGCGATGTGACCTGTGCTCATAACTTTGGAGCGCCTCCAACCGTTGTAGATTCATACGAAGAGATTGATAAGCTCAAGAGATTAGGTTGGAAGGGCGGCGCACTCATACGCATTCGTGTAGAAGATTCTGGAAGCTTGATGCCGTTCTCGAACAAGTTCGGCATTGACCCCAAGGAAGTCAAGGACCTAGCAGTCTTCGCACACGGAGAGGGATTTTCCATCCAGGGGATCTCGTTCCATGTTGGCTCAGGATGTAAGGATCCTCAGCAATACAAGCATGCAGTTCAGAGTGGAATTAGTCTTGTTCGTGATTTAAAGGAAATTGGACACGACGCAAAGACAGTCGATATTGGTGGGGGATTCATGGGTGACGAGGAGTCGTTCGAGAAGAACTGTAGAGCAATCCGTGAGGGGATCTACACGTCGAAATATAAGGGAATACAGTTTATTGCGGAGCCTGGGCGCTTCTTTGCATCGGACGCAGTTGATCTCTTCGTACAGGTGATTGGAAAGAAGCCTGGCTTGTCAGGTAAGTCAGGTGAGTATCGGTATACAATTGATGAGAGTCTGTATGGGCAGTTCTCGTGCATTCCATTTGATCAACAGAAGCCGAAATGGATTCGCGTACCTAAGCTTCAGGACATAAATGACAAGAAGACTAGAAAAACAGTAAAGGGCACTCTCTTTGGTAGAACATGCGATAGTCTCGATATGATTGCGTCGGCGGATGAAATGGAGGATTTAGAAGTGGGCGATTGGCTCTGGTTTCCGCATATGGGTGCCTACACGTCAGTTACAGCATCTGAGTTCAATGGATTTCCTTCGCCACCTCAGCACGGATCTGCCACGGAAAGCGTGTTTCTGCCCACAGTGAGTGAGGTTCTTAGCTCAGCGCATACTAGGTTCCCTAAGGCTGTAAAATACGTTAAGCCTGTGAGCCTTTCGTAATACAAAAATTAAAAAAATGAAAAAAATTGATTTTTTGTGTGCGTAGTTTTTTATACACACACAATGGATATCTCAGCACAGGTACTTTTAAATGACGACATATCATCAAAGGGAGGCATTCTCCTAAGGGGTCTCAATCGGACCACGAGACAGTCTGTTCATATTATCATGCTCGTTGATACGAGCGGAAGTATGGAAGATAATGGCAAGCTCGAGTCTGTAAAGAAGTCACTTCGTTTCATGCTGTCGCTTCTCTCATCTGAAGATCGCTTGTCACTCATTACATTTGATAATGATGCAACTCTGATCCTGGATAAGGTTGTCCCTGATGCTGCGAATTTGGATGCGACTTTATATAAGATTAATATGCTACACGTCGACGGCAGCACAAATATGAGCGCAGGTCTTCTGGAGGCGCGCTCTGTTATCGAATCAGTTAACTCAGGGCGAAAGCAGGGGATTATTCTTCTGACTGACGGACACGCAAATGTCGGCTCATCTACACCTGATGCTATTGTAAATATCATTCAGCGCATTCTAGTCGATAACCGCGATGTCTCGATCAGCACAACCGGTTATGGATCTGATCATAATGCAGATCTTCTCATGCAGGTTGCGCGAGAGGGTGGCGGTGCTTACAATGTTGTCTCTAATCTGGAGGATGTCGCTAGCACATTCGGTGATATTCTGGGTGGGCTCGTGAGTGTCTCTGCTCAGCGAGTACAGGTTAAGTTTCCTGCCGCCTATTGTGTAAAGACTTCGTATCCGATGCAGGTAAATGGTCAAGGCGTCACAGTTGTCAACGTCGGCGACGTATATGCCGAGACCGAGATTACGATTCTCTTTCATGTGTCAGGTTCACTTGAAGCGGTGGAAGTTCTTGGAACAAACATGATGACGCTCAATCCAATTCATACTACGCTTATTCCACAGATGGTTTCGGTTGATGCATATCCTCTAGCATTTACTGTAGGTGAACTCAAGGTGGAGGTTAGCAATATGCTCAAGGCAGTTCGCTCATTGACGGTTACAATAGGAATGATTGATGCTCTTCGGGATAAGATTGTAGATATCGTTCATCCGATCGTTCCATTCCTTCTTGCGGATCTGGATCAGGCGAAAATCATTGTGCGTCGTGGTCGTATGTCACAGGAGGATGCAGTAGATCTTACACAGCATTCAGCCTACATTGGTATGTCTCGTGGTATGCGGTCCATCACATCTCCTCAGAGACATGCGCGATTTACAAATGAGAATGATAATGATCCTGTTGCTCCTCGTCAAATGCTTTCACCGATGGCAAATACTGCTCAGAGAAGTATGACGGGTGCCATGCGCTCGTTGACTGGAGGTGCTGAGTAGGTCTAAGGATAAAAAACAACGTAAATAAAGAATGACGAAGATTTCGCTTCCTGACGGCGCAGGTTTTGTAGAATGTATGGAGGTCTTTGGCTCAGATTTGACAGTCGTCAATGCGGCGCGCGTGTCATTTGCGAATGAGTCAAAAGAGTTGGTAGAACGAGATAAGAAACTTATTGTCTATCTGGCGAAGCATGGGCACATTAGCCCCTTTTTTCACCCGCAGATTCGTCTCCGTCTTAAGATGCCTATTTTTGTGGCACGCGAGTGGTTTAGGCACACGATCGGCTTTGCTCGCAATGAAGTGTCTCGGCGTTATGTAGACTTTGAACCTGAACTCTTTGCGGCTTCAGAATGGAGAGAGCGTGACACAAATAAGAAGCAGGGATCCAAGGCAGACGCAGTCGAGTGTAACGATGAGATTGCTCAGCTTGTCGGCGACTGGAATAAGGGTGCGATTGACTTGTATAAGACATTGCTGGAAAAAAAGGTGGCACCTGAATTGGCTCGCACTATTTTACCGCAGAATATGTACACTGAGTTTATTGAGACTGCATCATTGTCGGCGTATGCTCGTCTCTGTAACCTTCGTCTGGATCCACAAGCCCAGGCGGAGATTCGTGAATATGCGACTCTTGTATCTAAACTTGTTGAAGAACACTTTCCTGTATCATGGCAAGCTCTCACATCTACGCAAGACAGTTAAGCCGTTGTTATTTACAAGGCGAATATCAACAAACCATTGAGGATTATTTACAAGAAACTCCTCGATAGCAGGCTGTAATCCCTTTGTAATTTCTTCACGAGGAAATCCACTTGACTTCACTTGCTCATCAATATTGTAATATTTAGACTCCCTGACAGATTCGCCTTGAATAGCGTCTACCGTTGTATCATGTAAAATCATGTACTTCGTGACATATGACTCCCAGTATGCAAGTTCTCGTTTTAGTTGTCCATACACATGCCACGTGTCAATAAAAAGAAGATCTGTTTTTTCTCTCTGAACTTTCAGATCACTATCTTCTATAAAACGGGCATTTACTCCTTCTTTATGGCACAGTGCGACGAAGGAATCCATTTGAGATGATTTATAGGGATCTATTAAAATATATTTGTTTTCAGGAGTTCCTGTTAGAGCTGCTGCAAACGCATAGGAGCTTGTAATATCGCGAACACCACATTCTGTTATATGCTTACAGTGCTTTGCATACGCGAGTAAAATAGGAAGGTGTTCATTTATATCGGACGGTATATGATATTTCTCATCATAGAGTTCTAGAAGAGACATTTAATTAATAACATTCCACATATTTCTTTTAAATAGCTCTACTCTGTTTGTGTAAATGTAGATTAACGCTCAGAATCACTGTCTGGAAATTCTGCAATACGATCATTTTCTCTGTCGAGGCGACCACAGTACTTTCCTACACCTCCGTCTGGCATTACCGTGTACAGTTTATCCTTGTCTGAATTCAAATAATATTTACGACCATTGTGTTCTATCTTGCGCACAGTGATGGTAATACAATTGAGATCATGTAGTGGAGGCTCAACTGATTCTGTGGCAAGCGGCTTGACCGTTTCTTGTGGTTGTACAGCTACTTTTTTTGGTTGGCGCTTGGCTTTCAATGGTGTTGTTGCTGCTACTGGTGTTGCTACTGGTGTTGCTACTGGTACTGCTACTGGTACTGCTGCTACTAGTTGTGCTTGTTCTGTTGCCGTTGCAGCAACTTTGAATGTTCGTTTCTTTACTGGTGTCGCGCTTACTGTCGTGGCGCTTACTGCCTTATCACTTACTGTAGCTATTACATCTGCGCGCGCTTCTTCTTGTGCCTTCTTTGCCTTTGCCATATCTTCACTACTAGGATTTCCATAGCTAGTTAGGTTTAGATTGTACCATTGTGATCCATAGATATGACTTAATGGCGGTATCTCGTCGGTAACAATACCATGATCATCATTGCCTGGTTTTTTTCCCTTCTTAATCGGTTCTCTATTTATACATTTATTGCAAAGTCTACCCATTGTCATTTTCTTACAGCGTTTCTCTGTAAGAAAGCAATGTCCATCTCCAAAATGTAGCTTTTCGCCCGTTAATCTTCCTAGACACTGTGATGCCATTTTATTTCAGTGCCATAATGCTAAGGCGACAGCCACGCCAATTTTTCAAGCGCTACTGTAGGATAAATGGATAAGTTTGTAGATACTCCTAGTCTTCCGGCTATATCAAAGAGAAATATCGTATTTTATAGTGTATTTACTATCATCTGGTGGGTTTCTATCTGGGGACTCTCTGAAACATTGATGACCTACATGGTAAAAAATTCACTTGTTCATCGTGCTGCTATTTATGTCGGTCTACTTCTTCTTGTTTTTGTTACGATGCTTCTTGATCCGAATTTAATTGAGTATCTGTAAAAATGTTTTATTTTTTTGGTTTACTTATTTTTTAGTTTCTTCAAAGACCACCACGCAGGCGGAGCACCAGATGAAGCGTCGACTCCTTCTGAATGTTGTAGTCAGCAAGTGTCTTTCCGTCCTCGAGCTGCTTGCCCGCAAAGATCAAGCGCTGCTGATCAGGCGGGATGCCCTCCTTGTCCTGAATCTTCTGCTTCACATTCTCAATGCTGTCGCTCGGCTCAACATCTAACGTGATCGTCTTACCCGTGAGTGTCTTCACGAAAATCTGCATGCCGCCGCCACGGAGACGCAAGACAAGATGGAGTGTAGACTCCTTCTGAATATTGTAGTCCGCAAGGGTCTTACCATCCTCGAGCTGCTTGCCAGCGAAGATCAGACGCTGCTGATCAGGCGGGATGCCCTCCTTGTCCTGAACCTTCTGCTTAACATTCTCAATGCTGTCGCTCGGCTCAACATCCAGCGTGATCGTCTTGCCTGTAAGAGTCTTGATGAAAATCTGCATTTTGTATATAGTAGTTTGGTATGATGAAACTTAGGCGGCAGCGCCGTTCAATTTTTTGAAATTTTTTCAATTTCCTATTCTATCTGTTTTGGCTGAATTTCAGTAAAAACAGATGCATTTGTAATGGGTGTATCTAAACACCACCACGGAGTCTTAAAACCAAGTGGAGTGTAGACTCCTTCTGGATATTGTAGTCAGCAAGTGTCTTACCGTCCTCCAGCTGCTTGCCCGCAAAAATCAGGCGCTGCTGATCCGGCGGGATGCCCTCCTTGTCCTGGATCTTCTGCTTAATATTCTCAATCGAGTCTGACGGCTCTACGTCGAGCGTGATCGTCTTGCCAGTAAGGGTCTTCACAAAGATCTGCATTCTATATTCCAGCCGGACATTTCTTTTATCTAGGAAAGTACGGATTTTCAATTTTTCCGCGTTCCACGACGGTTCTTGCGATTGCGGCGAGTATTTCCCTTACGTCCGCCCCACACCGCCATACCTCCAGGAGCCTTTTTCTGGGCGAGTTCTTTCGCGTTAAAATTATTTGTGGCATTAGTATCCTGCTTATTCATTATGTATGTTTCACTTCCGTACAGCCTCCGTCCCTTATATCCATTTTTCAGCTCATAACGAGAACGCATATCTGGCTCTCTATTTGAGTAAATTTTGGTGGGGTCACTGGCTCTGTCCCCTACCCAAGCGCTGTACCTTTTACCATTATGTATAAACTCTGGACCGTATTTCCTTTCGGTGTATGTCTTCCCACGCTTCTTGGCATTTTCCCAAACATTAGTAGCCCCCCTTCTACTAATATTTTTGTAATAATTACTCCGATTCATATCAGCTTTTTCCTTTTCAGCTCGGAACTCGTTATTGGTTATAGCGCCAATCGAATGTAGAAGCTTCGTTTTTGCCTTTATTTGCATATTTCTAAGATAATTCGATGCTCTATTCTTAAACGAAAGTGAGGACATTCCCTATACTTATATATGAGATTCTACAAGAGCCGGGCACTCGGATCTGTAGTACCTGGGCTCCACTTAGGCATCCAAAAATACGGAACATTCGTCTTCTCATACTGTTTTCCATACCACGTGTAATAGATGTTTCTGTAAAAATATTGCTCTTTTGTTGTCGGTTGTGGCGCCCGCCATTCGACTACCGCTCTCTCTTTCCAATTCTCGGGTACAAGATCTTCTACGCGCTCCTTTATCTCTTCGAACCACGATTTCTCTGTACTCGAGACACCGTCGCTAAACGCCTCCTTCTTCCGCCATAGAACTGATGGCGGCAATGTGACGCCATCGTCAAAAGCGCGGCGTAAGATCCATTTCTCGCACCTTTGTTTCGTCGGTCTGCGCCACTCTGTCGCAATGGATCGCGCTACAGCCACGAACTGCCGATCCAAAAACGGTGTTCTCGGCTCCAAGCCATGACTGCTAATACTGCGATCCGATCGCAACACATCAAACATATGTATATCTTTCAAGAGTCGTTCCGATTCTTCCTCAAACTCCCTGTCAGTCGGTGCCCTAAAAAAATAGAGATACGAACCAAAAATTTCATCCGATCCGTCGCCATTAAACACGACTTTGCACTCTGTTTGTTTCTTTATTTCTCTTGAGACGAGCCAATTACCAACACTGGCTCTGACGGTCGTCGTATCATACGACTCAATGTCTTGAATGACCTTAGGTATTGCGTTGAAAAAATCGTCCGGTGTTAAAAGAACCTCTGTATGATCCGACCCTATCCACTTTGCAACTTCTCTAGCAAACTTCATATCAGTCGATCCAGGCATTCCAATACAGAATGTCTTCAACGGCGGCTTTCCTAGCTCTCTCAACTGTCTCGCAACCAGGGACGCAATTAAACTACTATCTACGCCACCCGATAAAAGTGCGGCGACAGGTCTCTCCGTCATTAAGCGCTTCTTCACGGCTTCCTCTAAAGAGAAACGAAGAGCGGCACACGCCATCTCAAGACCACTCGGATGTACCGGCGTAAACATCGGATTTTTCAACCATCCTATCGAATGATACTGTTCGATATGTAAGCGTGTAGCATCTTTTAGACTGTATGTATGATACGTTCCAGGTGTAATAGGAGATACTGTAGTACAATAAGGATAAAGAGCCTTTATTTCACTGGCAAAGATGCGCGTGTAAATATTTCCCGATAAATCATTCACGATTCCCATATATAATGGTCTAACGCCGTACGGGTCACGCGCAACAATGACACGATCGCGTTTCTCGTCAACAATCGCTAAGGCAAAGACACCATCAAAAGATCGAAATAATGACTTCAGATTATCGGCATACTTGTTGTAAAGATGACCAATGACTTCACAGTCACTTCCGGATACAGTAATAATTTCATGCTCTTCCTTAAGTGCATCAGAGTTGTAAATTTCACCATTACACATCCAATGAACACCATAAGACGACCAAGGTTGCATACCTAGCGGATTCAGACCATTGATTGCGAGTCGTGTAAATCCCATGTGCGCCAAACCATTAATATCCAAGAGCCGTGTACCTTCCGGACCACGAGCCGTTAATTCATCAAGACCCTTTTCTGGTTTAAATAATTCTAGACGGTTGCCTATGAGCATCCAGATTCCACACATTCTTTCTTAGAAAAAATATAAGGAAAAGACAGAATGGACGCAAGTGAAATCATTAAGAAGCTTCAATCACAGGCTCAGTATAGATTTTTTAAAGAGAAACTTACTGTAACTGCGCCCACTGTAAATATCAGCACATGCGGCGCCATTATACCGGCGTCAACAGGTGTAACACTGAATTTTCCCAGTTATGTAGAGAAACAACTTCTCTTTAAAGGTAAACTCTACTGTAGTTCATGTACAAATTCATGCAGTTGCTAGAACTAGAGGACGATTCATTACAATGTAACGCAGAGGTTGTTTCATCGAGAGAAAGCTGTGAACCTTTCCTTCGTAGAAATGCGTGTCCATTGACGCCCCCGTTAGAGAAATTGCCGCAACATACTCTTTCTCCAGTACACTTTTTAGTGAGGCACCCGCCTCCTTCAGGCGAAATGAAATCCAGAGCTTATTATCAAGCGGAAAGGTCTCGAAAATACCGATCTCATTCTCTAGGAGCCGCCGTTCATACTTAAGACCAGCAAAACCCTGCTGGAGAAGTGACTGTAGTGTTGACATACTGATATACGGCTATATGTTTGATACTCATTTCAATTTTACCTGTTCGTGCTTACCAGGATAAATTAATGACCATGTTTAAGAAGGATGAATCTAAATCTAGATGGATCTCTTTATGAGCTCGTATCACGAGGAAATAAAGATGTATATTTTCAAGAAGACTCTGCTGATGCGCAAAGCCTTTTTGACAACCGATATGGACCTACGGCGCCAGTTATTCATGAGCTCAGACGATTGCCGCCTCTCAACTCAATAGACTTTGGGCGTTCCTCTGAATTTCAATTGGAGGTCGCCGGCGATTTTATTGTATCTCCTACGCTCCTCATTGATTTGCCGTCATGGCTTCCGCCTAATTATGCTGCAGCTAACTTGAATGGCGTTATTCAGGATAGTGCTGGTATCTCGTATGGATATACGAGCGGAATCGGATATTTTTTGTTCGAGAAAATCCAGATTCTCCAGGACAATATTTTACTCCAGGAATTCAGCGGTGATTCACTCTGGATTCAGAGTCGGTCTCGCGGCTCTCTAAACTCCGCCTTCCTAGAGAATACACTTACAGGGATACATGACGGGTCTGCGCTGTCAATTGGTCGTAATGCCACACCAGGTCTTCTTCGGTTGCCTTTACCGCTCATCGGATGCCAAGGTTTAGAAGAAGGTGGATTTCCATCCCTCTGTTTACCGAACCAGAGTTACAAAATTCGTGTGTATTTGCGGAAATTGGAGGATCTTGTTGAGGCGAGCGACGGGCGAGAAAAGCCGGCTCCTTGGGGCTCTAGCTTGCGCTTACAGACTCAAAGAGAAGGCGCATTTAGTGAGTTCACAACACTGGACCGACTGAAGATTGGTGCACCAACTATTTATCTTGAAACGAGACACATCTATACAAATGAGGATACGCGCCTTGGGCTTCGGGAGTCTTCACTTGATATTCCTTTTGAACGCATATACGAGAACGTATTCGCACAGGGTCCTTTGGATTATGCAGCCGCTACTCCCTTTCTAACACGTGTACTTGATGCTACGCATCCCTGTTCCCGCATTATACTTGCGTTTCGGTCGTGGGCAGATCTCAGAGCAAATCGGCTCTGGAAACTACAATCAGA
>Ga0209597_1000160_pt1 | contig 44178 bp, 39 predicted proteins | sample M_140625_MF_Meta_FD_187316 | JGI IMG/M metagenome (GOLD analysis project Ga0209597, IMG submission 187316) | Freshwater microbial communities from Lake Montjoie, Canada to study carbon cycling - M_140625_MF_MetaG (SPAdes) (version 2) | ecosystem: Environmental > Aquatic > Freshwater > Lake... | reverse complement strand
TTTAAAGTGCGAGCTTACGGCTATGGTGAGCTCGCACAATTATATTTTCCGAATATTTCAAAAAAGAGTGCCAGTGCTCAGCTCCGAAGGTGGATTAAAATGAGTAAGACGGTGATGCCGTTGCTGCTAAATCTTGGTTATAAATCAGGAAATCGATTATTTACCCCAGCGCATGTGAAGGTTATTGTAGATGAGTTTGGGGAGCCTTGAAATTCTTAATTCGCGAAATCTGCCAGTTTTGAAAAGATGTTAAAATTTTATAAATTTGTTTAATGACTAAATTGTTATCCACCGTTAATAAGGGAGTATTCAAGAGTTTTGCTTTCTTTCTAGTGATGCTTATCGTTGTTAATCAGGGGAATGCGCAAGATGTCGCGAACAAGCCAAAGGGATTCTCTGGTAAACGACATAGTATTACACCGATGTTTGGAATTGCTAGTAATTCCACAACTCCTTTTTCCATTAGTCCGACCCAGTCGTTAAAAGTTGGTTATTATAATGGTGATGAATTGCGTACACCTGTAAGTCTAAGGTATCAATATAGAATGCGACATGGAATTCAGTTAGGCGCAGATTTATTGGGAAATTACAATCCCTTGTTTTTTAAACCAGCATTTTATTACCAAGGCTCATACATCGGACCCATGGTCCCAAGAAATGGTAATATGTTGGGTGGCGATTTTCATGTGAGTAAAACCCTAAAAATAAAAATAATTGAGGCCTTCGGATTTATGGGAATTGGAGGGTATTCACAGCAGGTTGATAATAGTATGACCAAAGATTACAGTTGGTATAAAAATGCACCGTCGGAATTTTATGATTTTGCGGTTGCTTACACAAATAACGTTACTCGGAAATACGTGCCTATTACAAAGTTTGGTTTTGGTGCTAGAATAAAACATATAGAAGTAGGCGTAAATAGAGAATATTCGTTGGTGAGCCCGGTTAAATCTTTTACTTACCAAGGGCGGAATTATGAAAATAATTCCCGTTTTCAGAGTTTGGGTTTTTACCTGGCCTATAGATATGAGTTTTAACGTGGTCGACCTAGACTACCTCAATTTCTTGGAGAATCCTATTTTTTTACGGTTCCGGGATAAGTGAGACAAAGCCTTCTTTTGATGGGTCTAACTGTTTAATATAAAATATCATGCAACATGTCAAAGTTGTGTTTTGTGACACAACTTTGACATGTTTTCTATGAATAGTCAAAATTACTATGTTAATTAGTTTGATATAAATCAACTAGCCATGAGTAGCATCAAAAATCTCATTCTTGTCGCACTGTATTTCTTGAGTCATCCGTATGTTTTTGGACAGTGCCAGCAGTATAACTTGAATATCAGTTATGATAAGCAAGTTATGCATGTAACACCGGAATTGTCGCATAACGGCGCCTTTACCTACAAAGGCATTTGGTACACCGATTCCATCGCCGCTGATCAGAAAAAATATACGCGAAACACATCGCCCGGTTACAAGTGTTTGATTATCAAATACAACAATTCTGGAGATGTCGTTGCACAAATTGATTTGATTTTGCCTTTTCCGATGACCAACCCGAACCTTCGCTTAGATCCATCCAACGGGGGCTTAGCATACGCTCTGACTGCGTACAACCAAATATACAAAATCAACAATTCGCTGAGTGTGGATGCTACAAACAAGTCGGTTATAGGTATTGTGCGTATCGATTCCAACCTCAGTAGCTTGCAGTTTGTCAAAATAGGTGAAACAACCAACAAGCAAAGAATTTGGCAAGGAGAAAACGATATTTATTGCACGAAGACAGGCGCAACGATGTTGATGATAGTCGATAAACCCGTTTATTTAAACAACGGCGATTCCATCAAGCCGAGCAGCGTGGTTGATATTTATTCTTTGCAGTTAGACAATAAATTTAATGTCACTAAGACGAATCTACTTGCCCAAAAGAGCTCTTTCGTCAGAACTTATGGCATGCTAAATACGCCTCACGGATTTTACTATTTTATCAAATATTCTGCGAATATCACTGTTCCAAGCACCAAACAAACGTATTCCAATGCCCTGAGGAAAATCTTGCCGAACGCCGGGTACGATGGGGATGACTTTCTTATCATTAAAGAGGTAAACAATCGTATTGAATCCAGTTACACCATAGGATGTCCTAGCACAGTTGAGCCAATAGGAATGAAAAACCGTTTATTCTATGCTAACGAGCGCTTCTACTTCCCACACAATAATGCTGGACAAAGTATGTACGATAACAAAATGCGTCAATTCTTGACTTCGACGCCGGAAAGAAATGCGCTAGCCATTTTTGATACAGCATTCAGACTAACCAACCTGAAAGCTTTCGATGATAAATCTGAATACACGAGTGTACGTACGGGATTTTTTGCATCTTCACCCAACGAATTCACCCTCACAGCGAGTACCGATAGTGCTTTCACATTCAATGGGTCTAGCTATACTCCGCAGAAAAAGGCCAATCCAACATTCATGAATGTCATCTATTCGGTAAAAGGAGATTCGATTTATTACAGGTGGCAACAACACACGGAAAATTACATGTGTTATTTCTCGGACTTGAGCGGACAATCGGCGACTTTCAATCTTTATCCTTATCCCGGTAAAGTTGTCACTTCCGTTAATAATATGACATTGAAAAAGCCCTTGTACAAAGAGCATTTCTGGATTGCCAAAATCTGTTTGCCTGATTTAAGGAGCCAAGATATCGAAACCACACTTCCTCGTTGTTATCCAAATCCTTTGGCTCACGGGGTGTTGCATGTTGATGCGACACAACCCATCCAATCAATTGTTGTAATGACGATGCAAGGCCAAGTTGTCTATGAACAATCGCCCAATGCCGCAAAAACTGTTTTGAACTTAGAAAGCCTTCCGGCCGGCAATTATCTAGTAACAACACAGCTTGCAAAAAGCATTAGAACCCAGAAAATTATTGTTTTGAAGTAATTCACTAACGTAGAACATCTTCAAACATATACTGGAAAAACGCTGATTTTGACCCCTGTTCGTCGCTTTAATTCGTCCCCAATTCGTCGGAGTGATTTGACCCCATCAAAACATTCAATTTGGTCCATGTTTAACTCAGAAGTTTACACATTTAACTGTCGGAATAAAACGGGCGTTTAGTGTAGAGGCGAATTTAAGGTGCGCCCTATAACGTTTTTTTAAAGATCACTAAAATCCCCATTTTGCTGAACATCCAATTGTCATGCCTTGCGCTCTCCTTGTATATGTAAATGGGCTCAGATAGGGGTGTCCTCTATAATATGTGAGCGAATTCCCTATGGAAAAATCACCTTTTTTACACCAATTATAGTCAATACCCATAACGATGCCGATGTCTAAAATATTTTTGTTATTATCGTGCGGTACTTTGAAATCTGAAGACGTGGTTGACTCAGAATTGTAGTAATTGAATCCCAAGTATCCGCCGGCATTCAAGGAGAGTTTCTTCGAATGAAATGGCTTTACTTTGATTTGTATCGGTGTTTGAATTGTCCAATAATTCCATTTGTGAGCAACAGAAGTCAAATAATTTGTGCCATCAAACACATAGATATATTGTTTACGTCCATAGTTTGTGTTTCTTAAGCCCAACGAAATTGAAAAAGTTGGATTTAGTTCTCTAACTATTGTAAGTGCTTCATAATGTGACGATATTGGATTGCTCACGCTTCCAATCACGGGGATATCTGAATAACGAAAATAATTCACGCCGGCATCGATTTGCAGGCTGAATTTCTTTGATGGTTTGATTGCCACTGGGGCAGGAGTTTGTCCAAATAAATTCAGAGTAGTGAATAAAAAAAAGATGCTAGCGAACTTTTGCATGTGACGTGGTTGTGGTTTACTGAAGAGTTTTCTAGTGCCAATTATTTTAACTTGACGATTTCAATCAAGCCCTCATTTGGATGCAGCATTGTACAGACAACCTTGTCCTCTAAACGCTTGCATTTTTCTATTTTTTTAAAAGTCGCATTCACAGTAGTCCCAGATGAGAAAAAAGTAAGTTTTCCGATATTACATACTTGAAAGTCTTTTCCATCCATTCGTAAATATGTGCCAGTACAGTCTTTTATGACTGTCATTGGCTTGTTTGTTTCCCTTTTGCAAGAAATCAATGTCAGAAGGACTGCAACGGTTGTGATTAAAAGTAATTTTTTCATGATAAGTTATTTTGTCTTTGAATAACGATTGTCTTGCTTAAATATTGTTTACACGGTTACTCATTGATATGGTGAGGTTTGGTTGAGTGAAATAAGCATGATTCTCCATATTCATTGTTATCAAAAATAACAATTTGCCTTCATATTTCAACACATACCATTACAGGGAGTTACAGACCCTCATTCGGCCTTTCTTCAATAATTGAATTTAGAAGTTTGTATCCTAATCGATACAAGACTTCATGCCAGATCCAACTCATACAGCTTTATTTACCACCGTTTCAGGTGTTGTAGGTGGCGTAGGCAAGGCCATTTCGGCCAAGCCGCTATTACTGGCAATAACGCTACCGGGATTATCTACTGTAATAATTTATGCGGCAGCTTCTGCTGCGGCTGGCTACGTGGTTAAAAAAATCATGGACGCTGCTTCCAAAAAGCTCAATCAATTTTTCAACGAAGACCCTACGGACGACAATGAATAAATGGGTTGGCATAACGTTGGGTGCGGCTACCGCTTACGGCATTGTTCGGTATCTGCAGATGCAGAACGTAAGCGATAAAACCAATATTACGTTGGTAGAGCCTCGTATTCACGATATCAACCTGGCTGGACTTTACATAAGAACAGAAGTACAAGTCAACAATCAAACCATAAATTCAGTACAAATCACAAAGCCGGTGGTTAGCTTAAAAAGCAAAGGCGTTTTACTGTCCCAATCCAATGCTGAGAACAAGCTGATATTTATCAAGCCACTGGGCATTACTACGATTGATACCATCGAGCTAAGAATCGGATGGTTGAGCTTGGCAGGATACCCATCTACCATATTTTGGTTTCACCCCGAGTCCGAAGAAAAGCATTCAGTTCACAGTGGATACATGGAGCCGCCCACCTATTTGAAGTTGTTAGCCGCCGCCCGCGCAATACGTCCGTTTAGTTCGTTGGGAATGAGTTTGCAGCTGGATGAATATCGACCAACCCACACTGGGCCTTAATGAAACTTGCGATTAGGAATGGATTATTGCTGATTGGGCTAGATTTATTGAATTAGCCGGATGATTCCATACCATGGGCAACGGAGTAAATTGTGTGGGTGTCTAATAACAACTACTCAAGTCATTCAGATTTTGTTACAATTGATAATATGAAAAAAAGTACTTTGCTAAATTTCAAAAGCCGGATTCTTGCAATATGCATGATGCTGACAGTACAATCTTCCAATGCCCAAATCCAAAAAGGTGCTGATATTGATGGGGAAGCAGCTAACGACTACTCTGGTCATTCTGTAAGCATGCCTGATGCCAATACCATGGCCATCGGAGCAATTAATAACAGCGAAAAAGCATTAAATGCTGGACATGTCCGAATCTACTCTTGGAATGGTTCTGCTTGGACGCAAAAAGGCGCTGACATTGACGGCGAAGCCGCCGGTGACGGGTCAGGATATTCCGTAAGCATGCCCGATGCCAATACCGTGGCAATTGGGGCATTTCTTAACGACGGAAAAGCAACAAATGCTGGACATGTAAGAATCTATTCTTGGAGTGGTTCGGCTTGGATGCAGAAGGGCACTGATATTGACGGAGAAGCCGCTGATGACCGGTCAGGATATTTCGTTAGTATGCCCGATGCCAATACCGTGGCTATTGGTGCAGAATTTAATGACGGGAAAGCAACCAATGCTGGACATGTGCGAATTTATTCATGGAATGGTTCTGCGTGGACGCAAAAAGGCGCTGATATTGACGGTGAAGCAGCTAATGACCAGTCAGGAAATTCCGTAAGCATGCCCGATGCCAACACCTTGGCAATTGGTGCTTGGGGCAATGGCGGAAAAGCAAGAGCTGCAGGACATGTCCGTATCTACTCCTGGAGTGGTTCAGCTTGGACGCAAAAAGGTGCTGATATAGACGGTGAAGCCGCCAGTGACGCGTCAGGATATTCCGTAAGCATGCCCGATGCCAATACCGTAGCCATCGGCGCGATTTATAATAGCGAAAAAGCATTCCTTGCTGGACATGTCCGAATCTACTCTTGGAGCGGTTCGGCTTGGACGCAAAAGGGTGCTGATATTGACGGTGAAGCCACTAATGACTTTTTTGGATATTCCGTAAGTATGCCCGATGACAATACTGTGGCCATCGGAGCATTATATAACAGCGAAAAAGCATCCTTTGCTGGACATGTCCGAATCTACTCTTGGAATGGTTCTACTTGGACTCAAAAAGGCGTTGACATTGACGGCGAAAGCACGAACGACTTTTCAGGACATTCCGTAAGCATGTCAGATGCAAGTACCGTAGCCATCGGAGCATATGGTAATAGCGAAAAAGCATCCAAAGCTGGACATGTTAGGGTTTATCAACTTTGTGAAAACACCTCAGAAACCATCGCAAGAACCGCTTGCAATAGATATGTCTCCCCCAGCAAAAAATACACCTATACCAAGAGCCATACCTACTACGATACCATCCCCAATGCCACTGGTTGCGATAGTATTATTACCATCAACTTAACCATAAATTCTACCGATGTTTCGGTTACCAACAGCAGTCCAACGCTAACGGCCAACGCTACTGGGGCAACCTACCAATGGCTAGATTGTAATAAGAATTTTACTAAAATAAATAACGCCAAGAGTAGGTCCTATTTAGCCAATTCCAATGGAAATTATGCTGTTGAAGTTACTCAAAACGGATGCATCGACACCTCCCTATGCATAAACTTAAGCAATGTCCAAATTTTAGAAAACACCTTCGGCACTTCTGTGAAATTATTCCCCAATCCCACCAATAACGAGGTAACCATTGAGTTGGGCAAGCATTACAAAGAGGTATCAGTAATTATCCGAAATGCTTTGGGGCAGGAAGTAATGAAAGAGTCATTCAACAACACAAATGCATTCAAGCTAAACATTCCAGGAGAGAGCGGTTTGTATATTTTGGAATTACACGCAACAGGACATAGAGCCCTATTGAGGGTTCTGAAAAATACCAAAGAGCCCAAATAACCCCAAAAGGATCACTACATTAGATTCGTTGGAAGAATCACTAAAGGGTCTTACGTATCCCCGTCCTTTAGTGTGGTCAATTTGATTCCGACGGAAAGGGTCAATTTGTCTGATTATTCCAGTAGTAGGTCCCGGGTTTCGAATCTAAAAGGTCCTAGGTTTCGAATCCACAAGGGTCTTTGAGTTACGAGTCAATATATTGAATTTCAACAAATTTTATTAAATTCGAACTCGTGAGAGCTACACATTTAACATCAACAGTATTAACAAAAACCAAATAGTATTATGAAAAAAGTAATTCATACCTTACTAATTGGAGGTTTGTTGTTTTTTTCATTGGCAATGGTTTCCTGCCAAAAGACCTGTTATGATTACAAAAATCCAGAATGTGAAAATTACGACCCATGTCGTACCCACCCGGTGAGCAATGCTGATTTTGATATCGTAATGGATTATATCGATGCCAAAACCCAATTACATACCTATTATAGGGTGCCGGAAGATGATACTATAGCAACTGGAGGTAAGATCTTTAAATGTTGGCAGAGTGGAAACGACAGTGTTCTTTGGAAAATAGGGACTGAAAAAAAATATCGCAGAGGAGATTCTGTAATTGTTTTTTTTGATGAAGACGTACCAGGAACAGAAGGGCCAATAACGATTCAATGTATTACTTGCCGCAAGCCCAGTCAAAGATGCAAATCGGGCGATGATGGCAGGGATACGGTGGTGAAGCACTACATTATTGATGCATATCGAAAAGGTGATTATGATTCTTATAATGGAGTATTTCGAGGGTGTTTGACTGCCAAACCACAAGATACATTTAATGTAACTTTTATTAATAGTGTGCCCGGTGGACTTACTGGAGAGTATTATAATTTGCCAAATGGGTATCATTCAAATTATTATGGGCCGCAATCATTTACACTAGATAAATATACGAATCGATTTGCAACATCAAGTGATGGACCTATTTTTCGGTTAAACAAGACATTAGATAGCATTCATGTGGAAATACCTTCAGTCGATCACTGGGGCTTTTACCCTGGACCCAATCCAGATCCAATTTATAAGAATCCAACTACTTTTAACGGTTACAGAATAAAATAATAAAATTTTGAGACCGAAATTACTGTTGTTTATTTTATCACTACTTGTCTTTGGGCTTATTCCATTAAAAGCCCAAATGGTTTCAAAATGCGATCCTGAAATCAATAAATCTTGTGAATCTAGCAGGTCCCAAAATGATACAATAAAATGGTATTCGTTCAATGAAGGCCATGCGAAAGCGGTGAGGGAAAACAAAATTCTCCTCATCAATGTCAGTACAACTTCGTGCTATCCTTGCAAATTGATGTTTAAATATACCTATACCCATCAAGGGGTTATTGATACCCTTAACAAGTACTTCGTTTGTGTATATTTCAATCCATATGTCGATACAAGTTACACGCTCAACGGCAGCAAAGTAAAGCCTCAAGAGCTGCAGAAGTATTTATTTGTTGATGATGAGGTAGGATATCCATCTACCGTATTTTGGTTTCATCCAGAGAACGAAGAAAAACATTCGGTTCACAGTGGATACATGGAGCCGCCTTTATATTTGAAGTTGCTAGCCGCCGCCCGCGCTATACGTCCGTTTAGTTCGTTGGGAATGAGTTTACAGCTGGATGAGTATCGACCATCTCACAATGGGCCTTAATGAAACTTGTCTGAGTTGATTTGCCACCAATGAGAAGATCAAGTTAAGTCCGATGAAAAATAATTAATTAATTTTGACAAAAATGAAACAACTGACATTTTTTTTACTGTTACTCACTTCTTGTCGTTTGTTTGGACAGGATAAGGAATCTTCAACTCCAGATTTGAAACGAGTTCTAATTGGTTTCAATGTTTCACCCAATATTTGCTATCGGACACTAAAGGTTAACGATGGGAGCTCGTTAAGTGCCGGTATTGTGATGTCGAGGAACGAAAATGAAACCGTAAAGCTAGGATACTCCGCTGGCCTGAATATGTGTTTGAATGTAAAAAGATCTTTTGGTATTGAAGCAGGTATTCAATATTCCAATACGGGATTTCGGTCCAAAATGATGATTTTGAATCCGTTACAACCTGACCCGTTTGTGCCTAATAGAGCAAAATCGATTTACAACTTTCATTATGTGGATATTCCCATAAAGGCAAATTTTACAACGGATCAAGGGAAGATCCGCGTTTTCACCAGCCTAGGTTTGACAGCTAATTTTTTTATTAAAGAAACAGTAACTCGTGTGTTGGTTTTCTCCGACCACACTGACAGAAAAACAGGGCTGACATCGGAATCGGATAGTTACAACAAATTGAATTTCTCACCAACAATGAGTGTTGGTGTTGATTATCGCATTAACGAAAAAATGAATTTGAGAATTGAACCCACTTTTAGATATGGCGTTTTAAAGATAATCGATACGCCGGTGACAGGTTATTTGTACAGTGGTGGAATAAATGTTGTCTATTACTATGGACTTTAAACTTGATGTTGTTCTTGTGTAAGTACCCACTTTTAGAATTAGTATAATTCAGTCAAAACCTCATGGATACAATTAAGGAAATTTCATGAAAATCAGCGCATTTTCACAACAGGTCTAAAGCCGACCATGGGCATGGATTCGCCGCTGTACACCAGGGCGCGACTTCCAGGAAATAGCACATCGCCCACATCCATAAAACTCCCTCCTTTTACAACCATCATTTCGCCTTCCATGGTGCTGGTCATCTCTGCAACATTTCCAAAAATATTGTAACAGCCGGCATCGTTGGGCCAATAGGAAAAAACCTGCCAGGGATGAAAGAAGCCATCGCTTTCATAGTCCATATAATACGCAGACGGGTTATTCTGAGAAACGGAATCCCAATCACCACCGGTAGAATCCCCTTCTATTTTCCTCCAATCTTGGTACTTCTTTAATTGGTAGGGCGTTTTGTAACCCATATGATTGGCAATATATTGTCCCTTGGAATTCCTCCAATTCTTATTGACACTGGGTTTATAGTACGAGTTAGAATCATTACTCTCATATGAGGCAGCCTGAATCCATTCCATTTCGGTCGGCAATGAAACTACCACGTCTTTACCCGACATGCTGGACAATTGAATGCTAAGCCACCGACAATAAGCTATGGCTTGCGATTGCGAAAGATTGCATGCCGCGAAATTACTATACCTTGGGTGACACAAATAATCTTCGGCCATTGTTATGCTAGTAAGATTGCGCGTCCATCCTGAACCATCTGGAAAAATGGGAATTCCGTTGTAGGTAATTTTCCGCATGTCGAGGAGCTCGTGTAAAAAGTTTTCTTTTTGGGAAATTGAATCCTTAACCTCTTGAATCAAAACACTCCCTAATGTTGTGCCAGTCTTCATCTTGGGCACGGCAACACCCGGCTTTAAAAAATGCTTCACCAGCGATTGCAAAAAGCTATCGGTAAAATTACCTTTTTTGTCTATAAAAGTCAGTTTCGGATTCAATACCCGCATCTTCTCCAAAAACACATCCGTTACAAAGTCCAAATACTCTTGGTTGCTGACCTCGTGGTTGAAGATACAAACGCACGTTGTCGCCGCATAGGGCTTTAATGGTTCGATGTCTTTGTCTACATTGTATCCGAAGATTTCCTTGCCTTCGTTGGGTCCTTTCCAAACCACTGAAGAGCCATGCAACCATGTATAAGAGTAGCCCCCATTGTGCTGTATCAAGCCACCCGTTGGTGCATAACCGAGGTTGACTTCCATCCACTCCTCCAAGTTTTTACGTTGCAATCGGGGATTGGTTTGTGCTTGGATTTTCCGTTCGCGAGTTTCAAATCCGCCATCTACCGGGTCGTATTTTTGGGCCCTTAATGGAGATATTGTGAATATTGTGATTTGGATAATTATAAATAGAATCAATTTCATGCGTCGCCAATTCAATACTTAACGGAAGGGCCGTTTGATTGTTGTTCTAATAACGTAAGGAATTGTCGTAAATGTATATTTTATTTTAAAAACAAATGCCGAAATACCTCTTCTTCAGTTTTGGTCTCGTACAGTGCCATTAAAGAATTGATCATTTCCTCATCTGTTCTGCAATGCCTCACGAAATTGCGGTAGGTATCCAAGTTGAAATCGGATTTTACGCGTTCCAAAATGATGGCGGCCATGACATAGGTGCCTCGTAAGACATTGAACTCGGGCTCCGTTCTCCACAATTGCATCGACGATGAGAAAGTACTCGTCTTTTTGCGTTTCAACATGTCCAATACCTCATCTTTGTTTTCATCGTAGGGTTTCGCGCCGATTCCTCCATAGTAACTCGCCAAGCCTTCACCAATGAACTGATTGCATGGAAAAGTGATTGCAAAGTGCAATACCTCATGCACATGAATTGGTTTTGGGATGCCCGATAAAATCACTCGATTAAATGGATCGCCCATACCACCATACAAAGCACCTGGGTTGAAAAAGTTTACGTATTCTAGTCCGCCAACATAGGCATACGCATCTTTTAATGTTGCACCAGAATAGATGGTCAATGGTTTTGATTTGAATGAGTCTACATCGATTCCGAGTTCTTTCATGGTAGAAATTACTTGGTTGTATGCTTTTGCGAGTTCCTTCTTGGGTATTTGTGTTGATGCGAATACGGTAAGGTTCTGGTAGGGGTTTGGAATTAGTTTGAAACTATTCAAAGATTCAAATCGCATGAGCTTTTTTTCTTGGCGATGATATAGCGCTGCCAATTGCATCCATCCCATATCCAACTGATACAGGTTCACCGAGTCACCGTAAGCTTGCTGATGGATCAGTTTGAAGCCAAAAACATCGCTGAAGGGCATGTCGATCCCACCAATGAAATTCAATAGGGTGATGGGGTTGGTTTTGGATACCCCATCCAAAGGGTCCGTAAATAGATTGGAAACATCCTTTTTGCCATAACCGTGCATGCAGTCATACCACAATGAATCAAATCGTTGCAAATCTTGGGTGATTAAAGAAGAGTCTGCAACTTGAATGATTTTCGATCCGAAACTCTGTGCACGGCCCTCTGTAGCTGCCGAAAACAAAAACAATAGAGTGGCGAATAGTTTTGGAATGTGGTAGAGTTTTGATTTCATGGATTTTAGCAATCAGTATCAGAAATTGTTTTCATTAGTTTCCCATTTTATTTTATTTCAACATATATCGCATAGTAATGTTTCACCTTGAACTTGCTGTACCAATCGCTAATATTTTCTTCGCCCAACAAACAATAGGATTGGACGTTTGAACCAGTATCCAATGGGGGTGAATACGCCAGTACGGGATATGCCTTGTTAATTGGGACCTTTATTTTATTGTCAGAACAGGAGTTCGCTAATCGCAAAGAATAATTGCTTTTTCCTTTCAATTCGGTAGCAGTATTCAGTCCTGGGTAACCAATTTTTAATTTGAATTTATCTTGCTTAAGTATACCTGCAAATGTGATAGATACAGATTTTGTAGCGTCTCCAAAGCCGGTTTTATCAGTGAAGTCGATCTCGTAAAACATAGTATCTCCATTCATAACAAAAGGAAATCGTTGTTTTTGGGCAGTGATATTTAAATTGATCGTAGAGTTTATTTTCCCTTTTTTGAATTCCTTTATGATGAAATTAAATACCTTACCTTTTAACAAAGTGTCTTCACAATAGATTTTTTGAATTTGAATATCTGATAATTCACAAATGTTAATCATGTCTTTATCTTCAATATACTTGTAATGAAGAATGGTACTGTCGGTTTGCGAGTATCCGGTCAACGCCGAACTCAATACTGTGAGAAATAGAAATAGCTTTTTCATTCTAAGTTTTTTGTCTTTGAATAACGATGGCTTACCTTGAATATTGTTTGATGCGGTTATTCATCGTCCAAACTAAATAGCTCATTCACAGAACAGTTCAGGATTTTTGATAGTTTTAAACCCAATTCTAGGGAAGGGTAGTACTTGTTATTTTCGATGGCATTGATCGTTTGCCGTGATACGCCCACCATTTTAGCTAGGTCTTCTTGCGAGATTTTGTTTGTCGCGCGGTTAACTCGGATGTTGTTTTTCATTAACGTCGATGACGGATGATAGAAATTCTAAACCAAACGACAAAGGTAACTAACACACTATACATCGAAATTAATATCACTTGCCAATAAGCGAAACCATATACGAAAAGCGATATCAATGTCAGCAAGCTATAATTTATGACCAATGACCATTTGAGTGCTTGGAATCGCAGGAAATTGGCATATTCGTCTTCATCTGATTCAGCAGAGAATCCATGGATCAAACCCGAAAAAGAAAGCAGGAAACCGAGGATTTCGTCCATCCAATTGTTTTTTATCCATGTCTGATTATGCCCAACCAAAGGGTCATCAAGTTTAAAAAGATTGGGTATTGATACCTCTAAAATAACGGTATCCAAAGTAATTGTGGATGTCATCAATAAGATGCCAATGATGGTAGAGCTGTAAAAGACGATGCCAGAGGGGATTAGCCAACGAGTTGATAAGAGATGGTTGTTCATGGTTTTGAGTAATTAGACAACAAATGTAAAATATATTTGACTAAATGTAAAACAAATTTTACAAAATGGATCAAGAGTCCCTCTAGAGCATACTGATTTTGGGCAGACTCCCCCTTCGTATGCTTGGAATTGAGCATGTCCACCGTTTTTTAATAGGTCCCAGGTTTCGAATCCAAAAGGGATTTGGATTTAACCCAGTTCCCGGAAAAGGAAAGAGTGAGGGATGCATTCATTTTTTGCTGTTTCACAGGTGTGCGATTCGCCGATTCACAAGAAGTAATAAAAAGGAGTTCTATACGATACGATAAAACCTTAAATACCCACTTTTTGAGATTTGTACAAGGTAAGAATAAACACAATGTTGGATTGCAGATTCAAGTTCCGATGCTGCCCCAGGCGATGGCCATCGTTGAAAAATATGGACAATACGATTTTAGCGAAATTGAGGATCGGATATTACCACCATCTACCAATCAACATACCAATCGCGTTCTCAAACTGTTGGCATTAGATGCGCAACTTGATTCGGGTAAGTTACTCACCTTTCATCTATCTCGACATACCTGCGCGCAATTGCAGTATGAGGCCGAAATTTTAGAAAGAACTACCGGAGCTTGGTTGGGTCAATTCTCAAACTCCATCACCAGTGTCTATCAGAACGATTACGAAAAGACCTTAGCTAAGGCAGCCATCAAATTTGAAGCGTATTTGAATAGTTGAATGCATACTTGGTCGTTTTTTTTTGAATTCGCTATATACCAATTTCTCGATTCAAAGATTTCAAGTTTTTGGAGGGTGTGATTCTATTTTCGGGGCCCCTAACTGTTTAAAATACAATATCATGCAATACGTCGAAGATGTGTTATGTGACACAATTTTGACATGTTTTCTATTGGGGGTCAAGATAATCGATGCACTTTTGATGCATGAATAAATGCTGTATTATCGCTTTGTTAGCTTTATTGGTGCTTCCAATCGTTTCGTGTAAAAAAGGAAGTGAAGATCCCGCGATCTCTTTTCGCAGTAGAAATAACCGATTGGAAGGGACGTGGAATATCGTGGAATGCAATTTCAATAGAAATATCATTTCAATTTCAAACGTGACGGACACTTCATATACTAATAGTAGTTTCAAAAATGACAGTGGTAATACAGTAAGGCGATATAATGGTGTTGTTGAGAATTTAAATAACTACGTTGGAGCTGCTTCGTTAGAGTTTACCAAAGACGGTTTCATTCGTTATAAAGAACAGCACAATGCAAGTGGCAGCAATCTTGAATCATCGAGTGATGGTATTTGGAATTGGAGACAAACTGGGAAATCCAAGTATTCAATTTCCATTGGAACCGGATCTGGAACCCCTTTGGGTTATATTTTCAAAGGCGGAGATTTTACCCTGACCAAATTAAGTCACAAAGAAATTATTTTGGAATCCAACTTCAGCGAATCCACCAAAATAACAGGAACCGGGGAGACGAGTATTCAATCCAATGTCACCTATTGTAAATTGGAAAGGACTAATTAATTCATATCATGGATACTAAAAAAAATTGGAAAGTTGCGATTCTCTTCATTTGCGTTTTTGCAACAAAAATCAGCGCCCAGACTCCATTTACAAAAAGGCAGGTATATGATTTTTATCCTGGTGATGTAATGCAAACGACAAATAAGTACACTCAAACTCCAGGTCCGCCGATTTACGAAACGGATTCAATTGCAGAACGATGGACGTCCAAGTTAAGGGATACGATTTTTTATAAGATCAAGCATACCTATTTTAGAGCGCCTTCATGTCAGAGTTGTACTGCTGAAATTGTTGTGAGCACCGTGAAAATGGAGGTGACTGATTTGGATTCAATCGTAAAGCATGAAAATAAAACCATGCAGATGGAGTTTCACGATTCATTTTATTCAATGTTTTGTAATAAAAATGTGTGGGCTAAAGTTCCTGGAAAATTGGATAGTTTCTGGTTTGAGCCAGTCTATCATTACACATATTTTGTAGAGGGATTGGGCGGTCCATATTTTCACATAGAATATCGAAGGTCCCTTCCTTGGTTCAATGACCGTCAATTAACATACTACAAGAAGAATGCTGTGGAGTGCGGGAATTTCGTTTCAGGAATCGAAAAATTGAATCAGATTCAGTTTGAAATTTCAATTTCACCAAATCCAAGTTCCGATTACACCTTGATGAAGTTTCCAAAAAGTATGAATCATGCAACTCTTGTGGTTCATTCAATTGATGGTAAATTGCTCAAGCGCATTGATGAAATTCAAGGTGTGGAATATGTGTTTGAAAATGAGGGACTCAAGCCAGGTATTTACATCATTTCAATTTTAAACAACGGAGAAATTGGCAGTCAGAAATTGATTATTGAAAATTGAATTTCACCAATACGGAATTTGATTGTGGTCAAATTACTCCCATAAAGTGGAGACGAATTAAAGCGATGAATGGCGTTCGGCTTGTGCGTTTTTTCAGTAATAATTACGGACTTTGGAATAACCTGTATTTAATTGTATCTATGTATTGGAATATTAATAATACAGCATTGTAAGTAGCCCCCTTTTTCGAACTAGGTTAGATGCGACTTTTTGATTTTATGCCCCATCCCTGGAAATTATACAATCGAAGTTGGATTTTCATTGGTCATCACTCTGAAAACTCTAGTTTAGAACAGTGCGATTTTTTGGGAAGAGGTTGTAATATTTAAATTTACTCATTAAAATCTTTTACAAGTATATTCGTTAAACCTAAGATAGAATTAATTATGAAAATAAGTAAAACATTTTTCGTGCTACTGAGCTTTGCACTAATCACAAAAATCAGCGCACAACAAGATAAACCATACACATGTCATGAGTGGGGTACATTCACGTCATTGTTTAGCAGCAATGGTAAGCAACTAGATGGATTATATTTAGAAGAAGAACCATTGCCAAGCTTTTGTTATAATTTGGATAGGAATTTTTTAGCAACCTTTAGTTCTAAGGGGGTAAATAAAACCAAATTATACGCAAATTTCAATGAATATGGCAATGCCTTTATCAAAATGGAAACACCTGTATTGTATTTTTATAGTCAATATGAAATTCAGAAAATAAAGGTAAATATTGACTTCAATAAAGGTACAATTTCTCAATTTTACCCACAACGTTTTGGTGGGGAATCTGAATACGTTTGGCAAACATCAACTAAAAGCATTCCAACTGAGTATAATTTATTATATAATCAAGGGAGTATTTTTTGGCAGTTTAATGTTTTGAACCCAACAACGGATAATAATGAAATAACTTACCCAAAGGCAGAAAATAGCAAAATTTGGCTCGCTCCACGAGAAACAAAATCGAACCTCTTGGAAGTATATACAGAAGATTCAAACTTAAATGTTAAGCGCGAGGTAGAAAAGTATTTATTTTATAGAGGGGTAGGGTCTTTTGGTAATCCAATAATTCCAAAATTTGATACTTCAGGTCAATTAAGTATTTACTTGAATTCAAACCTGATGAATGTCCCATATTATATGGTTTTTGAACGAACTCCAGAAGGAAAAAATCGCGTTTGGAGCGAAGGAAGTTTACATAATAATGAGGTTCAAAAAATAAAACCTACAAAAGAAATTTTAAGTGATTTTCAATGGAATCATAAAAAGAACAGATTTATTACTGAATTAGTAAAATCAGGATTGTTTGAGGATGAAGCACGTGCCATGCTAAAAACTTGGGATGCTAGTTATTTTAATACTCCAGGTATCAAGATTTTTTGGATTGTGCCTAGGTGCTTTACTGATATTATTTTACCAATTACTTTGTCTCCTAAGCCACAAAGTTTGGAAAGAGTGATGGTTGGACGAACTGAAATTTTGGACCCAAGGATTGATAAAGCGATTTTATTTGATAGCGTTGATGCAATTAAAGCAGGACTTGTTCCGGCGCATTATGAAAAGGCAATCAAATATCGGAAAACTAGATTAACCAAAGAAATTGGCAGCGATAAATTGTTGAATTTGAGAGATTCAATGAATATTCAATTGGAAATCGAAGTCACTCCAAATCCATGCCCTGGATACCTTTTTATAACAAGCTCAGATATTTTAAAATCTGATTTGAATTGGGAATGCTTTAATATAAAAGGCCAAATTGTCAACTCAGGTAAAATTTCAAAAGAGAATGAAAGTAGATATTGTGAAATTGACTTAAATCAGCTTTCGGAAGGATACTACTACATTAAACTTCACAGTGATGAAGTCAATCTCACGAAAAAATTGATCATTGCAAAATAATTGAACTCGATTTTGAAGCTCTCAACTTGAATGCCTAATTCTAGTTGGCGGGTCAATAAATTCACCTATTGTTCAGAATGTGTTAAAGGATCAAATTACAGACAAAGTTATTTCCAAAAACTAAATGACTTCAGTTGCAATTGGTGCTGCCTTATATGCCTCTATTAAAGAAATAGGGGTTATTGCACCACCACCAGCTGTCGTATAAATCGGGGGTCAATTTCAGTCCGACGGAGAGGTGTTCGTTTGTCCGATTATTCCAATTATCCTAGTGATGGAAAATAACAACAAGATCCCCAATGAGAAATAGGTATACCTTGTTTATTTGCCGTGTTCATGTGACACGAAACTAAAAGAACAATAATAAACAGGGCCAATTTCATAAGTTGCCATTTAAATGCTTGACCCAAAGGATTGCTTGTCATTTCTTTCTAAACCATTTAATTACATTGTAGACAACGTATGTAAATAAAACAGGTGCAAAAATGATCCATATTAGTAAGGTCCAATTGATTGATGTGAGTTCCATGGGTTTGTTTCATTACTTGTTTTTTCTGTTCAATTGTATTCGCGATCGTTCAAGTTGCTCAAATTTATTGTTTTGACCGTTTAGGTTGTTTTTTCTCTTTGGAGAGATTGATTTTTAATAACAATGCTTGGGTTTCAGCGGTGTTCGCGTCTGCGTCTTTGCCCAGTTTGATGGCTGTGTTGGCATCGATTTGTGCCTCACTCAATCGACCCAGTTTGTACAAAAGGTTTGCCCGGGTATCGTAATAGCCCCATTCAGGACTTTTGTTGATGCTCATTGTGGAATATTCAACGGCTTTTGTCAAAATGGCCGCTTCGTTGCAAGATTGAAAGAGTTCCCAAGCAACGCTGTTTAATCCTACAGGGCTGCTGTTCTTCGCAATTTCATCGAACATGGTCACGTAGTTGCTCCATTCGCCGCGTTTTTTATACCATGACATGTATTGATTGGGTTTGTCCCATTCTGGATGATCGGATCGTTTCAACAATTCACCCATCGCCCAAAGAAATTGTTTTTCGTTCAAGGAATTGATGGCTTTGCTCACTTGATTGCCCAAGACTTTGTATGCGGTGCTCCTCGACCAATCCTTCCCAAATAAAGAATCGTACATCGCTTCGTTTTGAATCCATCGTTGAACGAGTTCGTCATCGCAATGGTATGAGGCCACGCTGTATAGGGCGAACTGTTGGAATGGGTCGGTGGTGGCTTTGAAACGCTTCACGAAGCCTTGCGGGGTGGTGTCTTCGAGAATGGAATAATTTCGATTGAAAATGAATCCGCGAAACCAAGATGGGATATTATTGGCATTGAGGGAAGGAACGCCTGGGCGAGAATATTTGCCAATGTTGGCTGTAGATTCCTTGAGCGTTTGCATGGAATCTAAGTAATGCATCCAATAGGATTTTTCTGAGTATCCAGAATAACTGCCTATAAAATTCCCATCGCCATTGAAAATCAAAAAAGTGGGGAATCCGTTCACGCCGTAGTGGAATCGCAACAATTTCCCGATGGAGTCTTTTTCCATTTCCAGCGAATAGCTGTTGAGAAATCCATTCATTTTTCTCTGTACTTGGGTGTCTGAAAAGTTTTTTTGATCCATCACTTTACACCATCCACACCAATCGGTATAGCAATCGATCATGACCCATTTGTTTTGTTGTTTGGCTAGGGACAATGCATTATCCCATTGAGCAACTTTTCCAAAAGCAGGAGAGGGGAATTTTGGTTCCTTTTTGGACGATGATTGTGCTGATGCGGACAAAGTTGTGAACAGGGCAATCAAGGCACAACATAGGTTTTTGAGGATTCTCATGGGTTGATGGTTTTACGAAAATAATGATTCTAGATCGTTAAATTTCAGAAGGCTTATGGATATCAGACGATTGAAGTGCCCATCAAATAAATGCAACGTCTGAGTTCTCTTGATTGTCTGATGTTGAAATCAAGTCCTCAGGGATATTCAAATGCTTTTACCCTTTAATTCTCAAGGACAAGTCATTTGTTTTGATTTTACTTTCATTTTTTTGTTCGGGTAACATCGCTGATTTATATTTGAATAACCGCTAATAAGTTATAATTATTATGAAAAACAAAATTTCGTTATTATTGACAATGATTATCGTGCTAACATCTTGCACAATGCAAAAGCGATATCATAATTCCGGATTTAATTTGGGATTGAATGGTCACTTTACAAGAAGCAATAAGACCAGTGGTTTGCCCAATAAATCTACCCATAAAGCGATTCAAAATCCAAACGCTGAATCATCAAAAGTAGAATCCAATAAGTCAACGGTAACTGAGGCGAATATCCCATTTAACACTAGTGATGTTCGTGATGTCCAGGAGAGCGATGTTTTACCTTTTGGTGTCGTTTATACTCAAACCCAAATTTGCGTTAATCCAAATAATTCTGTAAGCCAGTTCAAACTTGCAAAAGCAAGGGCTAATCAAGTTCGAGCGAAAGGTATAATAGCCAAAAGTGTTATCAATAGCCCCTCCTTGAAATCATTGAAAAAAAGCGCAGCGTCTGAAGGCGGCGGTTCTGGTTTGCGGGGCGTGGGGGTGTTTTTGCTGATCATTGGAATTATTGTATTACTCTTAGTTTCGATAATTGCTGGAATATTCTTGTCCGTTTTGGGTTTGTTATTAATGAGTTCTGGAAAGTCATCACCGGAGCCCGTGAATACTGCTGAAAATGTAGTTAAGGAAGAAAAGAAAGTTGAATACATCGAAGTGCTGTACCTTAAGAATGGTAGTATCATAAGAGGTATGATTATCGAACAAATACCAAATGTGCAGGTAAAAATTCAGACGAGTGACGGCAGTGTTTTCGTATATACAATGGATCAGGTGTTAAAAATCACCAAAGAGCCAAAGTAATATCAAATTCGAAAAAACGATTTAGATGAACCTCGTTCGTCGCTTTAGTTCCTCCTCGCTTCGATGGAGTAATTTGAACCCATCAAATGAATTAATTTGGGCCATGTTTAACTCAGAGGTTAACATGTTTTACGGTCTCATAAATAGGGGGTCAATTTGAGTCCGACGGTGAGGGGTCAATTTGTCCGATTATTCCACTTAAAAGAAGCAATTGCAAAAACCTTTTTGCTCGTTTCCTCTTTAGAGGCAACAGGATTAACCCAAAGGTTGTCAATGTGATGAATTTTCATCACATGAAATTACTACTGAAATTTAGACAAATTGCAACCTCAACAGTTCTTTTGCTGTTGTCTCAATTTACATCGACCTTAAGTGCGTCCAATTATACCTACGGTAGCGAAGTTTGGGCTACCCACATTACCAAAAACAAATACGAAATCAGTTTTAGAGCGTACCGCATTTGCGGGGCCTTAACATCAGCGCCTTCATCGGTATATATCACCGCTTACGGCGGAAAAAGTGCAGCCTGTGGCACTGTTTCATTGACAGCCCCTTTAATTTCGAGTGCCCTTATCGGACCCAAATGTTCTACGGCAATTGACTGCAACAAAAGCTATCTTTTTAAAGAATATATTTATAAGTGCACGGTGAATCTCGACAGTTCTATTTTTAAAAGCATTCTATCGGGAAGCACTTGTAAAAATATCACCTTTGCAGTTTATGGATACTTGATTCCCACTGTAATGCCCTGTTTTAATTGGGATGCATGGACATCAACTACGCTTTATTTAGAGAATTTGGCCAACTGCTCAAAGACTACAAATACGCCTCCCGCGAGAATGTTTGACCCGTTGAGGATTGTCCAACTCGATAGAACCACCATCTTCAATCAGGGACTTTCAGATACAACGGACAGAGATGTGTTGCGATACGAACTATCTCCCTCTAACTATGATATACCCTATAAAAATAAAATTTGTGTAAATACGCCAACCAGTGACCTCAGTCATCCCTTTACTCCAACTTGCGCAGGGACAACACTCTGTAGCTCCAATGTGAAAACCAATCCTGTGCGTGGTACCTACTTCGATACAACCGATGGTGTTTTCATTTTTTCACCTAGTGTTGATGGTGAAGTTGGAATAGCCTGTGTGAAGGTTAAAGAATATCGCATCAATAAAAATGGCAAATACACTCTGATTGCAGAACACCAAAGAGAAATTGCTGCAGTGGTTGTAGACCCGAATGGAAATAACGAATCCCCCAAGGCGCTACTCACACAAAAAACAGTGCTTAAGGTATGCGTGGGCTCAACCATCAAACAGAAATTTGTGGAATTCGAAGATGTCTTAGCTAAATCACAAATTGTAACGGATAGCCTGCAGGTAATCGTCCCACCTAACTACCGAGGTGCAAGTATCAAAGTGTATAGTTCTGCGAAAAACAAGCGCAGTTTAGAGTTCAATTGGACACCCTCCCTCGCCGATACTTTTGCTGAAGGCTATGTGTTCCCAATTAAAGTGGTCGATTTGCACTGCGACGAACCCTTATCAACCACCTACAACTTAGTAGTGAAGGTGTATCCAAATTCCTCTGGGTTACCCAAAATTGCCTACAAAGGATGCAATAAACTCACATTTAACATCGATAAATTTAACGGGGGAAGCGCTCCCAAAGTAAGTTGGCAAGTGCTGGATTCTGCCGGGAAAACTGTGGGTACATCGAATCGAATGAGCGATAGCCTCCGGTTGAATGGATCTGGCAAATACAAAATCCTAGCGCTTTTTTCCAATGAAGGCGGTTGTTTTAAGTATTGGGATACTTCCATTAACATCGTTGATACTGTCATTGATTTTTCTTTGGGCAATAAAAAACCGTTCGCCGATACCCTCAACTGTCCGAACGGCCAAATCCAATTAGAACCCAAAAACATAGTAGCCAGAAAAGGGGCGTTGGCCTATCAATGGTATGGCATGGATGCCTCTGTCGCCGCGCTATCGGTGAATCCGCGTAATGTTGATTTTTCTAAACTCAATAAAATTGGCAACAACAAAGGAATCACCATCAAAACCCAAAAAGACACGTCGGTTATTTTGGTCATTACCGATGCCAAAGGATGTAGCGAGGTCCAGCAGATGAATATTGAGCAAGTGATTAGCGACCCCATTCAATGGAAAAAATCACCCCTGTCGCCGTTTTGTGCCTCTGATGCTCCACTCAAATTGATTGACGCCACCAGCAAAGACATGTTCGATGGCGGACCCAAAACAAACATCTCTTGTTTGAACGGGAAGTACGTAGACAGAGTTGGTCCAAATTATTACAAATTGCGCGCTCCTGCTGCAATAAAAGGGCTCGATCAAATTATACTTTCGCTGGTGGCCACTTACGACACCCTTGGCTGTGTGAGTTACGATACCAGTTCCATTGATGTGATTTACCGTCCGCAATTCGATTTGGCAGTCACTAAGACTATTTGCAGCGGGGATTCGGCTTTCTTCCCTGAAGATGCATTGGAAAAGCCCGCCAAAAATGCGCTCCCATACGAATGGAAAATCATCGGTATGCCTGCGAAGTCGATCGCTCAACTAATGACCCTCACGGTGGATGGTAGAAAGGGGACACATTTGGTGACGCATTTGGACTCTATCGCCGTGGGTAGTTATAAGTTACAAGCATGTGCCGTGGATTCCACGCTCGGATGTCGGGCCTGCGATACCACCACCATCATCGCCAAAGCACAAACCAAATATACTTACACAGGCGATACCTTGTTTTGTCCGAACGATGCGCCTTTCAGCTTCCGTAGCAAATTGAAAATTTCCTCCAATGAATCCAGTGATACTACTTACAGTGTGGGCCTCTTTTCTTTTAATGGGAACACCAATCCACCGGCGAGTATTCAGAAAATCTTTGATAAGAACAGCAGTATTTTTACGCCGCGGGTAGCGGTTGGTAAGGTTGCAATTCGCGTAGAATCGTCCAAATATTGTTATGCCGACGGCAATATCGCCCTGAGGATTCAAGATACTTTGCCTATCAGTTATACGGTAAGTCCTGATACAGTAATTCGGTTGCCTATGACTTCATTTACGTTTACGGCCAACACGAATTCCTCACGCGTATGGTGGTATTTTGGTACTGGAAACAAAGCAGATACATCGCTCTTAAATCCAATTACATGGCTGTTCGACAACAAAGTAGCCGATTACAAGGTTTCTGCGCGAAGCCTTCATAAGAATGGTTGCTATGGAGAGTTTACTAAGAAAATTTCGGTGTGGGATGTTTCAGGGGTCACTCAATTCAACGAGGAAGCAAAAATCACATCATCGTTGAAACTCGTCTCTAGCGCTTGGCAGTTCGATGCGTTAGAAGTGTATGACATCCAAGGCAAATTGATCTATCAATCGAAGGAAAACAACGGTGTTCCTGAGTTGAAAATTGCAAAAGGCATTTACACGTACAAAATCAAAGCCCACACATCCCAAGACTCTATTGAAAAAGCAGGGAAGTGGTGTAATTTTGGAGAGTAGATCCCATAATATTTAACTCAATAGAGCAAGACTATCGTAAGTGAAATGGGCAATCTATGGAAAAAATAAGCCCGATTAGACTGTCTGAACTAAACGCAAGGATCAATAATGTCCTAGAAAAGGCTTTTCATGCAGCTAGTTTTTGGGTGATTGCCGACGTTACCAACCATACATTTCGGTCCCAGAAGAATTATCACAACTTTGAATTGGTAGAGAAAGACCCAAACTCTAACAATATCATCGCAAAAGTTTCCAGTAAGGCATGGGGCAATGGTAGTGCTAGGATTGCCAATTTTGAGCAAGTAACAGGGCAAAAATTCACCAATAATATCAATGTCTTAGTTCTGGTGAAAGTGACATTTCATGGCGTTTATGGTCTGTCCTTGGAGGTGTTGGAAATTGATACAAACTTCACGCTGGGGGTATTGGAGCAACAACGACAAGCCACGCTGGAAAAGTTGGTTGCCGAAAATGATTTTATTCAAAAATTTGGTAATCAATATCTTACAAAAAAACAATCAATTAAAATTGCCGATGGTTATTCAGCGCATTGCTGTGATATCGTCAAAGACATCGGCTGGAGGGGAGGATTTTCATCATACATTGCAAAACAATCCGTATGGCTTTGTATTTGAGATTCACGATTACCATTCAGTAGTGCAGGGAGAAAATAACTCGGATCAGTTCTTGTCGAAACTCATTGAAGTTTACCAATCAAAACTGCCTTACGATGCTGTTGTAATTACCCGAGGTGGTGGCGCTCAAACCGATTTCTTGATATTCGATAATTATCAAATTGGTAGGGCCGTTGCGAAATTCCCTATTCCAATTATTACGGGCATCGGACACCAAAAGAATGAGACGATTACCGATTTGATGGCCCACACACAAACCAAAACACCAACCAAGGCCGCCGAATTTATCATCGCACATAACAAGTCGTTTGAAGATGAAATTTTATCTTTTCAAAAGTCAATTCTGATTAAGTCGCAGCAACTTTTTTCATTCCATTTTCAAATTTTATTGGGGGTGAATAGCAGCATTGTTAATAACACGAGAGACATCCTGAATAAATACAAGGACAGTCTAGTGCAGATAAATCAGGTGACAATCAATACTTCTAAGTCGATCCTGTTTAACCGAAAAAATGAGTTGGTAGGCTTGTCGTCTCAAATCGTATCGAAGCCTAAAATTATTTTGTATAATCGGATCAGCGATATCCGAAATACGATAAGCAACCTGTCGACATTTAAATCGTTATACCTCAAAAATCAGCTGGGTTATCTAGGTCATTACGTATCGATAATAAAAATGATGGCCCCTGAAAACATCCTCAAGAAGGGTTTTGCGATTGTGAAAGTAGATAACAAGATCACTAGTAATCCCGATGCTATTTTGGTGGGTGGGGATATTGAAATTATGCTTGCAAGTACTCAAATAACGACAACGGTAAAGAAAAAAACAAAATACGATGGAACAGAATTTAACTTATGAGGAAGCCTATGCAGAGTTGGCTACGATCGCAAAAGATATCGAAAACGAAAGTGTTTCTGTGGATGTATTGGCTGAGAAAGTAAAGCGGGCGTCTGAATTAATCACATTTTGCCAAACGAAATTGAAATCCACAGAATCGGAGGTGAACAAGATTATTGCCCAGATGGAAAACGCGAATAAATAGAGGGTCGGTTCCACATTTGGAAACACTTCGTTAACGCAGTACTTTTGAGCGATATACAATATTTATTAATCAAAATGACTTTTAAACTTTCCAAAATCGCAGTTGCAATACTATTTGTATCATCGTTGATCCCTTTGCGGATTTTTGCCCAGCAACAGGGCGATACCATACGGGTGAAGACATTTCATTATGCCTCAAATACCCGGGACACGGTGGCCTATTTTCCCAAGGGCAATCTCACATTTGAAAAGATCATCCTACGATACAACATGCGTTGTAAAAACGGATTGATGTCTGATGGGAGCAATCGAAACAAAGGCTGCGGCGAATGGGATTATTCTTGTAATACGTTTTTGGTGGATTCCAGTAAAATTGAGACCTTGGCCCAGACAGCGCCCAAATATGTGATATCAAACTTTGCGGGGACCACTTTCAATTATACCAATAAACCAATTTGCGATTATTACGATTATAACCTCAAAAAAGTAACGGTCAATTCTGTTTCAAACGAGACCAAATACTCCGTCGGCAAAGGAAATTTGAGTATTTATAAAGCCTTAAATACTGCCAAGCAATCGGGTAGAACGCAGGTTTTGTACCGAGCCGAAGAATTGTTAGCTGCTGGGTTTTCTGCCGGCGATATTCAAGGTTTTATTCTTAAAGCCCTCGGCGGAGGGGATGCCAATTTTCTTAAAATACAACTACAGCACACTGCACTAACTAAGTTGGATGCCAATGCTCCGGTCTTAACAGCCTTTACCGAGACCTATCGCAATTCTTTCAATTTTGTAGTCGGCGATAATAAAATCGTATTTCATACCCCGTTCACTTGGGATGGGAAAAGCAACGTGCTGATCGAATTCTCATTCACCAACTCAGTGGGTTCTAATCCAGTGGTTCTCGAAGGATATGCCGATACTACCAATTGCTTGCTCGCGGCCAATAACAATTACGCGGTTGATTTTTCTTCCAACGGACACATTGTAATTGAAGCATCAAAATTGTCATCTATCAAAAATGAAATTTCCATCGCATTCTGGTCGTTGGGCGATACCACGGCCTTGCCAACCAATACATCGGTGATTTACGGTTGGGCGGCTGATCCAAATCAACGTCAGCTGAATATCCACTTCCCATGGTCCGACGCCAACATATATTTTGATTGCGGATTTGCAGCGGGTGGTTTTGATCGAATCAATAAAGCGGCGACGCCCCCCGAATATAAGGGGAAATGGAATCATTGGGTATTTACCAAAAATGCAACCACCGGCAATATGTCGGTCTATGTCAATGGAACCCTTTGGCTATCTGGCACTGCCAAAACCAAAGCCCTTTCAATTATGAATATGATTTTGGGGAAAGACCAGAATTTGCAAAACAATTACAAAGGGAAAATCAATGAATTGAGCCTATGGAACAAAGCGCTTTCGGCGACTGAGGTGAAAGACTGGATGAACCGTTCCATCGATAACACCCATCCCCAATTTGCGAGTTTGGTGGCGTATTACCCAATGAATGAAGGCAAAGGGAAATCTTTTTCCGATGATGCGTTAGGCAAAGTATCGAACGGTGTCAATACGCAATGGACCTACGATCGCGGTGATAGGTTGAGTCGCATGTTTCAGGCATTTGTCGAAAAGCCCAATATTACCTTGCTTTCAGGTACTTACAACAAAACGGTAAGCAATATTTTGCAGCGTGATTCGATTGTGAGAAACCCGAATGGCATCGACCGTTATATGGTTATTGACAATTCTAAATCTAAAATTGTGACGCATGATTTGTTGAAGATCGATTCGAGTTTTTCTTTGTTTGAAGCCCGGAAATCGTGGGTTTATAATGGCGACAATGGTGCTTTGACAGATTCTGTTTTTAATAAGACTCAGGGGTCGATTGACATTTCTAAGATGAATTATTCCTTGCGATTCCCATGGTTTAATGAATTGGTTTCGTTTGTTACCCCCTACGGAATCAATTTGGATTTGGGGATGACGGGTAAAAGTTGGTACCTCGATATGACGGATTATGCGCCGTTGTTGAAGGAGAATAAGCGACTTGTTGTGGCCATGGGCGGACAGAATCAGGAACAAATGGAGATGGAATTCTTGTTCATTGTTGGGACTCCAGCTCGACCTGTTTTGGAGTTCAATCAGCTTTGGCAGGGTGGTGCGCGTTTGGGTGGTCCAGGCATCAATAGTATTTTGAATAATTCTGTTTTCGCTCCGATGAATATCCCTTTGATTTCTAGTGCGAAATCGTTCAAGTTGCGCTCAACCATTACAGGCCATGGTTCTGATGGCGAGTTTGAGCAAAATGGGGGTGTAATTACCCATACGTTGAATGTGGCCGGCAATGCGATGAGTTGGAATTCTGTTGTTGATTGTTCTGTTAATCCGATGATTGCGCAAGGTGGTACTTGGTTGATTCCTCGTCAGGGCTGGTGTCCTGGGCAGCGATCAAAGCTCATCGAACATGATATTACAAAGTGGGTGACCCCTGGAAAAACTGAAACTATAGATTATGAAATTTCGCAGCCCACGAAATCGGGGGATTACAGGTATATCGTTGCGCATCAGTTAATTAGTTATGGCGATTTGAGTTTTAATAACGATGCAAAAATTGTTCAAGTGGTAAAGCCAACCAAGGATTACGAGTATTCCAAAACCAATCCAATCTGTTCTCAGCCAGTGATTTTGGTGCAGAATACGGGTAAGACAGAAGTAAAGACCTTGCAATTTACTTATTGGGCGAATAACGCTTCGGTGAAGCAGGTTTGGCATTGGGCAGGAAAATTGACGTCGTTGGACACGGTGAGTATTACGCTGCCTACGTGGAGTTTGTGGGATATTGGGATGTTGCCAGCGAACAATGTGTTTCATTGCGAGATATCAGAGGTGAATGGTCAGTTGGATGAATATCCTTTGAATAGTAAAGCCTCTACACCGGTGGCGATGCCCGATGTTTTGCCAGCCAATTTTAAGATTGAGTTTAGAACCAATAATTACCCAAAGGAAAATGCAATTACTTTGTTGGATGTTGATGGGAAAGTGGTACTTCGCGATTCATTTACTGTTGCCAATAAAACCACAGTTTACCCTTTGAACCTGAATGGTTGCTATAAGTTAATTGTAAACGATTATGGTTTGGATGGTTTATATTGGTGGGCGAATACGGCGCAGGGGACTGGTTTTGCGCGTTTGAGAAATGGCAATACCAATGCTTTGATTAAAACGTTCAATGCCGATTTTGGTAGCTTTTTTGAATATAATTTTACTACTACCTATGCTTTGAATTCAAAATCATTGGACTTTGAAAATACGATCAATGTCTATCCCAACCCGGCGACAAATAAATTTAGTTTGGAAGGGAAAGGGCTAGAAAATGCTGGGGTAGAGGTATTTGATGTGGTAGGGGCGAAGGTGGATTCTAGGAGGGTGTTGAATGAGCAATTCATAGATTTCAATACAGAAAACTGGAACGCGGGTGTTTATTTGGTCGTTGTGACCCAAGGCAATAATAAAGCGACCAAAAAGGTTGTGGTTTATTGATGTGGGGTGTCTCGTTATTTGGGGTGAAGCTATAGGCTAGAGTGGCGTTGGTTCAATGATGTGATATTTTTATTTATTCGATTATTTATTTTATTTTACCACTTTAAAATTTAAAATTATTTTCATGTAGTGAACTAATTTATTATGATATAAATCATAATTGTTAGTGAGGGATGTTTGGCTATGCGGGGAAACCACCGAATACCTTTGACCACAATGAATGGGAATTATCCAATTCATTTAATCACTACAAACATGAAAAAAATACTTATAACCCTCGATTATGGTCCCGCTGCACAGAAAGTTGCGGAGCAAGGATTTGCGCTAGGTGTAACATTACGTGCAAAAATCATTTTATTACACGTTGTTGCAGAGCCCTCCATTTACACCAGAACTGCGTATTCACCCATAATGGGGTTTGGCGGTTATGGGGCAGATATGATGGATGCAGATATTACCGAGTCTTTGGTGGCTGGGTCTGAAAGATTCCTTGAAAAAACCATCGAACATCTGGGAGGTGCCAATTCAATGGGGATGTCGGTGGTGGTTGGTGATGCCGCTGATGTCATTTTAGATACTATCAAGAAAAAAGACATTGACATGGTTGTGATTGGTAGTCATAGCCACCGATGGATGGAAGATATTCTGTTGGGGAATGTTACTCAGAAGGTGTTGAGAGAATCGCCCGTTCCGGTATTGGTAATTCCCTCGAAACGTAAAGCGCTCTAAGAGCAAACCTATGAATACTAAAATAGTAGGCTCATGCTGAGTCTGAGGAAAGATGGGGTTGTCTTAAATAAGACCTTATTGGGTTTTGAAAGTCATGCGGTATTGAATCCCGCTGTGATTATGAAAGACGGCAAAATACACATGTTTTATCGCGCGGTGGCTTTGGGCAATTACTCCACCATTGGATATTGCACTTTGTCGTCCCCGTTGGTTGTGGATTCCCGAAAAGACGTTCCCGTTTTATTTCCACAATTCGACTTTGAATGTCAAGGGTTGGAAGATCCACGCATCGTTCTAATTGATGATGTCTATTATCTTACCTATACCGGATTTGATGGTTTTAACGCGTTGGGAGCGGTGGCCACTTCAAAAGATCTGGTGGTTTGGGAGAAGCACGGATTGATTGTGCCTAAGATTGCCATTGAGGAGTTCCGACATCTCTCACAAACGCGGGGAGCGTTAAATGAAAAGTATCATCGATTTAATAAAGTCCCCATTTTTTCTGATACACAGCCCAATAAATTGTTCTTATGGGATAAGAATGTTGTGTTTTTTCCTCGGAAAATCAATGGAAAATTTGCGTTTATTCATCGCATCAAGCCCGACATTCAATTGGTTCAGGGACTGGATTCTATTTCTGATTTAACGCCGGACTACTGGCAAAAGTACTTTCTTTCATTTTCTGAGAATATCCTATTGTCGCCTGAATTCCCCCATGAAGTAAGTTATATGGGTGGGGGATGTCCGCCAATCGAAACAGAAGCTGGATGGTTGCTGATTTATCACGGGGTACACGATACCGTTGAGGGTTATGTTTATTCCGCTTGCGCAGCATTGCTAGATCTGGAGAATCCCGAAAAGGTGATTGCGCGTTTGCCGTATCCGCTTTTTTATCCTGAAGAATGGTGGGAACGCCAAGGTGAAGTGAATAACGTTTGTTTTCCTAGTGGTGCTTTGGTTTATGATGACAGATTGTATGTCTATTATGGAGCCGCCGATGAGAGAATCGCAGTGGCTTCGATAATGATGAACTCTTTAATTGATGAACTTTTAAAATACCCTAATCCTTAAAACTATGATGACTTACAATAGTGCACGACAACATCACCAGACTTTCCTACCTTATTCCTATGTTGATTCATTGGGTGAAGTACATTGGATCCCTGCAGCGCAAGCTCGTCCAAAACAACCAGAAATTCTATTTATTACTTCCTTTCCCCCGCGAGAATGTGGCATTGCCAATTATTCATCCGATTTACTTAATGCGTTAAAAGGTAAATTCGGGAACACCTATAAACTATCGATTTGCGCCTTGGAATCAGATAGTCAGCAATACAATTACCCTAGTAATCCGCGATTTATTTTCAATACCGATCGCTCAAAAGGCTTTCAAACAATTGTAGATCAAATTAATGATGCGAAGGAAATTCAAGTGGTGGTTGTACAGCATGAGTTTGGGTTCTTTGGTAAGAATCAGGCGGCGCTCATGGACTTTTGGCGACATTTAAACAAGCCATTGGTTTTTGTTTTTCACACCGTGATCCCTTTTCCGAGCCCCGAAATGCAAGAGAATGTGAATCGGTTGGTGGGCTTTGCCGCAAGAGTTGTGGTAATGACTCAGATGTCGGCCGATATTTTGGTTCGCGATTACGATGTAGACCCCACTTTAATTACGACCATTCCTCATGGAACGCATTTGGTTCCCCACTTGGATAAAATCGAATTGAAAAGGAAATACAAACTTTCTGGACAGCGAGTGCTAACCACTTTCGGCCTTTTAAGCGAGGGTAAAAGCATCGAAACAACGTTGTATGCCTTGCCCAAGATCATTTCAGAATATCCGGATGTCATTTTTCTAATCATTGGCGTTACACATCCCGAAATCGTTAAAAAGCAAGGGGAGAAATACCGAGAGTCACTGCAAGAAAAAGTATTTGAATTGGGTTTAGAGAACAATGTCCGCTTTGTGAATGGCTACTTGCCGGTAGAAGAAATTTTGGAGTATTTGCAACTGACAGATATATATCTATTTACATCAAAAGACAGGAATCAGGCGGTGAGCGGTACGATGTCGTATGCAATTGGCTGCGGTTGCGCCATCGTCTCAACACCAATTCCTCATGCAATTGAATTGTTAAAAGACGATGTGGGTGTGATTGTGGATTTTGAAGATCCGCACCAACTTTCAGAGGCTGTTTTAGATTTGCTCAACGATGAGGTGAGGCGAATAAAATTGGGGTTGAATGGGCTGCATAGAATGGCATCTACCGCTTGGGAAAATTCAGCCATCGCACACGCCGCTATTTTTCAGGAACTATCGCATTCTCCCGCGGAATTAGAATTCAAATTGCCGCCGTTGAATTTGGCTCATATTGAAAAATTGACAACCCGCAAAGGGATGATACAGTTTTCTGAAATCAACAAGCCCAATGAGCTAACGGGGTACACCTTGGACGACAATGCTAGGGCTTTAGTGGCCATGTGTATGCATTACAAACGGACAGCAGATACGGATGATTTGCGGTTAATTCATGTGTATTTTGATTTTATCACCCAATGTCTGCAGCAAAATGGGATGTTCTTAAATTACATCGATGAGAATGGCGATTTTACCATTCAGAACCGACGTGAAAATTTGGAAGACAGTAATGGTAGAGCGATTTGGGCGTTAGGCTATGTGATTTCAATGGGCGCTTTGTTGCCAGAATATATGATTGAAGAAGCCATTGTGACGATAAATAGTGCTTTTCGCAATGTGAAACGTATGCATTCTCCCCGAGCTATGGCTTTTGTTATCAAAGGGTTGTATTACAAATCCAAGACCGCTTCTGGGACTTCGGATATCGAATTGCTTCGGACTTTATCGAATCGGTTAGTGCAAATGTATAAGCATGAGTCAAATCGCAGCTGGCATTGGTTTGAGTCCTATTTAACCTATGGGAATAGTGTATTGCCGGAAGCGATGTTATGTGCATGGATCGTTACCAAAGATATTGCCTATCGCGATGTGGCGAAGTCTACTTTTGATTTTTTACTCTCGATTGTGTTTCAAGGAAACGAACTTACAATGATTTCGAATCAAGGTTGGTTGCATCGTTCAGATCCACCCATCGTATTGAAAAAAGGAGGTGAGCAGCCAATTGATGTCGCCTATTTGGTGATGGCATTAAGGAAGTTTTCAATGGAGTTCCCAAATCAAGGGTATTTGGAGAAGATAAAATGCGCATTTGATTGGTTTTTGGGTGCCAATCATTTAAAGCAAATCATGTACAATCCTTGTACTGGTGGTTGTTACGATGGTTTGGAGTTCGATCATGTAAACTTGAACCAAGGGGCCGAATCTACGGTGAGTTACTTGCTAGCTCGCTTAACGGTGATGGAGAAGCCAAGGGAAATTACAATTCCGCCAACTAGATTGGCAACGATGAGTTGAATGATGCTTTTTCTAACGCGGTGATTGGCAAAAACTGATAAAAATCAGTTTTTGGGATGGCCGTCGTCATAGTTATTAAGTGAGCCATGGGTGCATATTGCACCCATGGCTCACTTAATTGTTGATACGCATATTTGTTATCATTGTGGTACCGAAACTCGAAGAGCAATCCAATATGATCACAAAGATTTTTGCTGCGATGGTTGTAAGTCAGTCTATCAAATGCTATCGCAAAACGAACTTTGTCAGTATTACGAATTAAACAACAGCCCCGCAGCCAATCAAGCATTGGGATTTGATGTATCTAAAGGAACCCACGCGCACAAATTTGCTTTCCTGGACAATCAGAAAATCGCCGAACGCTTATATGTTTATCAAAGCAAAACGGCCAATCATATCGTATTTTATCTTCCGCAGGTTCATTGCAGTTCCTGCGTTTTCTTGCTCGAAAATATCCATAAACTCCTGACAGGTGTCGCCATGGGCGAGCTGAATTTTTCACAAAAGCAGCTAACCGTTTCCTTTGATCCCAACCTTACGTCAGCCCGGAAAATTGCGCAATTTTTAACCGCCATCGGCTATGAACCGTATTTCAGTTTGAGCGACCTTGGTGCGGATTCGCAAAAGTCCAATAAGTTGCAAGGCGATTCAAAGCGTCGCCTCTACCGGCTGGGGGTGGCAGGTTTTTGTTTTGGCAATATTATGCTGCTCAGTTTTCCTGAGTATTTTCAGTGGGGTAGTGCGGATTTGGATGGCTTGAAACCCTATTTTTTACTGCTAAATCTGCTATTGATTCTGCCTGTGATGTTCTTCAGTGCCCAAGAATTCTATGCGCTTGCTTGGGGCGGTTTGAAAAAGAAATATCTTACCATTGACCTTCCTATCGTTCTGGCTATGCTCATCACTTTCGGTCGTAGCTTATTCGAAGTGTATTTCCATTTGGGCCCTGGTTACTTCGATTCTCTGAGCGGGATTGTATTTTTTATGCTCTTGGGTCGATACCTACAAGACAAAACCTATCAACGCATCGCCTTTGATAGAGATTATACTTCCTATTTTCCATTAAGTGCCGCGGTTTGGAAGGTGGGCAAAACGATGAATGTCCCCCTCTCCGAAATCCAAAAAAACGATGAATTAATCATTCACAGCCAAGAATTGATTCCAGTGGATTCAAGATTGGCCCATGGCACAGCCCAAATTGATTACAGTTTTGTAACAGGTGAAAGTTCTCCGGTAATAGTAGATATTGGGGAGTGGTTGTATGCTGGTGGACGACAATTATCGGGGAGTATTCGCGTGATTGCAGAGAAGTCAATGGCCCAAGGATACTTGGTTTCGTTGTGGAATAAATCGTCGCAAAAGTCCCTTGATACAAAATCCGGTATCGAAAACGACTTTGTACATCGAGCCAGTCAGTGGTTTACGATGGCGCTTTTTATCATCGCAATATCAACCGGAGTTTATTGGAAATTTACAGACCCAACGAAAGTGTGGACCGCATTAACGTCTGTTTTGATTGTCGCTTGTCCTTGCGCTTTGCTTTTAAGTGTTACTTTTACTCATGGACACTTGCTGACATTATTAGCAAAGAATGGACTTTATGTTCGAGGGGCATCTGCATTGGATCAATGGAGAAAGGTTACGGTTGCCGTATTTGATAAAACGGGGACACTCACTGTGTCGTCTAAACCCAATATTGAATTTGAAGGGCGAGCGCTAGATTCACATACATGGGATGCGATTGCTGCTTTGGCCACAGAAAGTGTGCATCCTTATGCAAGGAAAGTGGGTGATTGGTTGAACCGACCGAAAGTGCCTGTCACTGAATTGAAAAATTTGGTGGGAAATGGGGTTAGTGGTAAAATCGACGGGGTTTTGTACCGATTGGGTAGCAAGAATTTTGTGGGTTTGAGCGAAAATGTGTCTGTTGGTGATAAAGGTCTAATTACGACTCCCGAAATTAAAGACGAGCGGGTTGATAGCTTGAAAGGCGGGAGCGAAATCTGGGTTGCCATTGAGGATGTAGTTGTAGGTCGATTTGTGCTCAGCAGTGCATTTCGAGATGGATTACAAGGCATGTTTCATCGGCTCTTAAAAGGCGGAGTTCGCTTGAATTTGTTGAGCGGAGATACCGATGGCGAGCGATTGCTTTTGGAAAATCTGATGCCTCCCAATACGGATTTTTTGTTCCAACAGAAACCGCATCAAAAGCAAAATTTTGTGAAAGAACTGAAGCAAAAAGGAGTGTCAGTGATGATGGTGGGCGATGGGTTGAACGATGCTGGAGCCCTGATGGAGGCGGATTTTGGGATTGCTGTTTCCGATGATCTGGGTTATTTCTCTCCGGGTTGCGATGCGATTATCATGGGAAGCTCATTGTCTACATTGGATTCACTGTGGCGAATTGTAAAACGGGGCAAGCGAGTGATTTGGTGGAGCTTTTTTATAAGCATATTATATAATGTGGTGGGTTTGAGTTTTGCCGTTAGTGGCAATTTGAATCCCATGATCGCGGCCATACTAATGCCGGCGAGTTCCATAAGTATCGTATTATATACATGGATTGCGACCCTTTTTGGCGGTTGGCGGGAGGGATTGAAACTCTGAAAAACATGATAAATGTCAACCTTTCAATTGAGGTTTGTCATTGAACGGGTCGGCGAAAATTCTTCACTTTGAATCAAGAAATCCAAACATCCTATGTCGGTCGTAATTATTCTCATGATTTGTAGCATTTGTATCGCAGGAGGCTTCTTGTTGGCCTATTTGTGGAGTGTAAAAAAGGGGCAGTTCGATGATTTAGAGGCCGATGGTTTTCGCATATTAATGGAACACAAACCCGCATCAAATCGGGAAAAATCAAAAATTAACTTATCAAAAAATAAATAACCCTATGCAACTAGAACGCTTTTCGTACGACAACAAAATTGTAAAATGGTTTGCTATGGCAACCATGGTTTGGGGCATCGTTGGATTTTTGGCTGGATTGCTAATTGCGCTGCAGTTGGCTTTTCCTGCGCTGAATTTCGACTGGGCGCCTACCACTTTTGGCCGGATGAGGCCGGTTCACACCAATGCAGTGATTTTCGCTTTTGTGGGAAATGGAATCTTCTTGGGGGTTTACTATTCCCTTCAGCGATTGTGTAAAGCACGACTTTATAGTGATTTGCTGAGTAAAATCCACTTCTGGGGCTGGCAGTTGATCATTCTTTTTGGAGCATTGTCTTTATGGATGGGCTACACAACGGGTAAAGAATATGCCGAATTGGAATGGCCCTTAGACATCGCTATCACTTTGATTTGGGTGGTATTTGGGGTGAACATGTTCGGAACGATCTTAAAACGTCGCGAAGGCCATCTATACGTTGCCATTTGGTTCTATATCGCAACTTGGGTTACGGTAGCGATGCTTCACATTGTCAATAGCATCGAACTACCTATCGAATTTATGAAGAGTTACAGTTGGTATGCTGGGGTGCAGGATGCCTTGGTTCAGTGGTGGTATGGTCATAATGCTGTCGCTTTCTTTTTAACCACGCCATATTTGGGTTTGATGTACTATTTCTTACCAAAGGCTGCGAATCGACCGGTGTATTCCTATCGGTTGTCAATCATTCACTTTTGGGCACTGATTTTCATTTATATCTGGGCTGGGCCTCACCACTTGCTCTATACCGCTTTGCCTGATTGGGCTCAGAGTTTGGGTGTGGTTTTCTCCATTATGTTGATAGCTCCAAGTTGGGGCGGTATGATCAACGGGTTGCTCACATTGAGAGGGGCTTGGGACAAGGTTAGGGAAGATGCGGTGTTGAAATTCATGGTGGTTGCGATTACCGCTTATGGTATGGCCACTTTTGAAGGCCCGATGCTGAGTTTGAAAAACGTAAACGCGATTTCTCACTTTACCGATTGGACCATCGCCCACGTACATGTTGGGGCTTTGGGCTGGAACGGGTTTCTGACATTTGCGGTTTTGTATTGGTTGATACCTAGAATGTGGCGCACAGAGTTGTATAGCAAGACTTTGGCAAATACGCACTTTTGGTTGGGTACGTTGGGAATCGTGTTCTATGCGGTTCCGATGTATTGGGCAGGATTTACCCAAGCGATTAACTGGCGTGCATTTACACCCGAAGGTGTGTTGCAATATCAATTTTTGGATACGGTGAAAATGATTGCTCCGATGTATATGCTTAGAAGTTTGGGTGGTTTGCTCTACTTGTCGGGTGCCATCGTAATGGTAGTTAACCTTTGGAAAACCATGGCTCAGGGTTCATTTGAAGCCAATGAAGAGGCAGAAGCGCCCGCCTTGGTTAAAGTTTCATCACACAAAGGAGAGCACTGGCATCGATTTATCGAAAGAAGACCCTTGCAGATGTTGTTGTTTAGTTTGATTTTGGTAGGCATAGGCGGCGCGATCGAATTGATTCCAACCTTTTTGGTGAAGGAGAATATACCTACGATCAGCGCGGTGAAACCCTATACGCCACTTGAATTACACGGTCGTGATATTTATATTTCTGAGGGTTGTTATACCTGTCACTCCCAAATGGTGAGGCCCTTCCGCGACGAAGAAGCTCGCTACGGAGAATATTCAAAAGCAGGGGAATTTGTCTATGATCACCCGTTTCAATGGGGCAGCAAGCGCACCGGTCCAGATTTGGCAAGGGTAGGGGGAAAATATCCAAACGCATGGCATTTTAATCACATGTATCAGCCAAGCAGTACCAGTTTTAATACCATTATGCCGCGGTATTCGTGGTTGCTGACAAGCGGAATTGATATTATGCGAACGCCAAAAATGATCAGGGCGATGCAAACGTTGGGTGTTCCATATCCTGCAGGGTATCACAACCAAGCCAATGCCGATTTGGAGAAACAAGCCAAGGCCATTACAGCGGATTTGATCAAAGAAAAGGAAATCAAGCAGATCATGGAATTCGAGGGTGTAAAAGACCTTACCTATACCAAAATGGTGGCGATGATTGCCTATTTGCAGCGAATCGGGACCGACATCAAAACAGTGCCAGCCAATGCTAAACCCGTTCATTGATAGGCCATGAAATTTATCAATTATTTAAAATCAATCGAAAATGTGAGTGTTTACCCGATGATCTCGTTCGCTCTATTTGGCGGGGTCTTCGTGTTCGTACTCATTTATGCCTGGAAAGCAAGTAAACAATATATCGATCAAGCAAAACAAATCCCCTTAAACGATGAAAAATAGCATGATATTATTGACAAATATGGCTGTAACCGACACGGCCCCATTTACAGAAAACTTGGTTCCTTGGGTTCTTACGTTTACCGCTGCTTCCCTGGCCTTGGTGATTTTGGTGTTGGCGATGCTCGTACTTCGGGTAGCGATTCAAAAGTCCAATGTGAACCTAGGGAAATTGGCTAGTCCCAAAAAATGTGGGACAGACGCTTGCGATTGTGGCAATAACAAAGCCGATTCTGAAGATGCGCTGCCGGATTATGTGGTCCCAATCGTGAAAAAAAGCTTACTCATGGTTTTTGCTTTCCTCAGTGTTTTGAAGATTTCAGCCCAGGATGCTTCAACCGCAACACAATACATTCCCATCGACTGGTCGATTACCGGCGATCGCCTAAATTTCGCCTTGTTGGGTGTGATAGGCATCGAAGTATTGGTGATGTTCTATTTTTTGCGATGGTTGAGGGTTTTGGTTTTGCCCGTTTCAGAAAAGAAGGAATTCGTCCAGACTGAATCAAAAACAAACCGCTGGTGGGATCGATTTAATAAATCAGTTTCAATTGATAAAGAGCAGGATGTTCAGTTGGATCACGATTACGACGGGATCAAAGAATTAGACAATTCCTTGCCGCCATGGTGGATTTACGGGTTCTACTTTACGATTTTATTCGCTGGCGTTTATATGTACCGATACCATGTCTCTAAGTCGGCCCCTTTGCAAGTAGAAGAACTGGCTGTGGAAAAGATCCAAGCGGAGAGAGAAAAGGTCGCTTACATGGCAACCCTAGCAAACAATGTCGACGAAACTAGCATCGCTTATAACCCAACGGCTGAATTGCTGACAGAAGGAAAGGCGATTTTTTTCAAAAACTGCGTCAGTTGCCACGGCCCCGAAGCCCAAGGTGCATCTATCGGTCCCAACCTAACGGATGAGTATTGGATTCATAAGGGAGGCATCAAAGACATCTTTAAAACCATCAAAAATGGGGTGCAGGAAAAGGGAATGATTCCTTGGGGACAGCAATTGTCGAACGCGCAGATTGCGGCGGCGGCCACATTTATTAAATCATTGCAAGAAAGTCATCCCGCCAATCCAAAAGCCCCACAAGGGGATAAATATGAGGAGGAGTCGGAAAATACCGGCAGTTCTGATTCAGTAGCGGTGGAATCTGAGGTGAAAAAGTAAAATGGATAACCAAAGCGAATCGTTTAGAGATCATTCGGCAACGATTGATGATAACGGCAAGCGAAAATGGGTGTTTGCTTATAAGCCCAGAGGAAGATTTTATTCGGCCAGGACCTATTTGAGTTGGGTCTATTTGCTCTTGTTTTTCGGACTTCCCTTTGTAAAAGTGCATGGGGAACCTTGGTTGCTGCTTAACGTGATTGAGCGCAAATTTGTGGTTTTTGGCTTCGTTTTTTGGAGCCAAGACTTTTACCTGTTTGGAATCACGATGATCTTATTCGTTGTATTCATTATCGTTTTTACCGTCGCCTTTGGTCGATTGTTCTGCGGTTGGGCCTGTCCTCAAACCGTTTTTATGGAAATGGTCTTTCGCAAAATTGAGTATTGGATTGATGGCGATGCACCTGCTCAGCAAGCGTTAATTAGGAAGCCATGGAATATTGAGAAAATCCGGAAACGGGTTACAAAATGGATTGTGTTTTATTGTATTTCCTTTTTGATAGGCAATGCTTTTCTGGCATATGTAATCGGAATCGACCAAGTAAAGCATCTTGTTGCTGATCCATTTAGAGCGCATTTATCTGGTTTGGTGGCAATGATGGTCTTTTCCTTTGTCTTTTTCTTGGTATATCTCAGATTTCGGGAGCAAGTGTGCACCGTGGTTTGTCCTTATGGTAGATTACAGGGTGTGTTGCTTGACCGACATTCAGTAGTAGTTGCTTATGATTATGTGCGCGGGGAGCCCTGCGAAAAACAGAGGAAAGGGTTTGTTAGGAAGGGCGGCGACTGTGTGGATTGTAATTTGTGTGTGCACGTTTGTCCCACCGGCATCGACATTAGAAATGGGACTCAACTGGATTGTACGAATTGCACTGCTTGTATGGATGCCTGCGATTTTATGATGGAAAAAACGGACAGACCACTGGGTTTGATTCGATATGCTTCAGAGTCGAATATCGCCGATGGCAAACCCTTTGTGATCACCCCGAGATTAAAAGCCTATATCGCCGTTTTGATTTTACTGTTGATAGGTTGGCTCGCGATCCTATTCACACGCAGTCCTGTTGATATGGAGGTTAGAAAAGTCTCCGGTTTGCTTTATCAAGAGCGCAAAAATGGGGATGTGACTAATTTGTATAATTTCATGTTTTTGAATAAGAGTCATTACGATTATTCGCATTTACATGTGAGAATCATTGATGCCGATGCTCACGTTGAGTGGATTGGTGGTGATTCCTCTATTCGATTGCCCAAGGAAGCAATGCTGAGGCTTACGGGATATGTAGTGATGAAAAGTAACGCCATCGTACATCGGCAGCGCAAAATCACTGTGGCTTTGTACGATGAAAATCATTTGATACAATCAGAAAAAACAGCCTTTTTGGCGCCGTTAACAAACAAATAAACTTGACGATGAAAAATCAAAATGTAAAAAAAGGAATTCACATGAATTGGGGGGTAGGCATTGCAATCGTCTACATTCTATTCGTAGTGGGTATGCTGACATTGGTCTTCAAAAGTAGGAGTCAGAAAATCGACTTGGTGACGGAAAACTATTATCAGCAGGAGTTGGCATATCAAGAGGAGATTGATGCAAAGCAAAGGGTTGAAGATTCCGGATGTATGCCCGTGATTCAAAAAAAATCGAATCAATATCAAATCCAAATACCCGGTTCAAAAGGCATTCCCATTCAGGGAAGTTTGTTGGCGTACTGTCCATCCAATAAGAAAGAGGACCGATTGATTTCGCTGAAACCTACAAACGATGGCCAGTGGCTGCTGGATTTGGAAAGCTTGTCGCCATCTCAATACATCCTAAAGCTTCATTGGTCTAAAGGCGGAGAGATTTACGCCGCTTCGCTTCCATTTAAGAAATAAGTATGTGGGTTTCGTTCTTTACAGGCATAATTCTGGGACTCGCCGGTTCACTGCATTGTGTTGGCATGTGCGGCCCCCTCGTATTGATGGTTTCGGGTGGATTTTGGAGCTCCGTGATTTATCATTTAGGTAGAACACTTCTGTATTCCATTTTGGGTTTTTTATTTGGTTGGGCATTTCAATTGACACAGTTAGGGGCGTTGGAGCAGATGGTGAGTTTGGCTTTTGGTTCGATTTTCTTGTTGCTCGCCTTGAGCGAAAGGATGAATTGGTTTCATTTAAATAATATAAAATTGGTAGGCCAAAGTTCTGAGGTGATGAACTCCTTTGGCAGAATCTACGCAAAGTCAGGATTGGGATGGAAGTTTTTCGCAGGGATGCTAAATGGAATGTTGCCTTGTGGTTTGGTGTATGCGGCGTTGCTTGCTTCGATGGCTCAGAAAGGGGCCTACGGCGGAGCCATTTTTATGTCGGGTTTTGGATTGGCAACCTTGCCGGCTTTATTACTTGTGGGTGCGTTTTCGTCGTTTGTGAAATCGTTCATAAAAAAACAAGGCAAGAATCTATTGCCAATTTGGTTGCTGATTATGGGATTGATTTTCTTACTGCGAGGATTAAACTTAGGCATTCCTTATGTATCGCCAATACTGGATAACGTGAATCAGAAAGGAGGTAATTGCTGTGAAAAATAGTCAAAAAATGAAAAATGTTGATGCTGGTCATTTTTGCTTAAATTTGGTTGAACAAATAAGCCTTAAAGAAATGTCCTTTAACCATGAACCTGTAGATTGTGAGAATTGTAAAAAACGATTCACATCTGTGTTTTGTCGCGTTGAAAATGACACGATGACAGCCATCAACGATGAAAAAATTTGCACGCCCTATAAAAAGGGTCAGGTTATTTTTCATGAAGATTCTCGCCCGTTGGGCATTTTTTGTGTTAATCGCGGGAAGATTAAATTGGTTAAGACCGGCGATGATGGGAAAGAGCAGATTTTACGGTTGATTAAGCCCGGTGATTTGATGGGCTATCGCGCATTACTTAGTGGAGATAAGTACAGTGCTTCGGCGGTTGTGATGGAAGAGGCCGGGATTTGTTTCATCCCAAAGGAGTTGTTTATGGCGGTGCTTCAGAAAGACGGACAATTGTCGTTTGAAATCATGAAGATGTTGAGCGATGATCTCCGGAGAGCCGAAGTGAGTATTACACATTTCGCACAAAAACCGGTAAGAGAACGTTTGGCGGAAGCTTTATTGTTTATCAAAGAATCCTATGGGTTCAAGGAAGATGGAAAAACCATCGACCTAAAAATATCGCGTGAGGATTTGGCGAATTTGGTCGGCACTGCCACTGAAACTACGATCAGGCTGCTGGGTGAATTGAATCACGAAGGGGTGGTCCACTTGGAAGGCAAAGCCATCGAAATTACCAATCTCAAAGAATTGGTAAAGATTGCAAACCTAGAGGATTGATTAAATTACGCCTTCTTTACGAATTCGCTTTTTAGCGCCATCCCACCAAAACCAGGGACTTTGCAGTCGATATTGTGATCGCCTTCCACCAAACGGATGTTGGTTACTTTCGTTCCCACTTTGATGCTTTTCGAAAACCCCTTTACCGGCAAATCTTTAATTATCGTTACCGAATCGCCATCTACCAATAAATTGCCATGAGCGTCTTTTATAACGAGCCCTGCAGATTCGTTCGATATCTCAGAAGGGTTCCATTCGTGGTTACACTCCGGGCAAATCATCAAATCTCCCGACGGGTAGGGGTATTCGTAATTGCAATTTGGACACTTGGGGTCGGTCGACATGGTTCTTGTGGGTGGGTATTATTGGGGATTACTGGAAGAAATTATTCGTAGGTAGGATAAAAAGTGGATCTGTAGACAGGGTTAATTGGCGATATGAATATTGATTTGAACGTCTTGTTCGATTTCTGGATGTAGACTTTTGGAAACGGGACAAGTATGAGCCACACGTTTTAAGCCTTCTTGCATTCTGTCGGTTGCGGTAGAGGGCAATGT
>Ga0209597_1000157_pt1 | contig 44657 bp, 39 predicted proteins | sample M_140625_MF_Meta_FD_187316 | JGI IMG/M metagenome (GOLD analysis project Ga0209597, IMG submission 187316) | Freshwater microbial communities from Lake Montjoie, Canada to study carbon cycling - M_140625_MF_MetaG (SPAdes) (version 2) | ecosystem: Environmental > Aquatic > Freshwater > Lake... | reverse complement strand
TTTTTATTTTTATTATGTTTTTATTTTTTTTTGAATATTTTTTTTGATTTTTTGTTTTATTTTTTTTTTAATTTTTCTCCAGTTCGTTTATTTTTTTTAGACATATTTTTTTGTAATGGTCCTTTACCACCACTGACTAGACAACTAGGTTCGGAATCATAATTATCTGGTGCATTTGAAAATTCAGCAATAACGGCTTCATTTTCATTTGTTCCTGTTATAAAATCAATTAACTTACTATTACATGGTAAACTTTGGTCTGTTGCACGTAATACATCCGTATGACAAATCTGTAATGCACCAATATTTGCTTTTAATACTGGCATAATATGTGTTAAAAAATTAATACAATTTAAATAAGTATTACTAGCTAATGGAGCAAACCTTTCACCTGGATTTGAATAAGCAATCTTGCGATATGGGAAGTCAAGTGGTATAACACGTATATTCTTGATTTCGCCTTCGTCTTTATGTTCGTTTATAAATTCTATTAATTTATTTGTAATATCATCATGAATTGGTAAAATTGCTCTTATTGAACATTGTTTTATTTTGTCAACAGAAATACTAGTCGGGTCTGGTGACAATATTTTACAATTGATTCCATCAGTAAGAAGTCCAAATCCAAAAATTTCTGCTTGCCTGCCTTGCCCGCCTGGTATATCTTCGTTATTTCCAGTTACAATAATAGCGGTTGCATGTCCACCTTTAGTTGCAAGAATAATTATTACAGGTACATTTTTATTTAATATTGATGCTATTCTTCTTCTTCTTCCAGTTGAATGGTGTTCGACCCAAGTTGAATATAATACAACTGAATCATTTATAATAGGATCAATAGCTATTGTAGTTCCCTGACCAGGTGTAAAACAACAATTTACTGGACGATCGCGACCTATCCCACGACTTGCTAAAAATAATTCTATATCATATTCAGTATCAGTTTTAGGTTCAAATAGTTTTGAAGCTTGATTTTGTAAAAAATTACTCATTTATATATAATATATATATATATAAGTTACATGATGTAAAAATTGATTTACGTATTTGTTTTTTATGATTATTTTATTTTTATAAGAAACTTTTAATATTTATTTTACATTTTTGAATTGTTTTTCTAAATCTAGTTTTTGTTTTTCTAAATCTAGTTTTATTTTTTGAGTTTTTGTTTTTCTAAATCTAGTTTTTGTTTTTCTAAATCTAGTTTTATTTTTTGAGTTTTTGTTTTATTTTTTTTCAGTCGATGTATATTAATCTATTCTGGTTTTACACATATTGGTGATAAATTCTAATAAATCAAACACAGATTTGCAATTATATAACATTTTACACTTTTTCTCATTTCAACCGCAAATTTTACATAATTTTTGCATAATCTATTATAATATATTATAATATATCAATGGTATAAAAAAAATATTCTTACACCAATTCTTATTAAAAACGCCCACTAACAATTATCAATCCAATCAGAAATTTTTTTGTAATCACTTGAATGTTTAGTTTCACATACTTCAATTTCAAAATTATATGAAGAAACATTACCAATTCCAATTCCAAGACTACTCAAATTTGACCCGTCAAATTTGTTACTCATAACATTAATACAATATTTATTTGGGTGTATAACTATTGTTTGTATATAATTTATATTTACAATTAAATTTGTTAATTTTATAAATTTTGACATTATAATTATAATCAAGTAAATTTTAAGTTGTTTATAAATATTGTAGTGGGCGTTTTAAATGAGAAAAGGTGTAAAAATTACTGGTTGATCCTTAATGTAATTACAAGTTATCTCTAATTCTTGGAACAATTGTAATTTCAAGATTTGATGGTATCTTAGTTAAATCCAAATATTGATACATATCTTCTACTATAATTAATTTATATTGACAATCGCGATTATTTACTATACATTTAGATGTCCATCTATCCAAATGCAATATTTGGTTTAATCCATGAATTCTGCCAATTGGTCCATTAAAGCACGATTCACGTCTACCCGGTTTACCCATTGGTAATTTCCACCTCCATTCGCAAGATAAACAGTTAATGTGGTCTTTAAATCCTGTTAACAGTGCAAAATATTCCCAAGAATTATTTTTTCCATGAGTTGCTTTTGCTCCACCTTTGATTTCTTCATTATGTTGGCGCAATCTTCTTTTCAAATCATTTGTTGATCCATTATATGTGCACATTTTGAACTGTTCTGATGTATTTCGTAAAAGATAACAATACCATGTATCTTTATTTGTTTCAATTAATGGACTGGTTGGAATGATTGTGTGTTCTAATTCTGACATAATATATTATATTGTATATTCTTAAATCAATATAATATCTAATTCTACTAAATGTGTTTTACTAATGTGTTATACTAATTGTATTGGTGATTTTATTGGTGATTTTATTGGTGATTTTATTGATGATTTTGTTTTAGAACCCAGTGGTGATGGTGAATAAATCGTTTTACTTGTGTGATTTACGATATTTTTAAATTCGTCTAATGTAATATTTTTATATAAAAGATCGTCCGAATCATATATTGGTATTAGTGATGTTTCATTTGTAAATACAAGTAATCTATCAATTTTGCGTTTTCCGCAATTATATTCAGAGTTTTCACTTAAACATTTATCAAATAAAAAATACAGATTTTCATTTACTTTATTCATTTTTTCAGATATTATAGCTGGATCCATATTTGGTAATCTTGGTGCAGGATATTGTGTTGGATTTTCTACATATTTTTTAACAGCATCATATGCACGATTTTTATTTCGTTTAATTATTTGTTTAATTGGAATTAATGTGTATGATATTATAATTTTATAATCTGGTGGAGTCCACTCTGGTTTTAACATCCATCCCACTGAGTTCTCGCCAGTGCCTTCGAATAATACATCTTTTTTTTGTGTAAATGCGTCTATCATTACCTGATCATTTTGGGCATCGCATGATAATGGTTGCGAGTCATTTTTGCCACAACCATTATTTTTACGCGTATTCCAATATGCATCATTAAAACTTTTATATAATTCTAGAGTTGGACTATTAAATGCGGCATTTAAACAATTGGGGTTATCAGTGCAATTTAAATTTTCAATAATTGTATTTATTTCTTTTTTATAGTAGGTGTCATTTTCGACTAAATCATCTATTATAATTTTTGCAAAACTGTCTATATTTTTATTATATGATTTTGCAATATGTTTTGCTAAATTTGATTTTCCCGAACCAGTTGGACCTAATACCATAAATAAGTAATTATCTGGTTTTGGTTTTGGTCGTTTGTATATTTTAGATTTTGTTCTCGGTTTTTTTCTTGATTTACGCAAATTTAATATCTTACGTGTTCCTTCAATTTGTAATTTCATAATATAATATCATATTATATAACATGGAACATACGGATGGTTCCTGTAATATTTAAGCTTTATTTTTTTTGCTTCTATTTTTTGCAGTGCGTTTTGGTGTTCGTTTAACATAACCAAATTTCCCTTTAGTTGCAAAATAACCATATTTTTCAAGACGTCGTTCTTTTTTTGCTGTTTTATATTTATCTGCAGATACAATTCGCCCCCATTTATTCATCATAAGTTGATTTCGTCTCAATGAACCACTCGTTTTATAAGCCGTTTTATTCCATACTTGTTCTCTTGAGCCAAATAACAATTTATATTTATTACCATCAATATTATAATATCCGTCTGCTCCTCTAACTGGTCTTTTCATTTTTATATATACTACAAATAAATTATTAATCAAAAATACAAATAAAATACAAATCAACCCATACTAAATTATTCAAAAACCATTATTTACTTACAAAATTGTAATACTGAGTAATCGATATAGGTTGTGAACGCGAATTTTTAACATATTGCGAATAACGCATAGCATTAGTCAATGTTGGATCATTTGCTCCCGTTTTAGCTTTTTTATAATCAATAAGTTTTTGACCATTCAAACAATCGCACATTTTTTTTAAATCGTTAATTTTATTACAACTAGCCATTATATATTTAAATTATACTAAATATATAAAATTGAATAACCTAAACATTATTTACTATATTGTATTATATCAAAATCTATTATAATGTCTATTACACTATCAAACAAAGTTATTAAACCAAATAAATCAGCAATTGACAGTTCGGCTAATTTATTAGCTGAACAATATCAGAAAAAATCAGATAAACAACATATTCTCGACAATCCCGACACCTATATCGGTTCGGTCGAAACGGTCGATGCGAATATGTGGGTATTTGATAATGAAACTAATAAAATTATCCTAAAGCAAATCGAATATGTTCCCGGATTATACAAATTATTCGATGAAGGTATAGTAAATTGTCGCGATCATGTTATACGTATGATTCAATCAACTAAAGAAGACAAGAAATTAGTATCATTTATTGATACCGAAATCGGGTCAGACGGCACAATCACATTCATCAATGACGGCAACGGTATCGATGTAGTAAAACACCCAGAATATGACGTATGGATTCCGCAAATGATTTTCGGCGAATTGCGCACATCGACTAATTACAACAAAGAAGAAAAGAAAATAGTTGGTGGCAAAAATGGATTCGGTTTCAAATTAGTTTTGATATGGTCTACATATGGTCGTATTGAAACGGTAGATCATATTCGCGGTCTTAAATATGTGCAAGAATTCCGAAACAATCTCAACGAAACGTGCGAACCCGTCATCACAAAAGTGAAATCGACAAAACCATATACAAAAGTATCATTCCGACCCGATTTCGCTAAATTGAATACTCCTGGTCTTACGGCCGATATGTTGGATTTGATGAAAAAACGCATATATGATATTGGTGCAGTTACAGATCACAGTAGCAATAAAAAGATCAAAGTCGGTTATAATGGCGATACAATCCCCGTCAAGAATTTCCAACAATATATAGACCTATATATTGGCGGTAAAGATGAGACCAAACGTGTATATGAACAATCCGATGAACGATGGGAATATGCGGTCGCACTGTCTCAAACACATCAATTTGAACAAATTTCATTTACAAATGGGATTTGTACATTTAAAGGTGGCAAACATGTAGATTTTATTATAGGTCAAATCACCCGCAAATTATCCGCATTTATTGAAAAGAAAAAAAAAATAATAGTTTCACCCAATACCATTAAAGAGCAATTGATTTTGTTTCTAAGATGCGATATTGAAAATCCAGCATTTGACAGTCAAACAAAAGATTTCATGAATACACCATCCGCAAAATTCGGATCATCATGCACAGTTTCTGATGCATTTATTGAAAAAGTTGCAAAAATGGGTGTTATGGACATGGCATGTACTTTAACTGAAGCAAAAGAAACCAGATTAGCCAAGAAAACTGATGGTCAAAAAACAAAAACAATTCGCGGTATTCCGAATTTGATAGATGCAAATTTCAGCGGAACTGCGCAGTCTGGTGAATGTATATTAATTTTATGCGAAGGATTATCTGCCCTTTCCGGAATTGTTTCTGGATTGTCAAGTGCAGATCGCAATACAATTGGTATATATCCACTAAAAGGCAAACTGTTAAATGTTCGTGGTGAAGCTATTTCCAAAATTTCGGCAAATAAAGAAATCACAGATATCAAGAAAATCTTGGGACTAGAATCCGGAAAAGAATATGAATCAATTGCAGATATAAATCGCAATTTGAGATATGGTAAAATTATGATTATGACAGATCAAGATTTAGATGGATCACATATTAAAGGATTATGTATGAATTTATTTCATAGCGAATGGGCATCACTTATCCGAATTCCAGGATTCTTATCTTTTATGAATACGCCAATTTTACGTGCAAAAAAAGGATCTCAAACCGAACTATTTTACAATGAAGGTGAATATAAAACATGGAAAGAATCCATGACTCAAAATCACCTAAATAGTTGGACAATCAAATATTTTAAAGGGCTTGGAACCTCAACATCCGCCGAATTCAAAGACTATTTTGCTAATAAGAAAATCGTGGATTTTGAATATAATGGTTCATGTAGTGATGATACAATTGATAAAATATTCAATAAAAAACGCACAGATGACAGAAAACAATGGCTTGAAAATTATGACAAACATTCATTTCTTAATACATCACAACTCACGGTAAAATATGAAGAATTTATTGATCAAGAAATGATTCATTTCTCTACATATGATTGTGCGCGATCAATACCTTGTATGGTAGATGGACTTAAAATATCTTTGCGTAAAATATTGTTCGCAGCATTTAAACGCAAGTTAACAAGCGAAATTAAAGTTGCACAATTTTCAGGTTATGTTTCAGAACATAGTTCATATCATCATGGTGAAGCAAGTTTGAATGGCGCAATAGTCAATATGGCACAAAATTTCGTAGGATCTAATAATATTAATTTACTCGAACCATTAGGACAATTTGGCAGTCGGCTTCAAGGAGGCGATGATAGTGCATCTGAAAGATATATATTTACACAATTAAATACAATAACACGTGCTATTTTTCCGGAAGCTGATGACAATGTTTTGACATATATAAATGATGATGGACAATTAGTAGAGCCCGAATTTTATATACCAATTATTCCATTTGCTCTTATAAACGGTATTTCAGGCATTGGCACAGGTTTTTCGTGTAGTATTCCATCATATAGACCTAAACAAATTATTGAATATTTACAAAATAAGTTGTCTAGCGGATCAGCTATAACATTAGACGATTTTAGTTCAGATTGTTGTTGTTCAGCATTACCAGTTACACAATTTATTCCATACTATGAAGGATTTAAAGGTGAAGTAAAAAAATTAACAGAACACAAATTCTTAATTAAAGGTGTATATGAAAAAACCGGACCAGATACAATTCGAATTACAGAATTACCAGTAGGCACATGGACAATGCCATATACATTATTTTTAGAAGAATTGATGGATGGCACTGTTGATAAAACCGGTAAAAAAATACCACCATCAATTAAAGATATGACATCTATGTGCACTGAGGTAGCTGTTGATATTACAGTAGTATTTCCAAAAGGCAAAATTGATGAATTACTTGGACAAATTGACACAACTACCGGTGTAAATGGATTGGAAAAAATGCTTAAACTAACTACAACTGTATCGTGCACAAATATGCATATGTTTAATGCCGAAAGCAAATTGCATAAATATGAAACAGTAGAAGAAATAATTGACGAATTTTATGGAATACGATTGGAAATATATCGCAAACGAAAAGATTTTCAATTGGACGAATTGCGTAAAAAATTGGTCAAACTTTCAAATAAAGCGCGATATATTACATGCAATTTAGACGGTTCGGTAGATTTACGACGAAAATCCTCGCAAATTATCAATGATTTGTTAACAAGTATGAAATTTGAATTGATTGACGGAGATTACAAGTATCTGATAAAAATGCCGATGGACTCTGTATCAGAAGAGAATGTTGCGCATATTTTGAAAGAAGTTGGCGATGTCGAATGCGAATTGGAACAATTATTGAGAACGCCTATTGAAACAATATGGTTAAATGAATTGACTATATTAGATAAAGAATATGCTGTATATCAACAAAAACGTATTCAAATACAAAGTGGCCAGGTTGGATCTAAAAAACCAGAAACTAAAAAAATAGTTAGAAAAATATTAGCTAAAAGTAAATAAACAAAAGTAAATAAAAAGTAATCGTATATAATTATAATTAAAAATGTTTTTTCCGTATGTAATTTCATATAATAATCAATATAGGCGAAATACAATTGTACCAGAACTAGTCAATCCAGTTGTACCAGAACTAGTCAATCCAGTTGTACCAGAACTAGTCAATCCAGTTGTACCAGAACTAGTCAATCCAGTTGTACCAGAACTAGTCAATCCAGTCAAACTTGTTTGTAGTAAATCATATAACTATGGGTGTGAAATATGTAAATATATAATAATTTCACCAAACTCTAAATGCAAACATAATTATTGCGATTATTGTTTGACTACGCGAATTGTTTATATAGGTAATAAATGTATATTTTGTTAGAAACTTTATTTTTACATATTTTTTATCAAAACCTTATATCATAATATATTAGTATTATGATTTATGAATGGACTTTGGAAAATATTATTGATAAAATCAAACAAAACTGTAATATTCGTGTTTTAGAAAAAAATAAATTTGGTGAAGTCAATACACCAGTTGTATTAATAAACGAATTATTAGATAACTTACCAAAAAATATATGGACAAACCCTAATTTAACTTGGCTCGATCCTGCTGCAGGAACTGGTAATTTTATAATGATGATTTATTATAGATTATTTTTGGGTTTAGCAAAACATTTTCCAAATAAACAAGCAAGACATAAACATATTGTTGAAAAAATGTTGTATATGGTAGAAATTAATAAAGAATCTGCAAATAAATTATCTAAACTTTTTGTCCAAGATAATAATATTCAGTCAAATATTTTTATACATGATTTCTTAACTATTAATAATGCAAATCGATTCTTGGAAAAATATGATATTATAATTGGAAATCCTCCATATCAAATAACTAAAAAAAATAAATATATCGGATCTGCTGGTAATAAAACACTTTGGGATAAATTTATTTTTAAATCATTGAGTTTACTTCAAACAGATGGATTATTGGCATTTATAACTCCAAATAGTTGGCGACGACCAGAATCAAAACTATATGAAATAATGACTAAAGAAAATCAGTTATTATTTTTACATATATATAGTAAACGTGATGGCTTAAATTTATTTGGAGCACAAACCAGATTTGATAGTTATATTATTCAAAAAACCAACAGTTTACATGTAAGCTCCGTCTTTTTAATTGATGAAAAAAACATCATTCATAAAGATTTTGATATTGCATCTTGGCCATTCTTACCCAATTATAATTTTGCAAATATAAAAAAATTATTAGTTCGGCCCGGCGAACAAGGGTATGATGTAATATATGATTCATCAATGTATGATGCACGTAAATTATCGAAAAATAAAACCAAGAAATTTAAATATCCAATTGTGCATACAATTACCAAGAAAGGTCTTGGATTAAGATATTCGCAAAAACGTCCACAAAAAAAAGCTAAAGTATTACTAAATTTTAATGAAATACAATATCCGTATAATGATTATCGCGGTGAATATGGAATGTCACAATTAACATTTGGACTTCCAATAAAGTCTAAAGGAGAAGGCGATAAAATAGTAAAAATGATAAATTCACCTGAATTTAAAGAAATTATTAAAGCAACAAAATGGACATCATTTCAAACGGATTATCGATTATTTCGACTTATCAAAGTAGTATAAAATCAATTATATATTATTTTATGAGTTATATTACACCGACCGAAAATAAAAACGCCCATTTTTAAATGAGAAAAAGAGTAATAATACTTAAGGGAACTTTTGGTTACTTTAATTATATACACCTTTGAACAATTAAAACCGCACAAAGTGCGGTTCAAGTTCAAAGGAAACGTTGCCGATAAATCAATTAAGACGCTTTCAGTTCCGGCTTTAGCCGGAACAATAACAAAGTGTGCGAACTTAAATGTTCATCGGTGTAAAAGGAGGGATCTTAAGGGAACTTTTGGTTACTTTAATTATATAAAAGGAGGGATCTTAAGGGTATGCAAAGCGAAAACCTTTGGTTCCCTTAATTAGAACCAATTTTTCAATTCCAACTGTTTATATTGTCTATCATGTTGTTGCGGCAATTCCATTGGAACAACTAAACTACTTTGATCTTGTAAATATTTCATATATCCATGTGCTTCATTATAAACTGATGGAATTGCATAATCCAAAACCAGTCGATTCAAGTCTTCGACTTGTTTAGTTATTTCAGTTGCATAATGTTTTGCATATTGCATATAAATACTTCGCATAATTATTTTTAAAGTATCTATATTTTGTGGAGGAATAGTATATTTTTTATTCGACATTTCATATACACCTGCACGTAATGCATTTTGAATAATCTGTATATTCCCTGATGAAAAATATACTTCTGATAATAAATTATTTTCCCATTCACCTATAAGAGCTTCTCTGTATTCAGTTGTTTTGTTTTTTACTGCAATTTTTTCAAACATTTTAAATTGAATCTCGGGATTTTCTGGTTCAATTATATTTACACGACCATTATATTTTTCTAAATTCAATATTTTAGGATTATTATTTATTGAATCGGGCATTAATGATGAAAAAAACATTATATATATAGTTGATTCTATAATATTTACAGAAACATACGGTTTATTATTTTTAGCGTATGATCATAAAGATTTATACCATTGACGAATTAATCTTCTTTTATGTGAAACATAAGCATAACATTTATTGTGGTTAATTACCTATAAAAAAATAAATATGCCCCGTAATGTTTTGTTCTTATAATATATAATGGAACCGTTTTATTTAATTGTTTTAGGAATTGCAGTTATGTTTTTTATATTAGTTTTAACTGGCGTTGGATTAATGATGCGCACACAAAACCAAAGCACAACTTTTCCACCAAATGCAAATACATGCCCTGACGGATGGACAATTGATGCCAGTGGTTTATGTAATATACCAACATATGGTAATCTTGGTGGTTTAACCCCTGCTAAAGTAAGAGAAACTTTATACTTAAACAATCGTAAACCGTTGTTTTCATCTACAAAAAAAAATGATGGCCTAAACAATTTTGACCCAAATGACTCCGCCTGGATATCTAAAGGTAAAACACAAATATGTGCACAAAAAACATGGGCATCATCCAATAATATTTCATGGGATGGAATTAGTAATTATAACTCTTGTTCTTAGAAATTATTTTGTAAACTTTATTACTCTACATGGTTCACTATATGTATAGTCAATTTTTGATAAAGGTATCGCATTTTGCACTAAATGCAATACCTCATGTTTATCCTTATGCATTTCCATAATTTCATATTTCAATCTACGTAAAAACTCAATTTTTGGAATCAATTCATCTTTTTGTATTTGAACTAAAGTTTTTAAAACTTCTTGATTTTGTGTTTTAACATATTCATTTAGCATAATTTGAATATTTTCCAATAGTTCGTATATTTCGGAATTTTTACGTTCAATTAACTCTTTTTTATGCATATTATTATGCAATTGGTCATAAATATCATATTGTGTTTTATATAATTCACTTTCATCTGTATAATTTTTTAATTCTTTTTTAAATAATATGGTTGATTGTTTTTCTGATATATAATTAAACAATGTATCCAATTTTTGTATAATAATTGAGGTTTTTGCATTATCAATTGATTCTTTTGTTGTAATTAATAATGCCTCTGAATTAAAAAAATAACCATTCATAATTTGAATATTAAAATTACACGGCAAATCTTTATCCCCACACATTGCAATATATTTTTCATCATGTTTTGTAAATATTGACCCAACTGGACGTTTGCAATTTATACAAGGTGGTTTTATAGATAATACTTTTTGTTTACCCACTTTTTTATTATTACTACTTTTAAATGCCATTTTTTTCATATCTCTGACTTTAGTTTCATATTTTGATTTTAGTCTAAAATATTCATTTAATCCTTCAATATAATCTATTTTAATTTCAGATTCTTCATCAATTATTTTTGTAGATTTATCATGTGCTAAATGTTCAATTACGGTCATTGGATTATTATCCATTTGTAAATCCTCTAATTGTGTTGGCAAATTTTGTATAATCATCAATTTATTATGCGAACAGTGCAATATTTTAAGCGAATTTAAACCGTCTAAATTAAATTGAGTTATATTATTATGTTCACACTTAATTTCCTCAATTGATTCTGGTAAATCATTTAGTTCAGTCAGCTCATTATACGAGCAATTCAATTTGATTAATTCATGTATACCTGTAAAATCGATTTTATCTATATAATTATTTGAAACATTCAATTCTTTTATTTTTTTTGGCAAATCTAATTTGATCAGAATATTTTTTGGGCAATGGAATATAGTTACTGAATTCGGTATATGTTTAATTTGAGTAATTTTACCTTCTGCTAAATAAATAGACTTAATATGAACAAATCCCATTGATTCTAATATAGAAAAATCGATTTCGCCACTTAATGGTATAGATATATTTAATTTATGGGTAGATGATATAGGTAATGTATCCAGAATATCAATAATTTGGCGTTGAGCAGTGTTATTTTCTGATAAAATATATTGGCGTTCTTCTTGGATATTCATATAACATATTACAAGATAACCTAATACTACTAAGAACCAACTTATAAAAAACTAACTATAGTGGACCAATAATTCATACATAATAATTTAGTATATCGAATATGTATGATGAAAACTTATATTTTTTTGAACGGTAGATCCGTAATATTTGACGATGTTTGAACATGTTTTGATGATTGATAAAACCTGATTTTGTTTAAAATGTATTCTTGGTCTTTAATCATTTTATAATGTATTTCCTCTGGTGTTTTTTTTTGTTTATAACAATAAAATAGAGCCGAACCAAATATTCCTATAAATAAAATAAAAACACCAATATTTAATGCTAAATAATATACATTTGATCGTGTTTCTCGACATGATTGTAATGTTGTTGTTAAATAACTACGAACGTTAGGTTCAATTAAAGCAGAATGTTCCATTATAATATAATTGCTAAACATTTTAGCAATTATACCGTCAAATAATAGTATCTAACCATATTATAATATTATGTTTGAAATAGCAATTCTTATATTAGTGCCAATTTTATGTTGTTATATTGTTTTTAAGAATTTTATATATAATTTGGTTAAAACTAAAGAATTATGGTTTAAAATAATGACTGATTTACAGTTTAGTAAATTATTATTATTTATATTATTGTCATTAACAATTCCATGGGTTATATTATTAGTTTATCATTATATATTTAATGGTGAAACTGATAATTATAAAAGTGTAATATCAATTATATATGTATGTTTTTTCTCTATTATTTCAACTACATTTATTTTACTTGAGTTTGCACCATATTTAGTAAATATTTTTGAAAATACATTGGGATATTTATTTTTATTTATTCCAATAATTAATTGGAATAATAAAATTAAAGTATTTTCTGAAATGTTTAATCAACAACAACAACAACAAATAGGTCAATCAATTGATAAAAATAATTCATATGCATTTTTAATTACAACTATGTCATTATTTAATATTGATTCTGTTATAAACAATTTAAGTAATAATCAAATTAACTTAAAAAACTCGGATGATAATAAAAACATAATCAAAGAATTAGTATTGCTAAAACATAGTGTTGGACATTTTGTATGGATTTATTTTGCATCTCTTATATGCACATTTACATCAATTAAAGCATTTGCTAAATATTTACCAACAACATTATAAACCGCTGAAAATTTATACCATTGAAGAATTAAATCCTTCGTGAAACATAACTAAAGTGTGGATTTTTCTTTAAGGAATTGCCTCAGAACGTCCTATTGGACGTTCAAGGTTATATGGCCTTTGACCACATTGCCTCAGAACGTCCTATTGGATGTTCAAGGTTATATGGCCTTTGACCACATTGCCTCAGAACGTCCTATTGGATGTTCAATGTTATGTGGCCTTTGACCACATTGCCTCAGAACGTCATATTGGATGTTCAAGGTTATGTGGCCTTTGGCCACATAGCCCGTTTACAAATATGAAAATTTTCAACGGTATAAATATTTGAACATTTTTTGTTGGTTTATAATGTTCAAATTTGTAAATAAGCTAAATAATACAATACAAATAAATAAGATAAAACTGCGGAAATTATAGAAACTATCCATATTGGAAAAATAGTTTTATTTTTATATCCAAGACCAAATTCTCTAAATCCGCCCTCTGGAGTATAAATAACTGATGGTTTAATAATATGTATACTAATTAATATTACTAAAAATAGGGAAATTGATATACTTAATTTATTGATTCGCACAAATTGTTTTATAGAATACATTTATTTATATATATAAATTATTACAGGAAACCTACAGTTCCGGTAATAATGCGTTACTCGTAACGGTAGTATTAGAATTCATCACCATTTCCTTCATCTCCATAATAATCATCTTCATACTCTTCACCTAATCCAGTTATATCATTTGCTTCATTTTCATACTCTTCCTCTATTTCTGCCGCATCATCTTGTTCAATTTCATAAATATCACGTTCCATAATAGCAACATCATCATTTAACAAATTAGTTCCATTTAATCTCTCAATAATTTCACCTCTTTCTCTATCATAAGTTGATTTTTCATATTGAACTAATCCTTTCTGCATACCAACATTCCATCGTCCCATTTTATATGTTTTTTCCAAGAATCGAACTTTACGTTCTTCGGATTCCATATCTCTAAAGAAATCTGTAATCATTTTTTTTTCAGTCTGCTTTGATCGATTCATTTTTTCGCTGATTTTATTATATGTCAAATCAATACTATTTTTATTATCTAAATCAATTTTCAAAAATGCCACCAATAGTTGTGCAGTTCGTCGTTTAAAATCTTGCAAATCGCCAATTTTAATTGATATTTCAGAAACATCTGCCATATAGTCCATTGCACTTTCTTCTAAATCATCTTCATCAATTGTTTGCAACGATTCTACTATATCAGATTGTTTACGAATATTTGTTCGTCTAGCTTGTTTATTTTCCTCTATATCTGTGTGCAATAAATCATTATCATCTGACATATTTATATATTCATAAATAACAGAATACCATAAATATTTCAACAATGCATAAACAGTTTGTTTGTCAAACAATGAATAAAATGTGTTTGAATCTTTCTGAATTGGACTATATATTGGAATATGTTGTATTAATATATTTAAATCGATTAATTTTACTTGAATTTCATTTAATAACAATACAATTGTTTTATCTTTTTTAAATTTATTTATAGGTTCATAGTATTTTTGCATAAATCGCAATATATCAAATTCATGAAAAGATGACAAATTCCAATGGGTTGGAACATTTGTTAAATTTATATTATTTATAATCATTCCAGGTAATACTTTTGTCATAGCATTTACTGAATTTTTTATAAATTGTGCAATACTATGTAAACTATCATTTTCCAAATGTTCTACTGACAAATCAATAGACCAATCCGTAATATTCAATAAAAACAAATCTAAATGTTCTAAATCGGTTGAACTGATATTTCCATATTTATCCAAGAATTCATATATTGATTCATACATACGTTTATTTGCATTTGCTAAATAATTTTTTAAATTCTCGGTTTGTTGATTATCTTCTACAACATATTGTGTTGGATTATGTTCTGATATAACACTTAATAAATGCATAATTAATCGTCTATCAATAATTGTTGAATTATTTTCATCTAAATATTCTAAAAATTCTTTGAATGCATTAATTTTAGAATATGTGTTTTTAGTTGAACTTTTAATTAGATTTTTATTATATATAATATCCATCAACTGATGTAATTGATTTATTGTAAACCGCTTACCGTTTTCCCTCAAAAATTTGATTTTTTCTTCGAGTGACCATGTGCTATTATATCCAGCAGGTCGTTCACTACATAATTGTCGCAGTTCTTCTGGAACAGGTATATTACGGTCAAACCTACAATAATATATAAATGCCGCGTAAATATTAGTATCAAAATGTTCAATTGGCATTTTTGGACGAATAATTGCGGTATTTTTATTATGGAAAAATACTGGAGCTTGTGTTAAATCTTTTGTATTATTAACTACTTGTGTAAGACTTGCCATAATTGATATATATTGCTCAATTTCCGGAATTTCATCAATAAAATATGCAATAATATTATTGGTTGTTTTATCACTGCAACATGCATTTTGTAAAAATGCCACATTTGCGCCCGTTTTTAATAATAAATCTTTTTTTGCAACAACATCATTGATATGTTCAATTAATCCATAACCATACATTAATAATTTACTCTTAAATACATTTAAACTAATTCGCTGATCTTTATTTCCATTACGCATTAATTCAATAAAATCCGCTTTGAATTCGGCAGATACATTTTGTAAAGTTTTCTTTACAGAAAATTGCACCATTGGTGGTAAACAATTACTCCATTTTATCATATTATGTTCCTCCGGAATTGTTTCTTCTGGATTTAATATCAAATATTCGCGTTTTTTAATATACAAATCGGTTATATCTTGTCTTGGAATTAAAATATCAATCAAGATTTTTTTAATTCCATTTTCTATAATTTGCAAGGGCATTCCTTTTAATGAATTCCAAGGGACTGTTGAACTCTTTGTTTTATTTACAACACATGCAATATATTTAAGTCCTGTCATATTTTCATCACCACCATCAAGAGGAAATCCACTAAATGATCGAACACAACCAGGTGCTGTAATTTTTGGTTTATATGATGGAGTAACTGTTTGTAAACTAATTAGCAATACTGATGATACCATTAATATAATCGTTTGATTTCTATATTGGATATATGAAATTGGTCGTTTACCTTTTTGTTTTTCGATTTTTTCGGAATATTTTTCATATGAGGTTTCTGATTTAATATTTGTTTCAATAATTTCTACAGTTAATCGCATAATTAACTCTTCAATTCCATCATGCGGGATTCCTATATTTTCACATAATGTTATAAAAATATTATATACATGTTGGGTTGTTTCATTTTCAAATACTTTGTTGTGATTTTTAAGAGATTCTTCTATAACAGTTTTTAAATCTTTTTGCATAATTTCATTTGTGGTTAATTTGAATCCGGCTTCATCATAACCCTCATCTGTGGAAAATTCAATTTTTTTAATTACATAACCACTATATTTATCTACAATCGAATCGCCATCATCACTTAGTTCACCTTGATTACGACAAATTTCATCTTCTTTGTATTGATAATCATATGCATCACCATTTAAATATATACATGATAATATATAAAAAAAATTTGGAATTAATTTAGTATTTGTTTCTTTACAATATAACCAATTTGGATCTTCATTCAATTCATCAACCATTGGACTTCTTGTAAATTGAAAACATAACTTATGAATGTCTTCTTGGCGTTTTACAAAATCGTCTTGTGATAATATAAAATCCCGTAATCCAATATATGGCGATTGAATTAATTCACTTGTTTCGGCAAACTTTCCAAGTTCATATGCATAATTGTTTGGTTTATAAAGTTGTATTTCTTTTAGAGTTTTTGATTTTAAAATAGTATTTATGTAATAATTTATTTTATAATCAATATCTTCCGTCATATCATTTACGGATTTAGTATATCTATTATCAGCTTCTAAATATAATTTACGTTTTGCAATGGCTTTTATGCGTTCTGATGCATCAATCATTGGTTCACAAACTGAATTTGATTTATTTTTAAAACACATATTATCCATATTACAAAATAAAGTATTATTATCTATAAATGCAGCTTCATCTACAGTTTTATCTATAATCCAATTGTTTTTTAAACGCCGATAATAATGTATTATTTTGCGATTATTACTTTCTGAATCAATTGAACTTTTTTCTTTTTGTGATAATGACGATTCATCTATTTCTTTTGGTAATGTTGGTCGTATTTCTAAGATTGCATATTCACCATCAGATACATATTTTTTACCAAGAATAATTGTTTTTGCCATTTCAACCGATATATTTACAGGACAATCATGTTTTGCAATTAAATTTTCAGATAAAAATTCAACAAAATTTTCAGGTTGCATTTTTGTTTGTTCTCCCTTATATTTTTTTAAAATATCATAGGGTGTATCATCAAACTCTTTATCAAACCAAATTTCTTCATGTTGATCTTTTTGTAAATCATGTAATGAACTATAACGTTTTGCTAAGAAACGGCGATTACAATCGTTTGCTCGTATTTTTTCAATTCTGCCCATATCGCCAATTTTTACGGGTTGTAATGCATCTATAAATTGGTTAGGTATAAATAATTGCAAATTATTTTGTATTATTAAATTATGCATTAATTTACCATTATCAGACAACATTATTGATGACAATAATTCAGATGGTTGATGATGAAAACCGGTATCAGATTGTTTATTTTGCGATTTTTTTAAAAAATCCATTTTATACCCGGAAATAAATATATCTAATAATTTATCCATATCATACATAATTCGTGCAATACCGTGTGTTTTTTGAATTATATTATACTTTGTAGTTTGAATAATTGAGAAATCAACATTTTTCTGAGCAAACGTTTTTTTTACTTCTATTAATCGTTCTTTTATAAAAAATCGGATTTCCATATACTGTTTATACGTAATATCTTCTACGTAAACCATGAATGGCTCTAATTCTTTTACAATTTCGACTAATGATAATTTATCTTGAATATATGGTTTAACTAATCGTATTAAACTTCGCGAGTTAGGAATAATTACTTTTAAAAATTTTTCAAGTTTATTATCATCATCTGCTAATGTTTCATCCAATACATATTCTTTCATTGTGGATAAAAAATTGGTTTTGGTTTCATCTGCCATTTTTTCATAATCAATTTCTTTTTCAAATTGTTCAACAATATATTGATCAATATTTATTTTTGATTTTAATATACGAAATAATAAAGGTGGATTTTGAGCAAGTGAGGTGCGTTCCATTATATTTGTGCATGGCAATTCAGTTTTTGAATATTTAACAACTGAACTTGGTAATGTAATTAATGATTTTATTGACATTGTATCATTTGGACAAATGTTTTTACGTATATATATGCGCTTTCCAGTTTTCAATACTTCTGGTTCCATAGCGTTTGTTCCCATATTATAACGTTGAATTACAAATCTACGTTTGGCCATTTCACTTTTATTTACAACAGTACTTTCAAAATTTTCTAAATTATTGACAATTGATTCCAAATTTGCAAGAACATTAATATTATTATCCAAATTATATTCATTTGGCAAATTTTCAAATGGTGTCATGTATGAATTTATACGTTTTAACATCTCTTTATATTTAACATTATCCGTTTGCGTTTTATTTTCATAATATTCTTCTTGGATAATACTTTGTTCTTTTAAATCTATATCTGTTGTTAACAGAATACTATCATTGTTTGATTCATGTGAGAATTTTGCATTATTTAAACTATATAGTTTTTTCTTTGATTGAATAACGGGTAATATCCATTTTAATTTTACATCCATTTTTGTAATATGATCAATTAATGGTTTAAAATCTGGACTAATTAGTTTGTAAGAACGTATATTATGATTTTCGTCAAATTGTGAAAACTTATTACGTAATTCTTTGAAACGTGTAATTATGCGATGAATATTATCTAATACTAAAGTAGTGCGTTTACTATTTGGTATTGTTGATAATAATTCATCCATTAAACTATTTACTTGTGCATCAATAGTATATCGTTTTTCAGATTCTTTTATTTCAACCACTTGTTCAATTTCTTCTTCCTCATTACCAAAAATAATATCATTTGCGTCAATATATAATGAATGCAATGCATCGCGAATATTACGATCAGTTTCAGCATTTTCTGGAATACTAATAATAGATTCACCCGAATCAGTCATTTCCATAGATGCCTTTTCTGGATTTTCTGGATTTTCTTGTGATGTATCTTTTAATGATACTAATGATCCAATTTTTACTAATTGTTCTGGTTTTTTTCTTATTTGAATTGACTTAATTGGTATTGTTTTTGGTAATCCTTTATATTCAAAATCAATATACATTACATCTAAATCAGGATAAGTTGTAATTTCAATCATATCCTCTTCTAAATTTGTAATTTCTCCCGTTAAAATTAATGGAAAATCGCCATTAAAATGAATATCAATCCATTTTTTTGGTAAAAGTCCATTTTGTTGGGCATATCCAGCAGTATCTGATCGACTTAATAATTCGATGGAATCAATAGATTCATCTGTTATATTACCTTCTTCTGAAATATTGAGTTCATATAATAATAATGTTGATACATTTGTTAAATTTATTTGTATTGAATCTATATATGTTATGAAAAACGTGTGTTCATGAATATCACTATTTTTTGGAGCATTTATTGATATAATATCGCCATATTCAAGTGTCATATTGCTAGATATCGAATTTTGGGTTGTAGTTGTATTAGTATCTAAGTTTTTATTTAATTCATTATTTGATGTTATATTAAATTCTTTATTAAATTCTTTATCCATATTTACTTAATAAATATATATATAATAAATATAATAACATTATAATGATTCAAAAATGATATTATATATAAAAATTGAAAATTTATCTTTGGGTTATATGTTTTTATCTCATTTTTTCGATTGGTGTAATTACATTATGTAATAAAACAAATAAATGAAACAACTGTTAAAGCCTTAATATAGCTTGTAAATGTAATTAAAATTGCGAATATAGTTCAGACAATTTACTCAAATTCTGTATATACTGCATAGTAGTTGCTTGATTTGTTATACTCATTAATTTTATAGGTTCTCTTAATGTGTCAATTATATTCATAATTTCATTTGCATTTGCTAATATAGACAAATCATCTTTATAATTTTTTTCAAAAAAAAATCGTATATCACCATTATCAATCACAATTTTATATTGAGTATAAACATATTTAAACCATGATTTTATAATTGCTGTAGGATTTGCATGTTTTATTAAGTCGAATGATTTTTTTGATGCTTGAATATCTACATTTTCTGGAAAAATACGAATAATATCATCTACAAATTCAAAAAAATGTGTATTAAATGCTCTTAAAATAGATGTTTTATTTGACATAATAATTATATATTATTATATAATCATTATTATTTTAAATTATTTAAAACATAATTAATATTATATTATTGACGGTATATCTTTATAATTTACATCTTTTTGTCGTTTTTGTTCTAATGTATCAATTGTCACATTTGATGCAACTTTATCTGGCTTATATGTATCTGGTGGAGTTGGTATTGAATTAGTATTATCATGTGATGCTGGCATATAATTATACATTTGTCGCATTCCACCTTTACCTTTTGCACTTAATTCGTCAGAACTCATATTATATAATGTATATTGTTCTGATATTATATTCATACCCATATTTGATGGTATTAGTTGAAATGCCATTGGTTCACCATTAGAACTGGTTGCATTTTGATTTTGTTCTTGGACACGGGGATTTAAATATTTGATAATATCTTCTCCTAAAATAACATTATAGTTCTTTTTTACTTGTAAAAGAGCGGGAACACTATGAACATTTGGAGGCATAGAAACTCGTTTTCCATTTTCTAATATTATATAAGTTTGATTATTTTGTGCATCACGCACTCGTTTATCTATACAAATAAAATTAAGTTTATCTGTCATATTGCCTTTTACTAAAAATTGTAATACGGATTGACTATGTTTGCAATAATTGCTATAATACAAAATATCCATTTATATTATATTTTGTATTTTACTCGGAAAATATAACGCATTTATAGTGAACTTGTAGTTCCGATAATTATGCATCAATAACAGTTCTATGTAATTCCCATAATTAAAGGGTATTTACACACATTGAATATAACAATCTATTCTGGAAATAAAACATACCATATACTATTGTAACCATTACCATTTTATATATAAATACACTACTATATTTGTTTGTAAAGCCAATATATATTGACGATGCAATTAAAAATAAAAATAATATTAATCCTGCTACAGTAAGGTAATAGAAATAAATACAATATTTACGGTCTAATGGGCCTAAAAATGTATTATTTAAATTATCCAACATTTAATTTATATTATCTGTGTAGATAATAATTATTAGTAATAATAAAAAGTTTTAACTACAATATAAATATTATTTTAAAAAAATAATATATGAATAACTGATAAAATATATATATATCATAATTTTATACAAATGAATAGTTCATCAATAGATAATTCTACTATATGGAAAATAATTGATTCGCATTTTAAAAATAATCCACAATCTTTAGTCAGACATCATACTGAATCATATAATGATTTTTTTAAAAACGGAATTTTTCAAATATTTAAGGAAAAAAATCCTATACGTATTTCATCACAATTTGATCCTAAACAGAATACGTATCGTTCTCAATGTTTAATGTATTTTGGCGGAAAAGATGGTTCTAAAGTTTATTTTGGAAAACCAGTTATTGCTGATTCGGGAAATACACATTTTATGTTTCCAAATGAGGCTCGTTTGCGTAATATGACATATAGTATGACTGTTCATTTTGATATTGATATTGAATTTATTGATATTTTACAACCAGGTGAATCCCCTACAATTATTGGTCTAAAAGATTCTGATATTGAAATGTCTGGTGGAGATACTGAATTACAAGAATTGCCTAAATTTAATAATTTTAAATTAAATGAAAATGAAAATATATTAGGTGGAGCTAAAACAAAAACGGGCAAAGATTTATCGGGCAAAGATTTATCGGGCAAAGATTTATCGGGCAAAGATTTATCGGGCAAAGATTTATTGGGCAAAGATAATGCACCACAAGTTAAACGTAAAACTCGTAATAAAAATGCAGATGTTCAAATGACTCCTGCATTAGCGGCATTAGTAAGAGAAGCAACTGAAAAATCTCTTGAGCAAAATACTCAACGACGTGAAATTACATTAGAAAAAATATACTTGGGAAAAATACCTATTATGGTTCAATCAAATTTTTGTATATTAGGTGGACAATCTCGGGAATTTCGTTATTCCGCAGGTGAATGTAAAAATGATTTAGGTGGATATTTTATTATTGACGGAAAAGAAAAATCAGTTATTCCCCAAGAAAAGTTTGCAGATAATATGCTTTACATACGCGAAATCAAAGATGATATATATTCTTATTCGGCAGAAATCAAATCTGTAAGTGAAAATGCGTCTAAACCGGTTCGAACATTTTCTGTAAAAATGGTTGCTCCTGGTAAATATACAAATAATTATATTGTAGTAAATATTCCAAATGTCAGAAAACCAGTTCCTCTTTTTATTGTATTTCGTGCATTAGGATTTATATCCGATAAAGAAATTATATCAATGTGTCTTTTAGATTTGAAAAAATACGAATCAATGATTGATTTATTTATACCGTCTATACACAATGCAGGACAGATTTTTACTCAACAAAATGCACTAAAATATATTGCAACATTAACAAAAGGTAAAACTGTTCCACATGCACTTGAAATATTATCTGACTATTTTCTTCCACATATTGGTGAAATAAATTATATTCAAAAAGCGTATTATTTAGGATATATTGTATTTCGTATTTTATCTGTAAGCACTGGTTTAGAACAACTTACCGATCGTGATAACTTTAAATACAAACGTTTAGAATTAGTTGGGTCTTTATTATATGATTTATTTAGAGAATATTATTCAATTCAACAAAAAGAAATACATTTAGCATTTGAACGGCGTTTATATGGTAACCAAGAAATGTATGAATCCAATTTATATGGCCTTATAACACAACATTATAAAGATGTATTTAAAGAACGGTCTTTAGAAGCAGGATTTAAACGCGCATTTAAAGGTAATTGGGGTGCATATACTCATACAAAACGTATTGGTGTTATCCAAGATTTGAATAGACTTTCGTTTAATTCGGCATTAGCTCATTTGCGTAAAACCACATTACCAATGGATTCTGGATTAAAAATTGTAGGTCCGCGTTTATTACATAGTTCACAATGGGGCATTATAGATCCCATTGATACTCCTGATGGTGGTAATATTGGTTTACATAAAAGTTTGTCAATTTCGGCATATGTTACACAAGGATATTCTCGCGAACCTTTAATTAATTGGTTGCGCGAAAAAGTGAAAATGAAATTGATTGAAGAATGTGGTCCAGCCGTTTTATCAAATATGTCCAAGATTATTGTAAATGGTTATTGGGCGGGTGTTGTTTCGGATCCATTTGAAACGGTTTCTAAAATGAAATTATTTCGTCGAAATGCATTAATTCCAATTTATACCAGTATTACTTTTGAAATTAAACTTAACACTATTTTTATTTATACAGATGCAGGTCGTATTTGTCGTCCTATTTTTTATAAAGATGAATTAACTGGTAATATTTCATATAATAATCCGGATATTATTAAAAAAATCCAAGATGATGAATTTACATGGGATGATTTAATTACTGGATTTAATAAACGCAAAATTCCGGAATTCAATCCATCTATTGGTAATATATATGAATTAAATGAACTGTATGATGGAATTGAAAGTGAATCTAATCCAGCAAAATTAGAACGTTTCTTGGCAAAAAAAGCAATTATTGATTATATTGATGTAGGTGAAAGTGAAAATGCTTTAATTTCTATTAATACCCAAGAATTTGATAATAATAAAAATAATACTCATGCCGAAATACACGAATCTTTAACATATGGTATGATGTGCAATCAAGTTATTTTTCTTGAAAATAATCCTCCAGTTCGTAATTCGTTTTCATGTGGGCAAAGTAAACAAGCCGTTTCTATGTATCACACAAATTATCAAGTTCGAATGGATAAAACTGCTGTTGTTTTAAATAATGGTCAAATACCTTTAATTAAATCGCGATTCTTGGAACATATAAATCATGAAGAAAATCCATATGGTGAAAATGCAATTGTTGCAATTATGTGTTATACTGGTTATAATGTAGAAGATGCAATCTTGGTAAATGAAGGTGCACTAAAACGAGGTTTATTTAGAACAACTTACTATACAACATATGAATCTCATGAAGAAATTAGTAAAAGTGGCGAAACCATAGTTGATACAAAATTAACAAATATTGAATCATCTCCTAATATTGTTGGAATAAAACCGGGATATGATTATAGTCAATTAGATAAATATGGTATAATAAAAGAAAATACTTTAGTTAATGAAAAAACAATTCTGATTGGGATGTCTTCTAGCAATAATATAAATCGCGAATCACGCATTGATCAATCAAAAGGCCCTAAGAAAGGTCAATTAGGCACAGTTGACAAAACATTTATTACTGAGGGTGAAGAAGGTGAACGTATTGCAAAAGTTCGTTTAAGAGAAGAACGCATTCCTTCAATGGGCGATAAAATGGCATCTCGTTCTGGTCAAAAAGGAACTATTGGTCTAATTATTAAAGAATGTGATATGCCTTTTACTAAAAATGGGCTAATTCCAGATTTAATTATTAATCCTCATGCTTTACCATCACGTATGACTATAGGTCAATTAGTTGAATGTATTACAGGTAAAGCTTGTGCTATGTATGGTGCATTTGGGGAATGCACCGCATTTAATAATCAGGGATCTAAAACTGGAGTATTTGGTGAACTTTTACCAAATGTGGGATTTCATTCGAGTGGTAATGATATATTATATAATGGAATGACGGGTCAGCAATTAGAGGCTGAAATTTTTATTGGTCCCACATATTATATGCGGTTGAAACATATGGTAAAAGACAAAATTAATTTTAGACCACTTGGTCCAAGATCTGTTTTAACCAAACAACCCGTTGGCGGTCGAGCTAATGATGGTGGATTACGTATTGGTGAAATGGAACGTGATACAGTTATATCACATGGAATTTCAAACTTTTTACGTGAATCTATGATGGAACGTGGTGATAAATATTATATTGCAGTTTGTAATCAGACTGGTATGATTGCTATATATAATCCATCCAAAAATTTATTTATGAGTCCAATGGCTGATGGTCCTATACGATTATTATCATCTCTGGAAGATAATAAAATTCAATTAGAACATATTACGCGATTTGGGCGCAGTTTTAGTATTGTGTCAATTCCGTATACTATGAAATTATTAATCCAAGAATTGCAAACCATTAATGTGCAAATGCGGATTATTACAGATGATAACATTAAACAATTAGAAAGTATGACATTTTCTAAGAATATTAATAAATTAATGTTTAATTCAATTCAAAGTAATTTGTCAGATAATATATTACCAAAAGATGTTGTAAATTTAACTCAAACCAACTTAAAATCAAATGTAGGATACAATAAAACACCGGAAAGTATTCATAAAACAATAATTAATGAAACCAATAATTATGAATGGGTTGTAACTGAACGTGAACAATTTAATCCAAATTATATGCCTACATCACCTGATTATATGCCTACATCACCTGATTATATGCCTACGTCACCTGATTATATGCCTACATCACCTGATTATGTTCCTACATCACCTGATTATGTTCCTACATCACCGGATTATGTTCCTAAATCACCTGCTTATGTTCCTACATCACCTGTTTATATGCCTACATCACCTGATTATGAACCTAAATCACCTAATATATTTAAACCAACGAAGAATTCAATCCGCACAGCGGATTTACATTCTTCGTGGTCAATGACCGATAAAGAGATGAATCCTAGCACCAAAGGTGCGGATTCAAATCTTCAGCGGTTTAAAACAAATGATACTGTTTTTTTACACGGTGATACTATTCCAAATCGTGTATGGACTATAAGTAAAGTTGGTAATAGATTTATAACAATTCAAACAAATGATTCAAGACAATTAGAACCAGATGAAACTATTAAAATTGTTACAGATATTGAAATATATAAGCCATCTGATGTAATATATGATAATCGTAATATGTTTCCTAAATCACCGGAATATTCTCCACCAAATGAAATTGAAAATGATTTTTATGGAGGTAATTCTGGATTGTTACCAAATAGTGGTGGTATTACATTTGCACCTAATATTACAATTGTTGGCGGCAGTGATAATCATGTTATACCAAGTAATAATGGAAATAATTTAGATAAAATGGATATTGATTCTAAACAATTTAGTGGTGGTAATAACAATCCGTCAAGTATTGATGTTTTATCAAATAATTCATCACAACCAAATAATTCATCACAACCAAATAATTCATCACAACCAATTGATTTTAATAAAAATTTTATGATTAAAAAAATTGTTTAAAAAATTGAACTGTAATTTTAATATAAAGATTATATTATATACAAAACTATAATGACATCTACAACTACTTCAAGCACTCGTATTATAAGCTTATATAAATCAAGAAATACTATATTGGAATTATTAGAAGAACAAGGATATATAGTGGATGATTATTTAGGATTTAGTATTAATGAAATTGATGCAATGTATACAAATACACAACTGGACATGTTAATTCCACATTCAGATAAAATTAGAAATGTATATGTTAAATATTTTATTTCTTCAAAACAAAATATGAAACAAATACGACCTGCATATTTAGACGAAATTATTGAAGACCTTTATACAATTGAAAATGTTTTAACCAAAAATGATACATTAATTATTATAATTGATGATGAACCAAATGATACAATAATTACAAAAATTAAATATTTATATGATCATGATGGAATATTTATTGTAATTCACAATATGCAACGTTTACAATTTAATATAACCTCACATTCACTTGTTCCCAAACATATAATATTAACGGAAACAGAACATGGGGAATTAATGAAAATATATCATTTAAAAGACCATCAGTCTTTACCTGAAATTTCAAGATTTGATCCTGTAGCAATGGCAATATGTATGAAGCCTGGACAAATTTGTAAGATTTTACGACAAAGTGCCGTTGCATTATCTACTAAATATTATCGTATTTGCGTATAATTATGAGAACCTGCAGTTATATAATGATCTCCATTTCCGTTTACATAAATAACTATAAAAAACTATGATTTTTTCTTTGCATATTCAGTAATGTTTTTATTTTTGCAAATAATGTATTATAATGAGGGGGTATGTAAAATAAAAATTATAAGTTTCATGTAGTATTATATATATATAAATTATAATGGAATCTACAGTTATTAGTTATAGTCCAAATGATTTTATTTATAACGCAGTAAATAATAATATAGATTGTCCAAATAATAAAAACTCTGACAACAAAGAATATTGTAAAAATAAAGAATATTCTGAAATTATTTTAAATTCATCATCTGCTCATTCGGGCGCAAATGAACGTTATAAAAATACTGTAAATAATTATAATATGCAACTTTTAACTAGTATTAATTTAGGCATTGGTATTATCGGTATTGGCATATTTATTTTTTATAATCATTAGTATATATAATGCCGGAAAACTCTATATCAGTTATTACTGGTGCTACTGGTGCTATTGGCACTTATTCTAATACTAATCATACTGAAAAAATATCATATACCGATTTTGAAAATGCATATACAACATATTCAACATGTATTAGCGATTATCAATGTTCTAGTTCACCTGGAACATATCAAAACGAATGTAAATTATGTGAGGCAATTAATGTAATTAGTAATAATATACAATCAGATCCATCATATAATGCACTACTTACTAATTATAATAATCTTGCAAATAAACGCAATGATTTAGACTTAAAATTGCAAGATTTATATAATATAGACAATTCTATTCCAAATTTATACAATCTTCAAACAGATTCGACCGTTTATACTGGAATTTTATGGACAGTTTTAGCAACAACTTTAATTTACTATGTGTTTATTAAATTATAATATGTTATATTATAATTATGAAATATTCTTTTGTTGAAGAATTAACCACTTTTAAAGTTGGTGATGTTAATTATAATTTAAATGAAAATTCGAGTATCACTAATCCACCTGACCCTAATTTTTATCCAAATGATGCCGCATCAATTAATGGTAAATATGATAATATTTCTTCAAATTTAAATACATATAGAATATTAAATATTAATAATGATAAATCAGATACAATTGATAATTCAGGAAATTTAATTTATATATATGACAATAATAATCCATCTCCAAATACAAAAGACGTTTTATTACAAGATAATAATGATATTCTGGTTCAACAAAATATAATGTATATTATTGGAATGATTACTACTGCAACTTTAATTGTATCAGCAATTATAATTAGTCGTAGATAATTATACTCTAATAAATTATACTATATAAATATTATAATAACCTATTGGAGGGTGATTATAATAGGAAAGAATGTATATTCCAAAGAATAAAACTCAAAGAAAATGTATATAATGGGCGTTTTAAATGAGAAAAGGTGTAATATATATATATATATTTATTATATATATTATGGGTATTTTAGATTTATTAAAAAATAATGAGGTAAATTATGTTTTAACACAACAAGATAATGTTAATGGAATAATTACTGCTGAAAATAATAGATTAAACGCAAAATCAAATTCAATTCAACAAGCCAAAACTAGTCAAGACCGTTTAATAGCATTAAATCAAAATTATAGTAATCGATATAATCAATATAATTATATTATAATTATAATAGTAATTGCTTTAATATTATTTTTAGGCATAACTTTAATTCAACGAAATATGGAAGAACCACCTACTAATTTGTTTACATTTTTAACTGTTATTATATTTGGTTTTGCATTTATCTATATAATTATTATTTATAATAGAATTATGAGTCGAAGTAATATGGACTATGATCAATTAAATATTTCTACTCCGCTATCTGCAAAATTAAATGAAAATCAACAACAATCTGCTAGTGAAAAAGGCGATTTATTAGGAAGTATTATTTCGGAGGATGCATGTGTTGGTGCAACTTGTTGCAAAACGAAAACAACGTGGGATCCTACGTCACAATCTTGCCGAGCACTTTGTACAAGTTTACCTAATAAGATATGGAATGCTACAGATGAAGAATGTGTAAGTGCAAAATCGGCAAAATCGGATCCTAATAAAACGTATGTTACAGATCCATTTTCAACATTATCTATGTATCCAATATCCAAAAATACACAATCTATGTCAATTCAACCATATACAGTAAGTGAATATGATGGATATATGAAAGTGTAATTAGTTTATATTTGGTTTACTAACAGGAATTCATCATAGTATACTATTTACAAAAATAGTATAGTATATATATATTAGTATATACTATGTCTGAATATAATGAGTTATATTATAATGAAAAATTTAAACCGTTACAATTAGATGATTTAGACAAATCGTGGATAAATATGTGGGCAAATACTAATTTAATAAAAAATAGTAATATGTTAAATATTATGTTAGGTAAAGAATCGTTTGACTCGGCTATATCTGAATCGCTTACTAAACAAAATGCCGAGTTAGAAGTTGTTATCCAAAATATGTCTGAATTATATTCAACGGATGACCAAAAAGTCAATTATCAATCCATACAAATTGATTTTATAAATACAATTAATTATGTTCTTTATATAGTATATTTTGCTTTATTAGTAGTTGTTGCATTTATTTTATTATTTAATATGCCAACCTATAATATTTATATTCGTGGATTAATTGCACTATTATTTATTGTATATCCATTTATTATTGGCTATATAGAATATATTTTATATATTGTATTTAGTTATGTTTATGCAATGTTAAATGGAAATGTATATATATCTGGTAAATGGTAATCTATTTATAAATCTGTTATATCATCGATTTCATCATCATCATCTGCAATACTTGTGCTTCCACTATTTATAGAACAATTTTGCCTACTAAAATCATTATCAAATTTAATTTTTACACCAGACCATACACCATTCTTTTGTTTACCAAATAATTTATCCATATATGTAGCAATTTCCTTCATATTTGGTGCACGATTTCCATAATTTGTATTATACCATTCTTTAAACACATTTGCCAATACTGTTTTTTGAATGCAATCTGTTGCACTTTTAACAACTCTATCATGGACAAATTCTGCAATATAATCTTGTTGTTCACGGTATGAATTACTTGCAGCTTTTACCATATTTGGAATATTTACATTTCCATTTGTTTCATATACACGGTTAACTAACATTGATGCAAATATTGGCGCCCATTCATCGAATTTTTCATTTATATATTTATCTAATTTGAATTGATATGGTTTTTCTGGATCATCAGATACAGGCGTTTCTGTAAATAGTGACATATATTCAACTACACAAATTCGCCGCCATGTTCCATGATCATTACTCTTTACATCCATAAATTCATTTGTGCAAACAACCAATTTGAATTGCGGAATAAATGTAACATTGTCCATATATAATGCTCGTCCAGTCAATGGATCACCACCGGTAAGTGCTTTTAATTGACCTTCAATAATTTTATCACCTTTTGATGGTTCTTGCATAACCGCAAATCGTATACCTCTTAATGCCGCAATTTCGGGTGATGCTGATCCAATTTTAGTGCGTTGTTGTGTAATTAAACTGAGTGGAACGTCTCCTTTATAATCTCCTAAAATTTTCTCCATTAAATTAACTAAAACCGATTTGCCGTTTGAACCAACTCCAATATACATATTAAATGTTTGATTTGTAGTTAGTCCCGTTAATGTTGATGCTAAATGATCCCACATATACTGATTTAATTCAGCAATAGGAAATAATTTTTTCATGAATTCTGTTATATCAGACATTTGTTTTCCATGAATTGATTGATTTAAAGGAATATAATCAATATTTGTGCATTTTGACAAATTGTCTTCAGGATATCCATTTCTAAACCGTTTTTCTTTGAAATCAATAACACCATTTGAAAAACAAAGTAAATATGGATTTGTATCTAGTTTTTTTAAGAAATTGCCGTCATAAAATAATTCACGAGCTTCCGTCATAATATTTTTTTTGTCATTTGTTCGGCCTAAACGTCCACATATTTCTAATATTTTATTTGATTTAGCAATTAATGTTTTGCATTTAGGATCTTCCGAATCAAGTTGTTTTGATTCGTCAAATACTTTTACTGCTTTAGCCGAATATAAATCACGTAATTCATCCGAAATTGCTTTTCGGAGTGTAGTTCCGGAATCTATTTCAGACCAACGATGATTTTTATATCTATACCAACCTTTTGATTTTACGCTTACACAAACGTATTCATCTTTAAATAATTGATATAACACTTTTGCTATATCATAATCGCCACAACCTTTTGATTTTTCACTATTTACAGAATCAATGGTAATTGCATTAATTGTTTGATCAATATAATAATCTACACTTGCATAACGAACTTTTTGATATTGTTGAAATACCTCTTTTTTTGACCAATGCATAATGGAGCGTTTAGTTAATCCATCTGGTCTGTTCATATCAAATGTATTCCATTTTTGCCATAGATCATCGCGTATACATGTATATGCAAAATTTGCAGCTTGTGAACTAAAAGCCGCCCATACTATAAATAACTTGTCACTAATATTACGCAATGCCCATCCTACACGTATCCATTTTGTAAATGAGCCTTCTCCGTAATACGATTCTGGTAATGTCATAGTATAGTCATGTGCTTCTTTTAATTCATATTCAGTTGAAAGTAACGATTCCAGAAAATGGTCAACCGTCTGTTTCATTTGGTCTGCATTACGTATATCTAATATAGATTGTGGCGCATGTGTCTGTATTAATTGTGGTCTACTTGTTTTACGTTTTATTGATTGCCCATTCATTGATTCGTGAATTTTTGCAAATTCGGTTGTCATAAATAAGTATGGATGTTTTTTGTATCTAACTGATAGTTTTGAAATATTTTCAGAATTTAAAATAGTGGATGTATCGACTAATTCCATCATAATTTCTTCATCTTCTGCATCAATTGATATATTATATACATATTTTAATTCATATGGTTCATGATTTGGTTTTCTACAACCAATTAATTGCCAATTTGTGCATCCAATACTTATACCCTCATCCAGAACTTCATCCCATGTATTTATAATTGGTAATTCTGACCATGCATTTTGTATGTTTATCAACATTTTTTTTCTCAAATATGTTTGCACTATTCGGTCTGCTTGTAATCCAATTATAATATGAATACCGTCTTTTGTAATTTGTTTTTCCTCTAAACGATTTATGGTTTTTTTTTCAAGAACATAAATTTGAATTTTAGTAGTTTCGTCAAATTGGTATATTTTTTGGAGTTCTTTCAAATAAAATCCAAGCAAATCGTCAATATGATCTTTTGTATATAAACGTTCAGTTGTTTTATATGGAAAACGCAAATCAATATCTATTGCAATTGGGCCATTATTTAATAATTGAGCTTCTGTCAAATATTCTTTTCCATTTTTTTGAATAATATCGCAATATATTTTTTTTAAAAAATCTTCATATTCATTATCCGAAATATAATATGATCCTCCTGATATTCCCGAATCCTTACCACCACCAATACGTGTATTTGTAATTGGATTTTCTTCTGTAATTTCATCTTTTTTAATATAATGTTTATTTAAATAATCGGATAATTTTACTGCATTTACATTATAATTAATTAATATAGGGGAATCGTTCATTTATTATAGTCTAACTTATGTATATTATAACTATATTTTTAAATCGATATAATAATATCAATTTTATTGGAAATATTTTATTTAAATTCTGATGTATTTTAGTATATAATATTATATTAGCATAACTGGTAATAATTTTATTATAAGTATTTTTTAAGAAAGTATAATATTGCTAAATATGTTAAATGTGACATATAATTGAGTTTAGTTGTATTAAATATTATATGATATCTGCATTGGTTTAAATTAAACCAATGCAGATTAAAAAATGTATGTATACAATTGTATTTATAAAATTGAATAAAAATAAAGATAAAGAAATGTTATTATAATATAACAATTATAATGAAATTCTGCACGGTTTGTGATAATATGTATTATATCAGCATTGATGAAAAAGACAGTAATAAACTGTCTTATTATTGTCGTAATTGTGGACATGTAGATGATCAAATTACAGAAGAGGGAGTGTGTATTTTAGATACACAATTAAAAAAAAGCGATCAGAAATTTAATCATATTATTAATCAATATACCAAATTGGATCCTACATTACCGCGTATTTATAATGTTCCTTGTCCGAATGCACAATGTCCAATAAATTTAGCAAAAACTACTGCAAAAGAATCTGTTAGTGCAAATGAATCTGTTAGTGCAAATGAAGCTGAAGTTATTTATATGAGATATGACGATATTAATATGAATTATTTATATATATGCACAACATGCGATACTGTTTGGAAAACAAATGATGCTTAATATTGGGAACCCAATATATTAGACCGACCAAAAAAAATGATACAAAACTGTAATTATTACTTATATATTTTTTATCTTACAAAACTGAAGATAAAAAATATATACCGGAAATTCAAGACATATCTAAAATACCTCCCTATATGAACTAATATTATACAATTTAGTTTTTTGAGGAGAGGACGTGCGGTAGGTTTATCTTGTTCCGAGTTACCACCCCCCTTGCATAAAATTGAATTAAAATTTAATAAATATAAAAGAATAAGTATATTTAGAACTATATAATATAATAATGTCTAATAAATATGATGATGATGAACCAAATATCGATGATTCTGATGAATCTGAGGATGAAGATATTATTAAATTATCTAAAACAGCACAAAAAGTAAAAGTTATTAAATTAGGTGAAGAAGATGATAATGATGAAGATGAAAGTGATGCTGAATCAATAAAATCATCAGATGATGAAAACGATTCAGAAATAAATGATTCGGGTGATGAGGATTTTGATAAAACTGAAATATCAGGTCAAAAAATAAATAAATCATTACTACCATCATTTCCGGAATTTGATGAAAGTGATGATGATGACGATGATGAGGATGAAAATGATAATTATTTACAAAAATTTGATGAAAATACAAAACAAAATATAGTATCTGATTTTCATCCAGAAATGCAATCGCATAATTATGATGAAGTTAATATTTTATCAACAGTTGTACGTAATGAAAATGGTATAATAATTGATCCTTTACATAAAACATTGCCATTTATTACAAAATATGAAAAAGCGCGTATTTTAGGAGAAAGAGCAAAACAATTAAATTCTGGTGCAAAACCATTTATTGATGTTGAACCAACAGTTATTGATGGTTATTTAATTGCACTAAAAGAGTATGAACAAAAAAAAATACCTTTTATTTTAAGAAGACCTTTACCAAATGGAGGATGCGAATATTGGCGAATGAAAGATTTGGAAATCTTGTAGAGAAATATTGGTTTCTACTAAGACCAAAACCGTTTATAGATATCTAATGTAATTACAAATTTTTTATACCTTTTTACTATCCAAGTTACACCATAATCCGATAATGAAAAAAGATATACCAATTATTTATCAAGAAGCAAAAATTTCTCAACTGGTTTAGACGAGCCAATAAAATCAAAATTTACATGTTTTGAAATAGGTAAACCTTGTTGATTTATTATTTCACCGAAAGGTGCGGTTTTAAATCAAACCGGGTGTAAATAAAAATATAAAACAATAGTATAATGGCATATTCTTCAAAACAAACAAAAAACAAAAGTAAAGTAAGAAAAACTAAAAGACAAAATAAAAGAACACGTAGATTTAGAAATTATTTAGGAGGAAAATTGAATCCAAAACAACTAGCATTTATTCAAGGCAAAATAGCAGATCTAGATCTAGATTTTAATGAGGAAGAAAAAATGGAAATAAATGATTATTTCAATCAAATATCACAACCCTTATCAAAAAAATTAGCAGCATCAAGAACACCTCTATTAGAAGAGTTTTTTATTAATGTCGATCGAAATTGCAAACGTAAACAAAAAAAGAAAAGAAAAGAAATATTTTTAGGAATGTTATCAAATATGTATTTTCATCATAGTGGAAATGAAGGTGAGAGCGATAAAGAAGATGATGAAGATGACTAATGACACCGATAAAAAAAATAATGCATTCAAATATTTAAGTATTTACCGAAAAATAAGTAATATGTCTAAAGATTCCGCACCAAATAATATTTTAACAATTACACTTTTTTGCATTTTTGTTTATTTTTTTGCTCTATAAAATGGGTAAGATGCTACTATTACAGATTTGCCTTTTAGGCAAATCCAACCGCATCCACCCTCAACGACCTACGGTTGTTCTTGGGCGTTTGAAATTAGAAAAGGTGTAAAACTGTTTAATTTATAACATCGAATAACAACCGATAGTCATTTATCTTACCAATTTTTATGAATTATATAATTTAATTTATGGAGGCATAATAGTTGCAAATTTACAAAATAGATTTATTCGCCATCTAAAGGTATTAGAGAAAATATTAGTTTATTAAGATTTCCAGTGTTTTCCGCAATCCAAACACGTAACAAATATTGTTGCTGGTTCATCAGCGGATCGTGTTTGGAGTTCATAATATGTGCATTTTTTAGATTTGCATTTTTTGCAGGTAAACATATCAGTTGAAGCCTCTATATTCATTGTATATTTAGCAGTATCGCGTTTAATTTTTTGTTTGATTAATGGTGACCATTGTTGAGGTTTCATTTCTTGATGTGTCATAAATGCAACAGATTGAACTGTAATTTCATTATTTTTAATTTGTTGTAATAGTTCTGCATTTTTTAAATTTATATAAATACTTCTAAATCTATCTATATAAATTTGTGCAAATTGTTGATTATCCCATTTTTTTACAATTTTTTTTGATTCCGATTCTTTAATTGTATAATTATATATTCCTTTTTCTAAATTTATACTTTTTGTATCATCTTCCAATATTATAGCAAATTTATTACTTACATTTTTTCTAAATATTTCGGGATTTGCAATTTTTGACATAGTTATAGTTAATTAATAATATAGTCTTTATTTTATTATTTTAATAAATCAATTTTTTGAATGAATGTATAATACAATAATATAAGTTTTCTGCACCCTAAATATATTCTTCAACTGACAATTCACTTAAACAATCCATATAATTTGTTTGCACTATTTCTGGTTCTAATTTTTTTTTATTTGATTTTGTTGTTTTATTTTGTGTTTGTATTTTTGTTTTATTTTTTACGACTACTTTTTTAACCGGTTTTATATATTCTGCTTCATCGGAATCATCGGACTCTTCTGACTCTTCATCATCAAACTCCTCATCATTGTCATCTACAATAAATCCATCTTTTGAATATCCTTCTTTTGTTTTGGGTAAATTATCATCTTCATTATCCGATTCATCCTCACTGTCTGAATCATTCAATTCTTCAAATCCACCATACAAAAATTCATATATTTTTTCCCATTCTTTTTCTTGTAAATCTACAACCACATTATTTAAAATATTTACTAATATACAACTTCCAAAAAATAAAACACTATCTACCGGTGGAGGAAATTCATATTTATTTTCTTGTCCGGATTTACCATCAGTCTTTCCATACAAATTTACTGTATATTTTTTACCATCAATTTCAGCAGTCCAAGATGCATGTTGTGCGAATCCGTCCGCGTTTTTTAGACCAGCTTTTCGATATAAGTCTGCGTCTGAATAATTTTTTATATTTGCGCTTTCTATTGTTCCATTTTTTTTTACGATTAATATTGAAGGCATTTTAATATACTATTATATTTAGCATTTTATTTTTATATTATTTTATTATATTATTTTATTATAAGTGTTTGTTTATTTATATAGTTATTATATAAGATAATGCCTAAATCATCCAAAAAAACTCGTTCAAGACGTAATAAAACTACACTAAAAGGTGGAGGTATTTTTGATTTTTTTAATAAACCTAACCCGTTACTGTATAAACCTAACCCGGAACCAGCTATTACTAACCCGGAACCAGCTATTATTACTAAACCAGCCGAAAGTTATTATGAACAATTTATGGCTTTTTTTAATAAAAATCCAGAAGTTAAACAACAAAATAACCCACCACAACCACAAGATAACAAACTAGGTGGAAAAACACGTAGAAATCGTAAATCATCTAAGCGTAAATAATTCAATTGTAAATGATTCAATCATAAATAATTCAATAAGTATTTTTCGTATTTTTATGCAAATTTAAATGCATTCAAAAATGTATACTAAATATGTTGGTAAAATCTATTATTATACAAATATTATTTTCATTGTTCATTATATTTGCTATACACTATTTTTATAATTTCATCAAAAATACATATTCGATCAAGAAAACAAAAGATTTATTTGGGTTTCAAGTTCAAAAATACCAAGAAATTATCCAAGAATTGCAAAATACACAAATATCGAATGAATTTATACCACATATAGAACAAGAACTTATGAAATCTGAACTATTGGAATTAGTTAATTCCAATTAAATTATCAATAAAATGATATAAACATAAATTGATATATTATTATAAATGACTCATTTTAACCAACTTGAACCCGCATATATCACACAACTATTATCTCGTTTACCACAATTTGAACTTTCCTATGAAACAATTTCACATAAGAAAGTTTCTCCTGAATATAATGTTTGTTTAGCAATACCTCAATCCAAGAAATTTTATGCTTATTTTTCATTCCATCTTGACAAAGATGTATGTTATCTAATGGAACTAACTCGCGAAAAAAAAATCGGAAATATTACCATTGCACAAACTTTATTTCATCCATCCCTTTCTTTAGGCACTTTTTTATATGGTTCATTAATTGAATTCGAACCCACTAAATTTTATTTCTTAGTTGAGGATATGTTTTTTTATAAAGGCATATCTCTCCGAAATACATCATTCGGACATAAACTTGGATTTATTTATGAATTTATGCAAAATACAATTGTTCAAAAATTTTCAGATACTGAACCCAATATACAATATAATATTGTATTTTCATTGCCAGTTATGTGGGGTATAGATCCATTATTAGATGATAACTCTATATATTCATCAAAAATTGATTTAGTTACATATTCTATACATCATTTGCAATATCGGTCATTAATTACAATTTGTCCATTTCTTAATGTATTTATAAATAAACTGAACCAAAATGTTCCGACTTTATCATCATCATCAGTTGCATTAACTAATCAAATTCCATCCGAATTATTTATTAATACAACTAAAAATTATAATCCCGATTTCTCTAAACCTCAATATAACTTGAAAACTGTGTTTAAAGTCTGCGCGGATTTGCAAAATGATATATATCATTTATATGCATATGGTAAAAATAATGAACTTGTTTATTATGATTATGCTTATATACCCAATTATTCTGTAAGTGTATTTATGAATGGATTGTTTCGTAATATAAAAGAAAATATAAATTTGGATTATATTGAGGAAAGTGATGATGAAGCTGATTTTCAAAATATGCAATTCGATAAATATGTTGATTTATCCAAGAAATTATTATTAGAATGTGTGTTTAATAAAAAATTTAAACGATGGATACCAATACGCACCGTTGAACCACATTTAACTGTTGTGCATATCAACAAACTAATTCGCGGGAACATTGGTTCCTCAAAGTTCCCTTTATACAGGGAACCGTAGGTCTGTCACCAAAGGCTAAGAACGTCAGTAGGACGTTCAAATTATGCAACCTTTGGTTGCATTAAGACAACTGGATGCCCGTAGGGCATCTTGGCCCTTTATGCGCAGCGAAAACGAACCCTCCCTCTATTCGGTAGTAAATTATACAAGAACCCTCTTTTTATTCAGTGATAATTTTTTACACCTTTGCACATTCAAAACGCCGACTTCGTCGGCAGTTATGAGTGAGCAAGGTGATGCTGATTGCGCATTTATAATGCGCAATGGTGTAAGATATTTTACAAAAAACTATATATACTCATTATTTTCATCATCCAAGTCTTCAAAATTTATCATACATTTACCATTATTTAATGATTTTATTTGTGTGAATTCATCATCTGAATTAGGTTGACATAAATCATCACTTATTTTTAAATCTTTTATTTCAGATACTTTTAGTTTAGGTTCAAATACTCGGACCCATGTTTGATCATTGCCTAACCAGTCTACTGACGACATACCTACATATTTACTATTTGTTATAGACCGAATACGATAATTACACTTTTTATAAAATGCTTTACGTTGTTTCCATTGATTTCGGAAAATATCATGACTATCTACTATATCTACTACTATTGGGTTTTCATGTCTAACGCGCAATATTCGCCCAACCGATTGTATTATATCGGTTTTTGGTGTTGCCATAATAAGTGTAGATAATGTTTTTATATCAAGTGCTTCGGCTGCCATTGCATATGTTGCCAAGACTATTTGTTTATTCTCAGTTGTTTGTAAATCGCGCTGTTTCATACCTCCTACATAATATCCTACTGGTGCGATTTTATGATGGGTAATTGCCTCATATAAATATTTCAATAAACACCTATTATGTGCCAATACCATGATTTGACTTTCCGGTGACTCTTTGATTAAATCTGCTATTACTTTCACTATAAAATCGCATCTTGGACCAAATTCACACAATTTAGTTATCATAGAACTATATTGTGTATTTCCTTTGTAATCTTGGACCAATTCATTAAATTCAGGATCAGGTGATGTATATTCAATTGCTCTTACACAAACTAAATCTTCATCCTCGCGTTTTTCCGTATATATTTTAGGTCCAATAAACATATATAATATTTTAGTTAATTTGTCTTTGCGTTCGACTGTTGCAGATATACCTAACATATATGGTGTAAGAATACGGAGCAGAGTTTTACTGAATTGTTCGCTACCAATGCGATGAACCTCGTCTATAATAGTTAGTCCGAAACTGGCAAACGGATTTGCTATAATTTGTCCGTTTATTATAAACTCTTTTTCATATAAAGTTTGCAACATTCCAAGAACAATGTCTTTATTTTCTATATCAAATATCTGGCCTTGGATTTTTCCCACTTTTGCTTGTGGTAAGAATTCTTGGATACGATCAATCCATTGATTTAGTAAAAACTCTTTATGCACTATTATTAGAGTCTTTTGACTCAGCAATGATATAATTTTAAGGGCCATAACCGTATTATGTGTCACTGTGAAATCACCTAAAACAAATCGGCGATTTCCATCAATTTCAAACCCATAATAATCATCTTCTGCCATTTTTGTTAATTGAATTGGGTATAATAGAGGGTCTATTGTTGTATCATTGTTTGATTCAACTAATTTAATACATTTTACTGGGATTTGATCCAACATATTGCCATAAATAAATGTTTTATAATATGTGGTTTTTACTAATAAATCAGTTGAACTCTTGGTTTTTACTAATAAATCAGTTGAACTCTTGGTTTTTACTAATAAATCAGTTGAACTCTTGGTTTTTACTAATAAATCAGTTGAACTCTTGGTTTTTATTTGTTTTGTTGCACCATAACCCAATGATCTTGCTATAAATATAGCATCCTTAATAACTTGATTATTTGTGTGTATTATTGTATATCCTATATTGCTTAATGGTATAACCTCTGCGATAGATGAATCAATCAATCCTGCTAATAATTCTAATTGTATTTTTCTAATATTACATTTGTAATTATGTGGTATATGTGTATAATTTAACTCCGGATTCAAGATATTATAACCCATTGTATAGGGATCAATTGTAATATATTTATATTTAAATATAATTGGGACGCGGTAACCTCTAATTGGACTAATTGTGCTGCGATAATATTTAGGTAAACGTAAATATTGGTCTATTGAGTAATCATACACTTTTTGTTGTGTCTGATTATTTGGATTAAATAATTTTAACGATAATATATGGCTCTGATTTACAACATATCCACTATTAACTCGATCTATTATTTTACAATAATCATTGACTCTATACATTAGTTCTCTTCCTCTAGCCAAACTTAGAACATTTCTGGGTCCTGAATCATCTCCCATAATTATATCACCAACTTGCACATCTTGGACTAATTTGATTGAACCATCATACATTAATATTTCCGTATTTTTTGCTAAACATTTGCCTCGTCCACAAGGAACTTCTAAGATTCCCCCACCACTTCCGTCATTAACATGATTCATATATACATCAATAATTTTATCTTGGTAATCACGTAATGGTTTTTCAAATAATAGATTTGTTTTTTCACCAGGTTCAATCTCCGATTTTTTAGGTAAGCCATATCGTTCAATGCCGTAAAATCGTGGTATGTATATTTTTTTTGCATTTTCTTTATATACTGGAAATTCATTCTCTTGTGCCAATCCAAATGTTACGGGTTTACAATATAAATCTTTATATAGAAAATCCAGATCTTCTTTGATTAAATACTCTTTTGGCACAGTATATCCTTTTTTTCCTAAATATGAATTTGCACATATTTGTTGTTTATATTCTTCTGTTAAGAAATTAGTTGATTCAATAATTGGTTGTTTTTGTTTTGATTTATAAAAATTGTTTTTTTTTGCAAAAAAGTTATATTTTGATGACATTATATTTGTTGGTAACTAATATATTTAGAGGCTTTATCTCATTGATTTTAATCAATTTTATAAACTACTTTACCAAATAAACATTATGAAAATATACGAATAATATATTTTCATATCTTATAATAATGAATTTTGTAAGTTTAACAAAAATAGTGAAAACTGCATCTCCTTTAGAAATTGCGCTTTTTGGACTATTCATTATTTATTTGGTTTTACCAATTGAAACTCCTGCTTTTATTGCACCATATGTTGATTCACCAATTGGAATGATTAGTATTTTTATTATAACTTTATATTTGTTTTTATATACAAATCCGATTTTAGGTGTTTTGTATATTTTTGTTGCATTTGAACTGCTTAGACGTAGTATGAAAGTTGGCAATATTGGTAGCACATCATATATTCAATATTCGCCATCTCAATATAAACGTGAATCGGATTTAAAACAAATGAATCCACCAAAATCCACATCTTTAGAAGAAGATGTTGTTGCCAAAATGGCACCTCTTGGACATAGTGATTCAAGTGCATATATTGATGACTCATTTAAACCAATTAGTGAAAATATTCATAATGCATTTTTGGTTTAAGTAGCCTGTTCGCTTGTTTCTAGTTTGCCTATTTCTATAGTATCTTGTAATTTTTTGTCATTTTTTATGGCAATCCATCCAATTGTATAACATATTGCAAAAATAACTGTTATTGCGTGAAATTGCGTTTTAGGTTCAACTGTAAATCCTAAAATAAAAAATATAAGAATTAATGCCCATATAAAAAATGTATAGCATATTCCTTGATTTGTAGTAAAAAACATATTTAATATATTTAAGGGAATTTTATGAATTTTTGTTATTAAAAACTCACTTGATATAATATTAATTTTATACAACATATTCTGCTCGTCCCAACCTGGAAATTTATAATCTGGATAGTAATATGGTATTCTATATATTTTTGGTGCAAAAAATAATATAATCAAGAATGCAAAAAAACAATATATATATGTCATCATCATAACTAAAAAATTATCTTTCATAACGCTATTTATTACACTGCTGTCACTTGGTATAACATAGCTTAGTTCCGTTTCCGAATCAATTGGTAAACTTTCACAGTTTACATATTCATCATCGTTACTTGATGGTTTAACAATACTATAATTTGCAGGATTTGCATTAAATAAAGCTATTCTAGTTGCATAACTACTTAAATCTGTTTTAATATTTATTACATTAGTATTAATAATAACTTTAGTAGAATTATCGAAATATACTATATAATTATTATTATTATTTATTAAATTATTTATATCTAAAGAATTATAAGATGTATCTTGTTTATTTACGGAGGATATTAAAGTATCTAAAGTGTTACGAGGTATATATGCGGTTTTAAGTAAAAAAATTGTATAAATAATGTTGTTATTAGTTAGTGAAGTGTTTTTGATAATTAATTCGCCATTATAATTTAGATCTTTTATATTATGCAATTTTCCATATATATATAGATTTGTAGCTTTATACTTTTGTGGAGTTCCGGTATTGGAATAAATTACATTAGGTTCATTTGGTTTTCCATTAAAGGTTGATTCTATTTTACCTAAAGCTAAATTTGGATTTATAATTTCGATGTTAGGGTAGTTTAATATTATATTTATGGAATTATCCGGTTTTTGATTTATATCAATTTTAGCCATTTTTAGATATATACTATATATATTTGATATATAGTTTATTAGTGTTTTTATATCTGTAAACGGGCAATGTGGCCTTTGGCCACATAACCTTGAACGTCCAATAGGACGTTCTGAGGCAATTCCTTAAAGAAAAATCCACACTTTAGTTATGTTTTCACAAAGGATTTAATTCTTCAATGGTATAAATTACGTGGTTAATGTAAATGTGTTATTTGCATTTAATGTTAAATATTTACTATTGTTTTGCGAGTTATTGTTTTGCGTGTTTAAACCAGATGATGTAATTTTGATATGTGCATTTTCTATTCCGGACGGTTTTGATTCTGGTTGTTGTTTTAATGATTCTAATATTTCTATAGCTATATTTGGTAAGTTAATTACTGTTTCTGGTTTTGATTCTGGTTGTTGTTTTAATGATTCTAATATTTCTGTAGCTATATTTGGTAAGTTAATTA
>Ga0209597_1000155_pt1 | contig 45004 bp, 38 predicted proteins | sample M_140625_MF_Meta_FD_187316 | JGI IMG/M metagenome (GOLD analysis project Ga0209597, IMG submission 187316) | Freshwater microbial communities from Lake Montjoie, Canada to study carbon cycling - M_140625_MF_MetaG (SPAdes) (version 2) | ecosystem: Environmental > Aquatic > Freshwater > Lake... | reverse complement strand
TAATGGCGGAACAGCGACAGTTACTGTAACATCAGCAGGTGGTACTGGTCCATATACCGGAACAGGCAACTTCACTGTAAGCGCAGGAACACATTCATACACGGTAACCGATGCCAACGGATGTACCGCAACGACAAGCATCACTGTAACTGAGCCAACCTTGCTTACAGCAGGTTCAACAGCAACAAGTATCTCATGTAACGGCGGATCATCAACAGTTACTGTAACATCAGCAGGTGGTACTGGTCCATACACTGGAACAGGCGACTTCACTGTTACAGCAGGAACATATACTTACACGGTAACCGACGCTAACGGATGCACTGCAACAACAAGCATTATTGTAACTGAGCCAACAGTCTTGACAGCAAGTTCAACAGCAACAAGCATATCGTGTAGCGGTGGAACTGCGACAGTGACTGTAACTGGAAACGGTGGCACTGGTCCGTATACTGGAACTGGCAACTTCACAGTTACAGCAGGAACTCACAACTACACAGTTACCGATGCTAACGGATGTACTGCAACGACTAGCATCACTTTAACTGAGCCAACCTTGCTTACAGCAGGTTCAACAGCAACAAGCATCTCATGTAATGGAGGAACGGCGACAGTGACTGTTACTGGAAACGGTGGCACTGGTCCGTATACTGGAACCGGCAACTTCACGGTGAGTGCAGGAACATATACTTACACGGTAACCGACGCCAACGGATGTACCGCAACAACAAGCATCACGGTGACTCAACCAACTTTGCTTACTGCTTCTATATCTTCAACACCGATTTTATGTAATGGAGGAACTTCAGTCATTACTGTTTCAGCTGCCGGTGGAACTGGTCCATATACTGGAACAGGAAACTACACCGTAACTGCTGGACCGCACTCATACACGGTAACCGATACAAATGGATGTACAACATCCACTTCAACAACCATTACTGAACCTTCTGCGTTGACGGCTAGTTCATCTGCAACAAGTATTTCTTGTTATGGTGGAACTGCAACAATTACTGTTGCAGCAACAAGTGGCACTACTCCTTATTCAGGAATTGGTAACTTCACGGTTAGTGCAGGAACGCATACCTACACGGTGACTGATGCAAATGGATGTACTTCGAATACTACCATAATTGTAACTCAACCAGCGCTTGTGAATGCACCAACAGGAAATCCTTCGCAAACTTTTTGTAGCACGCTGAATGCAACACTTGCGAGTATTCAGGTGACAGGCACTGCCGTTCAATGGTATGCTTCGAATACTGGTGGATCTGCGTTGGCAAGCACAACTCTGCTGGTAACAGGAACAACCTATTATGCAACACAAACCATTGCAGGCTGCGAGTCTCCAAGTTATTTGGAGGTAACGGTTACAATACCTGTTGCATTAACATACTACGCAGATGCAGACGGAGATGGGTTTGGAAACGCTGCTGTTTCTCAACTTGTATGTGTGCAACCAACAGGATATGTATTGAACAATACCGACTGTAACGATGCTGTTGCAACGACTTACCCAGGAGCTACTGAGTTGTGCAACAGTGTAGACGATAACTGTAGTGGATTCGTGGATGAGGGATGTCCCTCTACCATTGCTGGGGAAGAACCATTCAATTCGTTATCTGCTCCATCAGCCATGTACAGTTACTGCAGCAGTTTCTACGGTACTCTTGCCGGTGCATTCCCAAGTACATTGGCACAGAGCACCTGTATCACGGGAGAAGATCGTTGGTATAACTTCACGGCACTTTCTACAGGTGTTACTGTCTTCATTGGAAGTAACGCGAACGATATAGTTATTGAACTTCAAGACGCAAACGGAAACGTAATAGATGTTGAGAATACTGTTCTTGGTATCGGAACTGAAGTTCTTACAACGACAGGTTTAACCGCTGGCTCATTGTATCGCGTTGGTGTAAGAAACTACAACAGCAATGCACAAGCGGGCGGACAGTTTTCTGGATGTATTCGTCACCTACGTGCTGGAGGATCAGACAGTGGAACAAGTGCTACTTGGCCAAGTACGATAGGTATGTGTAATGTGTTCAAAGCAGCTTACTGCGGAGGAACAGGCGTTCAGTATCGTTATACCTGGACAGGCTTAACAGGCATTGCCGCAGGACAAGTATACACCAGAACTCAAACGAGCGATTACTTAACCATCACGAGCGTAACACCGATGCTACCAGCCGGATGTATGTATAATGTTTTGGTTACTACCATATACACTATACCAAACGGTGCCGGCACCAACGAGGTATTCGAGATGCCAGCGGCAACTCCAACAACGATAACAATTTCAGCCAATCCATTGACTTCGTTACGCACGAGCGATCAGTGTGCGTCGGGTCCACGATACAGAGGAGCCGTTGTTGCCTCGTTACCATGGGTATGCGGTGTAACGAATTGGAGATGGAGATTTACGGAAGTTAATCCGCTTAACCTTCAAACGGTTGGTTTACCTATTGAACAGAACCGCGGAGCTGCTTCGAACTACCTGACATTAACCAGTGTGACCGCCCTTCAATACGGGAAGACTTATGCTGTTCAGACTTCACCCATATACACCTACACGAGCACGAACTATCAGTGGGGACCAGTGACATATATGTGTATTATTGGCAGTGCGGGAATGGTTGTAGATGCTACGCAAGATGCGATGCAAGATTCGGAGAAAGATGTTGCACAAGGTGCTTCGCAAGGGATGGAATTGTCTGTTTATCCGAATCCTTCGAATGGAGAAGGGTTAACAATGACATTATCTGGCGTTACTTCTTCAAATGTTCAGGTGAAGGTTTATGATGCATTGGGAAGAAAGATTGAGAGCAAGCGTTATGCTGTGGACGGCACGTTGCAGACGATGTTGAACTTCGCGAATGAATTATCGAATGGATTATACATATTGGAAGTTTCTACTGAAGATGTAACGAGAAGTGTTCGATTCATGGTCGAGCAGTAACTGATTAGGTTTTATTAGAATGGAAAAGCCAACCTTCGGGTTGGCTTTTTTGATTGGAATAGAATGACAATTAAATGACATTCGAACATCCATTCTTAGCGACCTTCGTGCCCGCTTGAATACCCTACGTGCCATATCCATCAATCACCACCATTTCCCTTTGGAAACGATTGGTTCGTTTGTAATTCCTCAAGAGGAATTAAAGGCTCGGTTAGACGCAGCGAAGGAAGAATTTGAAATGAGTGAACTCATGTATTTGGGGACTTGCAACCGAGTGGAAGTGGTATTTAATGTTTCTCACTTTGTATGCTCTGGTTTCACCCAGAAATTGCTCTCGCATTTGTTCCCTAATCACGACAATAGTTTTATCAAGGGCGTTGCTCAAAAGGCACAACGGTTTAATGGAGAGGAAACTGCCGATCATATTTTCCGAGTAGCAGCAAGTCTAGACTCCTTAATTATTGGAGAGCGCGAAATCATTACACAACTCAGAAACGCATACGAAGAATGCGAGAGAATGAAGCTAACGGGTGATTCACTACGTATGCTAAATCAGCATGCGATTCGCATTGCGAAAGACGTTTATACCCACACCAACCTTTCGAAAAAACCGGTGTCTATTGTTTCCATTGCTTGGAAATTATTTCAAGAAAAGCATCCCGATTTAAACACGAAAATAGTTCTTGTGGGTGCTGGTCAAATCATTACGAATTTCGCGAAATTTCTTGCTGAAAACGGATACACCAACGTTCGTGTTTATAACAGAACATTAGAAAACGCGCAGGCTATTGCGAAGTCTTTTAATACCGAAGCACTGCCCCTTTCAGAACTAAAAATTGACTCGTCTGATTTCGATGCATTGGTTGTTTGTACAGGATCTACAGAGGTGGTTGTAAGTGAAGAAATATTCAACCAATTGTGCATTTCGAAAAAACACAGAACGGTCATTGACTTAGCATTGCCTTCGAATGTCTCTGCTGAGATTTCTCAATTATCAGATGTTGTATTCATTGACATGCTTGCCATTCAACGTGAAGTTCAAAAGAACATTTCTTATCGTGAAGAGGCATTGACCGATTGCGTTGCGATTATTGAAAAAGGAAAAGGAGAATTTAAAAAGCATTTTCAAGAACGTTCCATCGAACGCGCAATGAGCGAGATTCCGCATGCCATAAAAGAGATTCGTCAGACGGCAGTAGAAAGTGTTTTTTCAAAAGAGCTTGCAGAGCTTTCTGAACACGACCGAGAATTGGTTGACAAGATTATTAGTTACATGGAAAAGAAATATATATCAGTTCCTATGAAGCTCGCGAAATCTGTACTTTTGGAAGAAGTACAAAAACACTAAATCACTTGAATAGAACGATAGTCATTGGAACGCGTGGAAGCGATCTAGCGCTTTGGCAAGCGAATTACACCAAAGATGCCTTGGAGAATCTTGGTTTCAAAGTAGAGTTAAAAATCATTAGAACACGCGGAGATCAGATTCAACATCTGAGCTTCGATAAGATGGAAGGAAAGGGTTTCTTCACCAAGGAAATTGAAGAAGCTTTGCTTTCGAAAAGTGTTGATATTGCTGTGCACTCGCACAAAGATTTAGAGACAACACCTCCCGCTGGACTTGTTATTGCAAGTGTTCCTGTGCGTGCAAACGTTGAAGATATTCTTCTAATAAATAAGGAATCTGTTTCAACCGAACGAACATTCGGTTTAAAGGAAAACGCGATTGTAGGAACTTCTTCCGTTCGAAGAAAAGTTCAATTGGCGTTCCACTGTCCAGAAACAGAAGTAAAAGATTTACGCGGAAACGTTCCCACTCGAATTCAAAAATTAAGAGAGAAGCAATACGATGCGATTCTTCTTGCTCGCGCAGGAGTGGAGCGTTTAGAAATAGATCTTTCTGAGTTTCATGTTGAAATTTTACCGTCGCAGCAATTTGTTCCTGCACCTGCGCAGGGCGCTTTGGCTCTGCAATGCAGAGTCGGAGATGAAGAAATTATTTCAATTTTGAATCACCTCAATCACGAATCCACTGTTGAATGTGTTTTCATAGAAAGAGAAATACTTCGTCAGATGAATGGCGGTTGTCAATTGCCATTGGGTGCTTTCGCGGTGAAGGAAGGAAATACGTTTGTCTGTCATTTAGCTTTTGCGAAAACGGTGAATGACGAGGTGTCTTATTTCAGCATGAGAAACGAAGAACCTCAGCAAATTATCAATCATCTCTTGGGACTAATTCAATCGACATGATCGATGTATTTATAAGTCGAAGTGAATCGGATGCGCAAGACATTGTGGCGTCTTTGAATAATTCGAATTATACCTCTCATTGTCAATCATTAATCAAAGTTGAATTTCTCCCCTTCAACACAAAAAAAGATTTTGATTGGGTATTCTTTTCTTCATCGAATGGCGCACGCTCTTTCTTTCAGCAAGCAACAAATGCGAACGCGAAATATGCGGCCATTGGTCCAGCTACGGCTTCAGCCGTGCCTTTTGAATGTGATTTTGTGGGTGAAGGAACGAACACCGAGGAAATTGCGCGAATGTTTTTCCACTTGGTGGGAAACAAGCGCGTACTCTTTCCATCAGCCGAAGACAGTCTACATTCAACGGCAAATCTTTTTAATTCGGAGCAAGTTGAAATTATTTCAACCTATAAAAAAGAACGCGTGGCCATGGAGCTTCCTGCAGCGCGGTTGTATCTTTTCTCTTCGCCATCGAACGTGAAAGCGGCTCAGGAAATGAATGATTTAGTTGGAATGAATTGCATCGCCTATGGAACGGCTACAGCGAATGCGTTGAAGGCTGCTGGTGTTCGAAACATTCATAAGGTTTCATCTTGGAATCAGGAAGAAATCGCGAACGACTTGAAGTCGTTGTTGTTGTCTTAAAGTGAAAGGGAAACGCCTCCAAAATAGAGCGCAATGATAATTGCACCCAATACGATTCGGTAATAACCGAAGGGCTTCAAGCCGTATTTCGTAAGCAGCGCCACAAAGGTTTTAATCGCAATAAGTCCAACGACAAACGCTACAACATTTCCAATCGCAAGCAACTTAATATTTTCTGAATTGAAGAAATTCGGAACCTCTTCGTACGCGTCTTTCAACTTGAAAACAGTTGCTCCCAACATAGTTGGAACAGCCAAGAAAAATGAAAATTCTGCTGCGGCTTTTTTGCTTAGTCCTTGCGTTAGTCCACCGATCACCGTGGCTGCAGAGCGCGACACTCCTGGTATCATTGCAATGCATTGGAAGAGTCCAATAACGAATGCGCTCTTATAACTGGGTTCGCGCAATGAACGTTCGCGAATGAGTTTTTCAATGAAAAGAAAAATGATTCCACCAATCAACAATGCAATTCCAACATTTAGAACGTTCTCTAAAAGGTCATCTATTTTATTGGAAAAAAGAAATCCGAAAACAGCAGCCGGAATGAAAGCAACTAACAATTTGTAATAGAATTCAAACGATTGAAAGAATCTCTTCCAGTATAAAACAACAACACTCAGAATGGCCCCGAGTTGAATGCAAACGATGAATGCTTTGGTGAAATCTGAAGAAGGGACACCCATGATTTTTTGAACAATCATCATATGCCCGGTACTTGAAATGGGAAGGAATTCGGTCAGTCCTTCAACGATAGCAAGCAGTATGGTTTGAAGAATGGTCAATTTTTCTCGATCTCTGAAGATTGATTTTTCTTTCCGCGATACATGATTCCAACACCAATGGCAATGTAGCCGAGAAGAACAACGATTGGTGCAACAGTAATGCGACGAGCGCTAAAAAGTTCTTCCGCGTTGAACGTGTTCGGGTCGGCAGAACCACCGCCGCTCATAAGAATATATCCGAAAAGCACAACAACCAATCCGCCAAGGATGATGTAGGCATTGATTTTCGTAAATGGAAACGATAATTTGTTCATAGCAAAATTTGTGAAACGAAAGTAATTCATTCGTCGGGCTTATCAAAACAATTTCAGTATTGAGTAACTTTGAAGCCATGAAATATTCGCTCTTTGGTTTTGCTCTAATCTCTTTATTTTCTTCATGCAACCTGTATTCGAGGTATGTGGGAAAACAGAAAGAGTTGTTTGAAGAGGCGGGTTTGTATTCTTACCAAAGATCTGAGGAGCGTCCGGGATTTCAAAGTGGAGAAACATATTTCGATCTCAAGACCATTTACATGACAAGCCCGGAGCATTTCGATTCAACTAAAAAGAATTTACTTCTTATTCACGGCTATCAGGGCGGAGCCATTGCGCAATGGAGTCCAAACATTCAGGAACTTTCGAAGCATTTCAATATCATAGCTCCCGATTTGAATTACCACGGAAGCACCTATTTCCTTTCTGATTTCAGCATTGAAATGCAGGTAGATTTGGTGAATGAAATGCTTCAATTCAACAATGAAAAATGGTCCAATGAAAATCTAATAGTCATTGGAAGCTCCTACGGAGGGCTCGTGTGTGCTCGTTTCGCGGAAAAGTATTCTGAAAAGGTTAGCGCTTATGTTAGTTACGATGGGCTTACCGGATGTTTCAACAAGGCATTTACAGATAGCATTGCAATCACTCTTGGTGCGAAAGATGCCTTGGCGCTTTTAAACCCCACAACCGGGAAAGAGGTGAAGAAGCTTACCTCTTTGGAGAAGCCCGTTCGTATTCCCAGTTTTATTTTGAATCAAGTCGCAGAGCAACATTTCGCGGTTCAGCGCGAGAATAAAATTGCCTTGCTGAACTACTTGAATGAACACGAATCGGAGTTGAATGCGCATCGATTTATTTGGAGTGCGCCGGTTTATATTTTATGGGGAAGGAACGATAAGATTATTCCTTTCAAAACCGCTATTTGTTTAAAGGAATATTATCAGATTCCCGATAATCGTTTTACAGTTTACGAAAACACGGGCCATGTCATGAACATGCAAAACCCTAAAGCCTTCAATAAATGGGTCATTGAGACCTTTTCAAATTAGTATCTTCGCAAAAAAATAATTGTTATGTATCGTTCGGCAACCTGTGGTGAATTAAGAATTTCAGATGTAGGAAAATCTGTTGTATTGGCAGGTTGGGTGCAGCGTTCACGCGATTTAGGTGGAATGACCTTCGTTGATTTGCGCGATCGTTACGGGCTTACCCAGTTGGCTTTCAACATGGATACCAACGCCGCTTTGTGCGAAGAAGCACGCAAGTGGGGAAGAGAATTTGTTGTTCAGGTGGAAGGAAAAGTGGTTGAGCGTTATTCGAAAAATGCGAACATGCTTACCGGTGAAATTGAGATTGAAGCTACTGGATGTAAAGTCTTGAATGCCTCGTTAACTCCACCTTTCACCATAGAAGACGATAGTGATGGAGGTGACGATTTGCGCATGCAATGGCGCTTCTTAGACTTGAGAAGAAATCCGTTGAAGCAAAATTTAATGCTTCGTCACAAGCTTGGAATTGAAACACGCAAGTATCTAGATAGCCTTGAGTTTTTAGAAATTGAAACGCCTTATTTAATCAAGTCAACTCCTGAAGGTGCTCGCGATTTCGTGGTTCCAAGCCGCATGAATCCTGGACAATTTTACGCATTGCCACAGTCGCCACAAACGTTCAAGCAGTTATTAATGGTAAGCGGTTATGACCGCTATTACCAGATTGTGCGTTGTTTCCGTGATGAAGATTTGCGCGCGGATCGTCAGCCTGAGTTCACACAGATTGACTGTGAGATGGCGTTTGTAGAGCAAGAAGATATTTTGAATACGTTCGAAGGATTGATTCGTCATTTATTCAAAGCCGTTAAAAACGTTGATATTCCTGAGGTTCCACGCATGCTGTATTCAGAAGCTATGCGTTTGTATGGAAGTGATAAGCCGGATATTCGTTTCGATATGACCTTCAAAGATCTTACAGACCTTGGACAGGGAAAAGGTTTCGGAGTGTTCGATAGCGCACAAACAGTTTTAGCTATCAACGTTCCGGGTAGTGCGAGTTACACACGTGCTCAGTTGGACGAGTTAACGGAATGGATGAAGCGTCCGCAAATTGGAGCGAAGGGATTGATTTATGTTCGTTGCAACGAAGACGGAAGCATGAAGTCTTCCGTAGATAAGTTCTTCGACGCAGAGGCGTTAGCCGCATGGGGAGGGCGTTGCGAAACGAAGCCGGGTGATTTGATTTTGGTATTGTCAGGTGAATTGAATTCAACCAGAAAACAATTGAATGAATTACGTTTGTTAATGGGAGGAAGATTGGGGTTACGCAATCCTGAAGTTTTTGCGCCTTTGTGGGTCATGGATTTCCCGTTGCTGGAATTCAACGAAGAAGAGGGAAGATATTTCGCCATGCATCATCCGTTTACCTCACCAAAACCAGATCAAATTCATTTGTTAGATACAGACCCAGGATCTGTGAATGCAAACGCCTATGACTTTGTTTTGAATGGGGTTGAAATTGGTGGAGGATCCATTCGTATTCACGACCGAAGTGTTCAAGCGCGCATGTTTGATCTGCTCGGATTCACGAAAGAAGAAGCGCAAGCGCAATTTGGATTCTTGTTGAACGCCTTTGAATATGGCGCTCCGCCTCACGGAGGACTCGCTTTCGGATTCGATCGCTTGTGCTCGCTGTTCGGCGGGAGCGAAGGGATTCGCGACTTCATTGCCTTCCCGAAAAACAACAGCGGACGTGACGTAATGATAGACGCTCCCTCAATAATTAGCGATGATCAGCTTAATGAACTATCAATTGTTGTAAAAAAGTTGGAGAACTAAAAATTATTTGTATATTTGTCGCCCGTTGGAAATTTAACAACAAGAAATTATGAAACGTACTTATCAACCATCGAATACAAAGCGCAGAAACAAACACGGTTTCCGCAAAAGAATGTCTACCGCAAAGGGCCGTTTGGTTCTTTCATCACGTAGAAGAAAAGGTCGTGAGAAACTAACAGTTTCTGATGAACGTCGTCACAAAGGAATCGTTCGTTTATAATAACGTTCACCATATTGAACAACCGCTCAAATGTTTTTGGGCGGTTTTTTTTTGAAATAAAAAATTTGCATTATGAAGTTAATTACTGTTGGAACTGTTGCCTTTGATAGCATTGCAACTCCTTTTGAATCACGCGAAAAAGTTATTGGTGGCGCTGCAACCTACATCTCAATGGCTGCAGCTTATTTGAATGGCGATTGCGGTGTGGTGAGTGTAGTGGGAGATGATTTTCCAACGGCCTTCATGGATGAATTGAAATCGAGAGGAGTGGATTTGGCTGGACTTCAAATTAAAGAAGGAGAAAAGTCTTTTCATTGGTCTGGAAAGTATCACATGGACATGAACTCGCGCGATACGTTAGCGACTGACTTAAATGTGTTGGCAACGTTCGAGCCGAACCTTCCGGAAAACTACAGAGATGCGGAATACGTGATGTTGGGAAATTTGGTTCCTGCTGTTCAAATGGCTGTATTGAATCAAATGAACAAACGTCCGAAATTGGTGGTGTTAGACACCATGAACTTCTGGATGGATGTGGCTCGTGAAGATCTAGATAAAGTTTTTGGAATGGTAGACGTCGTTACCATTAATGACGAAGAGGCGCGACAGTACACGGGAGAGCGTTCATTGAAGAAAGCTGCTGCGAAAATCTTAACATTAGGTCCGAAAGCATTGATCATTAAGAAAGGCGAGCACGGTGCTTTGCTATTCAGTCAAGATGAAGTGTTCTTCGCACCTGCGATGTTATTAGACGACGTGGTTGATCCAACCGGAGCGGGCGATTCATTTGCTGGAGGATTCATAGGATACTTAGCGAAGATGAACGACACGAGCTTTACGGCTATGAAGAAAGCGATTGTAACAGGATCTGCGATGGCATCGTTTACCTGCGAAGATTTCGGACCGGATGCGTTGCTGAAAGTTACCGAAGAGCAATTGAATGAACGCGTAAACGTGTTTGGAGATATGGTTCGCCTTTAATTTGCGTAGTAAGTCTTCGGATCAACGGGAATACTGTTCTTCCAAATTTCAAAATAAAATTGTCCTTGTCCGTTTCCGTTTTCGCTTACCCAACCAATTCCTTCACCGGCCTTTACAGATTCTCCGTTTTGCTTCAGCAAGACAGCTAAATTCTTGTATGCTGAAACCATGTTATTCGGGTGTTGAATAAGCACGGTATTCCCATCGCTAACGGTGTAGCTCGAGGAAATAATGGTTCCATCTAAAACAGATTTTACGGCTTCGTTTTTTACCGAAGTCCAATAGACACCTTTCTTTCCAAACTGAGGTTCGAAATTCGAACTGATACTTCCGGCAACAGGAGGGAATAAGAGATATCCTGCTTCGGGAATTTTTGTTCCTTGTGGTGAAAAAGTGGTTGTAGAATGTTGAAGTTCGTTTCGCACGGCTTGATCAATTTCACTGACGTTGTAGTTTAAGTCAACGCCCTCTACTTTTTTCGGAATGCTATCTGGAATGCTCGAAACGGGATTTCCACCTGAAAGAATTATTTTTAAATCGCTGAAATAATGTTCTTGACTTTTCAAAACTGCTGTTAAGGAATCTGCCGTTAATCGAGATCTGCGGGCATCTTCGCGAGATTCATAGGATGAAAAATCGGGAATAAGAATGGTTCGTAAAGGTGTAAAAGCGATGAGCGAATAAAAAAGCAAGGAAAAAACTACGAGAAATCCTCCGAACATAACAATTACGTTCATCGGGGTTAGACTATAGGAAAAGCGTTCTTCAAAAGAATTTTCATTCAGAACAATTAGGCGGAAGGGTTTCTTCAGCTTTTTTAGAATTTTTTTTCTTTTTCTTTTCCTTTCCATTGCGGGCATAAAAGTAAGAAGAATGAATGAATGTAAGGGGAAATGCAATAAATTAGCTTTCTTTCGTTACTTAATCCGCATGCGCAAAAACAAAAATTCCACTAACAGAGAATTTCATTCGAATGAGAGTGGCGGTTTACGCTTGATCTACTCATTCTTTGGTTTGCTCGTTTTTAGCATGGTCTTTATCGGATGTTCAACCAAAGAAGACGGCGTAGCGTATCGCGTTTATCACAACACTCTTGGACATTATAACGGATACTTCAACGCCAATGAATTGGTGAAAAAGTCACAAACGACTTTGGCGAATGGAAGAAAAGACGATTATGATGAAGTCATTCCTTTATATAATTACGGCACTGCCTCTCAAAAAAAGGAGTTAATTCCTGATCTTGACAAGGCCATTAAGAAGTGTGGTAAAGTGGTGAAGCGACACACCCTTGTTGCTGAGTCTAAGAAGGACATGAAATGGCCGGAGTATAACAAGTGGATGGACGATAACTATCATGTGATTGGCCAATCCAATTTATACAAGGGAGAGTTTTACAAAGCCCAAGAAACATTCAATTTCATTTCGAATAAGTATTCTTCAGCTGCTGTTCAATTGCGTGCCTATATCTGGTCTGCACGAGCCTACTTTTTAGATGGAGATTTTTCTAAAGCAAAACAATTGTTGTTAAAGGCAGACGGTTTTGAAGATTTGCCAAAAGATATTGCGCGTGAATTGTATTTGGTGAAGGCCGAATTTTTCATGGTGCAGGGAGAATATGAAAAGGCCATTGAACCGTTGGAAAAGGGATTGGTTCTAATCACAAAAAAAACAGACAGGATAGTTCCTCAGTTTGTTTTAGCTCAGTTGTATGATCGCATGGAGAAATCGGGCGATGCTAAAGTTGCTTTTCAAAAAGTAATAAAATTGAAACCTCCTTATGAGCTGGAGTTCCAATCTAAACTTCAGATGCTTCTTACTGACACGAAGATTTCAAGAAATTATTTAGATGCTCAAAAGGCTTTGTTGGTGATGCTTGAAGATTTAAAAAATGAATCGTACAAAGATGTCATTTATTATGCATTGGGAAGCGTTACCTTGGAGTTGGAAAAGCGCAAGGAAGCCGTTGACTATTTCGAAAAGGCATTGAAATTCAATAAGAATAACAAGAGTAAACGGGTAAAGATTTTCGTAACACTCGGAGATTTATATTTTGCACAAAAGCAATACCCAGAAGCCCAGGTGAATTATGACAGTGCCTATCACAACTTGGCTGTAGATCATTCTCGCTACAAAGAGATTAAGGCGAGAGCGCTTAGCTTGAATGAATTGGTGGGCTACCTGAACACCATTTCAGAGAAGGATAGTTTAATTTCATTGTGTGAGAAACCGGCTTCAGAAATAGAAAAGGCCTTAACTGCTGTGCATGAGCAACTGCAAAATGAGATGGCTGAAAATAAACGCAAGGATGAAGAAGCACGTCTAGCAGCATTGAAAGGAGAGGAAATTACCGGAACGTTTTGGATGTACAATCAAGATTTATTGAAGCGAGGAAAAAATATTTTTGACGATGTTTGGTCGGGTCGTCCTTTGAAAGATAACTGGAGAAATCAAAGTTTAGTTGCCATGATGATTGGCGAGAAGGATGAAAGTATTGTTGAAATTGCAGAGGCGGATAGCGCCCTAACAGATGACCCGAAATACATGGTTCCTTCAATCGATGATCTTCGGTCTAAATTACCTTGCGGAAATAATACGGCAATCACCAAAATGAAGGGTGATTTGGCTGAGGCCTATTATTTAGCAGGGTTGTTATATAAAGAGAAGTTAGATGACATGGATAACGCCATGTCTTCATGGGAGAAAATGATTTCGAAGTGCGAGGAAGGGGGGTTTCATCCGATGGCCTATTACCAGCTTTTTCGCGGCTGGGTAACCAAAGAAAAGGAGGAAGGATATACACAGAATCCGTTTTGTTCAAGCTGCAGCTCAGTGTTTTGGGGAAATCAAATAAAATCGAAATATCCGAATTCAGATTGGGCATTGCTCGTAGACAATCCGAATTATATGAACGCAGAGCAAATGCGTAAAGAAGAGGAGGAAAAGAATTACACCAAAGCCTACAATCAATACGCAACAAACCACCCTTACGATGCTGTTACAACCTGCACGAAGGCAATAGCCGAAAGGCCTAAGAATCATTTGATTTGCCAGTACCACATGCTGAAGGCAACATGTTTGGGTAAAACAGAAGTCGCGTTTGGAGTAAGGGAAAATTGTGAGGCTGAACTGAAAGCTGTAGTTGCTGATTGTCCAAACACAGACATGGCTACCCAAGCTGCGGAAATGCTGAAACAACTAAGTACTGGCATTGCTCCGAAAACGAACACAACGACGTCCAATTACATTAAAGCGAACGATTCTGAGCATTACGTGGTTGCGGTGGTTAATTCGAAAGAAATAAATTTAAATCAGGCCAAAGCGAAGGTGGCTGATTTTACGAAAACCTATTTTTCAGGGTTTGACTATAAGGTGAGTAATACGATGTTTAATGAAGAGAAGACGTTTATTTTGGTTAAGTCATTTGTAAATTTGAAAGATGCGAACGATTATTTTATTACTTTTGTTGGTGATAATGATTTAATTAGTGAACTGAATCTTGTTAAAAATGACAAATTCATTATCTCTAAACAGAATTATCTTGAGTTATTTCGCTCAAAAGACTTTAGTGGTTATTTAGAATTTTTTACTAAAAATTATTGAACTATGTTATCAAAAGGAAGTACATCTGCAAGACCATCAGATTCAGCGTCTGAAAATGCTATTAACCGTATAGTTGAAGGAACTGTTATTGAAGGTGAAATCCGTTGCGAAAGTAATATTCGTATAGACGGTGTGTTCACTGGAAATATCGGAACGAAAGGAAGATTGGTAATTGGCCCTTCTGGAAAGATAGATGGCAATGTAATTTGTCAGAATGCCGAGATCGAAGGGTTTGTAAAAGGAAAATTGAATGTTCAGCAATTGCTTTCGTTGAAAAGCACAGCGCGTGTTGAAGGTGATATTTTTACAGATAAATTGGCCATTGAGCCAGGTGCTGCATTTAGTGGAGCATGTTCAATGGGACAAAAGCCGAAGGAAGCTCCAAAACCGTTAATTCCAGGAGCACCAGCCTCACAGCCAACTCCGATTTCAAAATAATTCGTATTAATCCTTCTGTATTAAAATACTCTTCTTTGGCCACTCAAATGGCGCTAACGATAGGATTGGGTGTTTGGGGTGGAAGGAAGTTAGATTATTATTTTCAAAATGAAAAACCAATTTTAACATTGGTTTTTTCTGTTTTAGGCTTAGCGGTGTCCTTGATTGTTGTTATTCGAAGTGTATCAAAAAAATGAAAAAGTTTATTTTCTCCAACGTAGTATTCGCATTGTTGTGTATGAGTGCTATTTATTTTTCCATTTTGAAATGGAGCTCGCCACTTGTTTTCGAGGGCGTGCCTTTGTTATTTCTCTTGCTGAATATTCTGCTTTACAAGTGGGTGAAAGCAGCGGTTGTGAAGTCACCTGCGAAATTTGTTAACGCCTTCATGACAGCAATTACCTTGAAATTACTGTTCACAGCGTCGGTTGTTGCTGTTTTAATTGTTCTTTTCCCGGAGTCAAAAGCGGTATTGGCTCTAGGAACTTTTTTTATTTACTTGGGCGCTACTTTTCTCTTTTCAAGAGCGCTTCTGAAGATTAAATGAAAAATCGAAAAGTTTTTGAAAAAATAATTTCGTATGTGCTATGTGTTGCTTACTTTTGCACCGCCAAAAACGGGTATGTGATGGTGAGACTATATCAATTTCTTTTTATATTAGGATTCATTGGAATGACTTCAGTTGCCGTTGCGCAGCATGAATCTCACGCCTCAGAGTCAGTTGCTCACGATCAAGCAGCGGTTGAACAACCTGTCCATACGGATACTGCGACTCACGCTCATTCCGAAACTTCAACGCACGCTGTGCAAGATACAGCACACGCAAAAGAAGAATTCAAAATTGGCGAGATGATCATGCACCACATTACAGATGCACATCAAATTCACCTCGGGGGTAGCTTGTACATTCCACTTCCAGTGATTATTCTTCATGAAGGTCATTTCGATATTTTCTCTTCAAGTAACTTTTATACAGTAAACGAACACGGAGAATTAGATTACCACGATTATAAAGGATATCGCAATCATCACGAAATGATTGAATTCGTTGGTGAAAATGCTCCACACGATGCACACGGACACAAGGTGATGGATTTTTCAATTACTAAATCAGTATTTGGAATGTTGCTCATTATTGGTTTAATGATATTCCTTTTCGGGTCTATAGCTAAGAAGTACAAGAAAAATGGAAGAACAGCACCATCGGGCATTCAGAATGCGTTGGAGCCTTTCATTATATTCATTAGAGACGACATTGCTACTCCGGCATTAGGAAAGAAAAAAGCAGAGAAATACGTTCCGTTTTTATTGACTTCATTCTTCTTTATTTGGTTGTGTAACATGTTGGGAATGATTCCTTTTCTCGGAGGATTCAACATTACCGGAACATTGAGCATTACTCTTGTATTAGCTGGATTGGTATTTTTAATTACAAGTTTCTCGGGGAACAAGCATTATTGGGGTCACATTTTCTGGCCTCCTGGAGTTCCAGCTTTTGTTAAAGTTATTTTGGTTCCAATTGAAATCATGAGTGTGTTCATTAAGCCAACCGTATTGATGATTCGTTTGACGGCGAACATTACTGCTGGTCACATTATCATATTATCATTTGTTGGATTGGCCTTGATGTTTGGACAAGACAGTGTTGCGGCAGGATATGGTGTTGGAGTTGGTTCTGTGCTGTTTATGATCTTCATGTATTGCCTGGAACTCTTAGTTGCATTCCTTCAGGCGTATGTATTTACTTTATTGGCAGCGTTGTATTTTGGAGAAGCTAATCAAGAACATCATCACGAGCATGAACATGCTGAACCTCATGCACATTAATTCGTAAATTTTAACTCAAAAATCAAATAACATGGAATTCTTAAATCTTTTAATGACAGCAGAAGTTGGACAAGGTCTTGCTGGTATTGGAGCAGGTATAGCTGCTATTGGTGCAGGTATCGGTGTAGGTCGCATTGGCGGTTCTGCTCTTGAAGGAATGGCTCGTCAACCAGAAACAAGTGGTGATTTACGTTCAAACATGATCGTAGCTGCTGCCTTGGTAGAAGGTGTTGCTTTGTTTGCGATTATCGTTTGTTTGTTAGTAGCTTTAGGTTAATAATAGGCGCTTTGCGCTAAACACAATACATCCATGGAAGGATTACTTAGTGTATCCGTAGGTACCGTATTTTGGGCCTCGGTTGCTTTCTTGTGTGTGCTTGCCATTTTGAAGAAAATGGCTTGGGGTCCCATCTTGAGTTCCTTAAAGGACCGCGAGGAGGGTATCGCTAGCGCTTTGCGTCAGGCAGACCTAGCTAAGGAAGAGATGAGCCGTTTACAGGCGAGCAACGAAGATCTTCTTCGTGAAACGCGCAACGAACGTGATCGCATCTTGAACGAGGCAAAGTCAATGGCTGATAAAATGCGCAACGATGCGGTAGGTCGCTCGCAAGAAGAGGCGAATCGCATTACTGCTAAAGCGAAAGCTGAGATTGAAAATCAAAAACAAGCGGCTATTACCGATTTAAAAAATCAGGTAGCTGATCTTTCAGTTCAATTGGCTGAAGTACTTTTGAAAGATTCTCTAACAGATGAGCAAAAGCAAAAAGCGTTGAATCATTCTTTAATTAAAGAATTCGGAGCCAATTAATATGTCAAACATTCGCCTGTCATCGCGTTACGCAAAATCATTGATTAGCCTTGCTGAAGAGCGAGGAGAGACAGATGTCTTGTTGAAGGACATGCTTTATATCTCTAGCAGCATTCATTCTAGCAAGGATTTGCAAGTGATGTTGGCCAGTCCAGTTATTAGCGGTGATAAAAAACGAAAAGTGTTGTTCTCTGTTTTTACTGAATTGAACAAAACCACGCATGTGTTTATTGATCTAATAGTTAATAAAGGTCGTGAGAGTGATTTGGGTGAAATAGCCAAGTCGTTTGTTCAGCAAGTAAAGGCTAGAAGAAACATTTTCGATGTTGAATTAATTTCAGCAGTGCCTGCTGATGATGCTCTTCGTGCAGAAGTTTCTGTAGTAGCGAAGAAAATTTGTGGAGGCGATGTTGAAATTACTGAAAAAGTTGATTCAGATTTAATAGGTGGATTTATCCTTCGTGTAAACGGAATGGAATACAATGCATCTGTTTCAGATAAACTGAAAAAAGCGAAAAAAGATTTTTCAAAAAACCCGTACGTCCCAACGTTATAATGGGATTAAAAACTATTTGTTATGGCAGATATTAAACCTGCGGAGATTTCAGCAATCCTTAGAGAACAGTTAGCTGGTCTAAAGACCGAAACTGAGTTGCAAGAGGTAGGTACCGTTCTTCAAATTGGAGATGGTATTGCGCGTATTTACGGTCTTTCAAACGTTCAATCCGGTGAGTTGATTGAGTTTGAAAACGGTGTACGAGGTATTGCCCTTAACCTTGAAGAAGATAACGTGGGTGCAGTATTGTTAGGTCCTTCTGGAGAGTTAAAAGAAGGAGCTAGCGTTAAACGTACTGGAACTATTGCCTCTATTCAAGCCGGAGAAGGAATGCTTGGTCGTGTAGTAAACACACTGGGAGAGCCTATCGATGGAAATGGTCCTATCACAGGCGAGTTGTACGAAATGCCACTTGAGCGTAAAGCTCCAGGGGTAATCTACCGTCAGCCAGTAAACGAGCCACTTCAAACAGGTATCAAAGCAATCGATGCAATGATTCCAATTGGACGTGGACAACGTGAGTTGATTATTGGTGACCGTCAAACAGGTAAAACAACTGTTGCGATTGACACCATCATCAATCAAAAAGAATTTTACGATAAAGGTGAGCCTGTGTATTGTATTTATGTTGCTTGCGGACAAAAAGGTTCTACCATCGCAGGTACTGTTAAAACATTACAAGATGCAGGTGCTATGGCCTATACAGTGGTTGTTGCTGCAACAGCTTCTGACCCAGCTCCTCTTCAATTCTACGCTCCGTTCTCGGGTTGCGCAATTGGAGAGTACTTCCGTGATACCGGTCGTCCGGCATTGATCGTTTATGATGATTTGTCTAAACAAGCAGTTGCATACCGTGAGGTGTCTTTGTTGCTTCGTCGCCCACCCGGACGTGAAGCATATCCTGGAGACGTATTCTACTTGCACAGCCGTCTTCTTGAGCGTGCTGCGAAAGTAAACGCAACTCAAAGTGTTGCTGAAAACATGAATGACTTACCAGCAAGCTTGAAGAGCATTGTTAAAGGTGGTGGTTCATTAACAGCACTTCCAATTATTGAAACCCAAGCGGGTGACGTTTCGGCGTATATCCCAACCAACGTAATTTCGATTACAGATGGTCAAATCTTCCTTGAGTCGAACTTGTTCAACTCAGGTGTGCGTCCTGCAATTAACGTAGGTATCTCTGTAAGCCGCGTGGGTGGTTCTGCACAGATTAAGTCTATGAAGAAAGTAGCAGGTACTTTGAAACTTGACCAAGCACAGTATCGTGAGCTTGAGGCATTCTCGAAATTCGGGTCTGACTTAGATGAAGTAACGAAGTCTGTACTTGAAAAAGGAAAGCGTAACGTTGAAATCTTAAAGCAAGGTCAAAACAATCCAATGACCGTAGAGAAGCAAGTAGCTATTATCTACTGTGGAACGAAAGGATTGTTGTCACGTATTCCAGTAGAGAAAATTCGTGAGTTCCAGGACGATTATTTGAATAGTCTTGAAATGAACCACAACGATACCTTAACTGCTATTCGTAACGGTAAAATCGACGAGGCTGTAACATCGGTATTGGAATCAGTAGCAAAAGATATTTCAGCGAGATACAACTAATTGTAAAGCGAAGAAGGACATGGCGAATTTGAAAGAAATCAGAATGCGTATTGTATCGGTAAACTCTACCATGCAAATCACTTCTGCCATGAAAATGGTGTCTGCAGCAAAATTAAGAAGAGCACAAGATGCCATTACTAAAATGCGTCCGTATGCTCAAAAGCTTCAGGAAATTCTTTCGAACGTAAGTTCTTCAGAGTCGAATTCAACATACAGCCAGCAGCGTGACGTTAAGAACACGCTGGTGGTTGCTATTACTTCAAATCGTGGATTGTGCGGTGGTTTCAACAATAACGTGATCAAGGAAATCCGTAACATCGTTAAAACCAATCAGAATGTTCATGTATTGTCTTTAGGAAAGAAAGCCTTCGACAATTACAAAAAAACAACGATGCACACCTTTGAAGGTTTCGGTGATACTCCTTATGATATCTTCGACAAATTAACGTTCTCTAACGTGAGTGCAATTGCGAATACCATTATGGATCAATTCGCAAGTGGTAAATACGATAAAGTCATTTTAGTTTACAACCGGTTTAAGAATGCTGCGGTTCAGATCATTGAAAACGAGCAATTCCTTCCTGTACTTCCTCCAGTGAATGCGGAGGCGCAGTCAAGTGTAGATTACATCTACGAACCAGAGAAGACTCAAATTCTTGAAGAGTTAATTCCGAGAACATTGAAAGTTCAGTTGTTCAAGGCTTTGTTAGATAGCAATGCTGCTGAACACGGTGCACGTATGACGTCTATGCACAAGGCAACGGACAACGCGGGTGAAATGGTTAAGGAACTTAAGTTAACTTACAACAAAGCACGTCAAGCCTCAATTACTGGAGAGATCTTGGAAATTGTTGCCGGTGCTGAAGCGTTGAACGGCTAAGGCGTATATTTGTCTTAAGCCCTAACCGTGAATGCTTAAGAAAATAGTCTCTCACACCTTTTTTTATTCTTTTGCCAATCAGACTCCTGCGCTGATTAATTTATTCTTGCTCCCTTTTCTTACTCCTTTTTTAACAGCAGGCGACTACGCTATTTACGGTTTAATTCTCAGCTATGCGGGATTGGTAGGTGCATTTAGCAGTTTGGGGTACATCGTGCTCTTTCAGCAAAGTTATTTCGAGTTGGGTCCTGAGTTTAAATCGAAATGGTCTAGGCTTTTAGGTTTTCAATGGCTCTATAAATTTCTCTACGCTGGATTGGTAGGGGCTTTGTTGTATTTCACCTTGAAAAATAAAATTGCTCCAGATCGCTTGAACATTGTTCTGGCATTGGTCATTGTTCCACTTTTGTTTTTCGATCTAACGAAGTCAATTGCAACGCGATTATTGCAGTTCAGGCATGAGCATCAAAGGGTATATACCATAACAATAGGCGTAGGAATACTGTCAGCGCTTATGAGCTTCGTGGGTGTACGCTATTTCAATTTAGGATACATGGCTTGGTTGTACTCGCAAGCTATTTCTTCGGCATTGTTGGCGGCATATTTTGGATATTTCTTGTATGTGAAAGAGCGTATTCGCCCGTCGTTTCATTTCGAAAAAAATGAAATTGTTTCCGATCTGAAAATTGCAACACCCCTTATTCCGAAGGAGTATGCAACTTATTTATTGAATTCTTCCGATCGTGTTTTATTGGATCGCTTCGGTGTTTCACAGAATAAAATAGGGCAGTACAGCATTGCATATTCTTTTGCCTCCTACTTCGAAAATATTCAATCGCAGGCCAATCAGGTATTAACACCAATTGTTTTCGATTTGTACAAAGCGGGCACCGACATGGCCATGCAAACAGTTGGGAAACTCATACGCGCTTGGTTCTATGTTTCCTTGTTAATGGCCGCAGTGCTCGGTTTGTGGATTCCAGACATCTTCAGATTGCTCTATCGAAAGGCAGAGTTAAGTGCGGCTTATCCGATGGCGATTGTGCTCATTTTCGGATTTTGTTACCGGCCTATTTACGTGGCAATCGTAGACAAGGCCATCTACGATAAACGAACCATGGAAGTTCTGAAAATTACTGTAGTGGCAGCCCTTTCGAACGTGCTACTCAATTTAATTTTCATTGGTTACTACGAAACGTGGGCGGCAACTATGAACACCGTAATTGCTTATTTCGTTATGGGATTGGCGGGTTATTTTTTAATAAAGAACAGCGGAGCTTTCCGCAAGCTCATTCGTCCGTTTGAACTTGTTGCAATTATTGTAGTTGTGGGGGCGGGTGTATTTTCACTGCGCGATTTTTCATGGCTTTGGCGCCTTGCGGCTACAGGAATTATTTTAGTAGGAATGTTTATTTGGCTTCGCACCAAGGGAAGAAAAATGTGGAACGAATTGAATAACTTGCGACATGGCCTTTCGTCCCATTGATTTCAATATTATTCAGAATGAATTCGAGCAAAGATTTCCAGATGGAAAATTGTTCGAGGGGAAGAATTTCAATTACATCAAATTGGTTCAACACGGCTTGTCATACTCTATGACAGATGCTCAGAACAAATTACTGAAGAAGAATCTTTTTTCAAGTTGGGTTATATACAAGTTGAAATCGTGGATGAATTCCAGAAGAAAAAAAGGAAATTTCCTTCCGCAAAAAAGTGAGAGTATTTTAATTCTGGAAGGAAGGCGAAAGTTGAAACTTCCAACTGGAGAGGAGATTTCACCCATAACCCATCTGATTCGAGAGTCTATCTTAAGCACAGAATATTCGTGGTGGGACACCACTGGCGCATTTGCAAAGGAGGCAGATTTTTCACTGAAAGATTTGTCGAATTGGTTTCCACCAACAAATAAAATTCAGAGTGAAATTTATTTTGAATTGAAAGAGCTCCTGCAGAAAATCAAAAAAGTCGGGGAGCTTTCAGGTAGTGAATTTCAATATGTGGAAAGTGCGTTCTTCGTCTTTTTTGAATCGTTTCGAAGATGGCACGCGTTGCTTACAATAGCGAAACCAAAGACGTTGGTGGGCATTACGCATTACCACAATGAAGGTTGTTTGGCAGCCGCGAAGTTGCTGGGGATAAAAACAATTGAGCTTCAGCATGGATTAATTTCAAAACACGATCTGTATTATGTTTATCCCGAGAAATACAGAGATTCCCTCGTGAAGGCCATGTTTCCGAATGAGATTTGGTTGTTTGGGAATTTTTGGAAACGCGTTTTAGATGCGGGAGCAGAATCTGCCTTCATGAAATCTTTAGTGCTTGGAAATTTCACGACAGATACAGCAATTAAATCGAATGATATTAAGAAAGAGAATCGCGTGTTGCTTTGTGCCCAAAAGAATTTATTTGAACCCTATATCGAGTGGATCAGATACATGCGTGATTTCATTCTACCAAATCACCCGAATTGGAAATTGATAGTGAAGTTGCACCCACTTGAATCTGAAGTGCAGAAATACCAAAGTGAGGCCAATGATTTCGTTGAAGTACTGCCCATTTCAGCTTCATTGAATGAAGAATTGAAGCGTGCTACAATTCAGGTAAGTATCTATAGCACTACGTTTTTCGATGCTTTGGGAATGCAGGTTCAAAATTTTTCATTGAATGACATGGGCTATTCCGAAGATTACGCATCTGAAATGGTTTCTTTGGGTGTAGCTGAACCATTAAAAAAAACAGACGATGTCATTGCGAAGTTCAAAAGTGGGTCAGGTCAAATTGATAATTTGACAAGAGAGGACGTTTTCGCGCCTTTTCAACCTCGAATGCTGAATTTTTAATGGAGGTCTGTTGAATTTGTTTGTCTCTCATTCGTTACATTTGTTTATATCCTTAATTTTATGAAAAGACTTGTACTCTTAGTAATCTTAGCAGCTTGTGTAACTTCGGCTTATGCCCAGGCTACTTCAGCAACGGCGTTAGCTATTACTCCAGGAAATTACTTATTAAATGCTGTAGGATATACCCCGATTACTGCAACCAGTCAGTGTTTGGTAACAACCACAGGACAAACCACATCTACCTGCACGGCAGCCGCTCCTACAAAGGCGTGTTGGTTTAAATTTACGGTGCCTGCTGGAACCCTTTCAGCTGCTGTTAAAGTAACAGTTGTACCAACAGGTTTTGACGCTTCAGTAGATTTTTATGCGGGAACCGCTGCCGCTCCAATTTATATGCAATGTGTAAACGCGGGAGGTTCGGGAGTTACCGAAACATTAAAAACAACTTGGGCGACTAATCCGGTTAACCCAGGTACAGAATATTATTTCCGCGTGGGTTCAAACGGAACTACGGCTTCTTGCTTTACGGTTAAAGTCGAATACTATCCAACCGCGCAATTATTATCCTCTCCTGTTCCTTCTCCCGACGCCGGTTTGGTGGGGTATCGTACTAACAACTTTGCGAAACGCAACAACCCAACATTTGCAGCGCAAAATAATTTAGTTACTTCAACTCGTTATCGTATTGTTGATCAAGCTGATCCGACAGGCACGCCTTGCACAGGAAATACAGGAGCTTCAAGTGTGGATCAAGTGTATTTGTATACTTTTCCTTGTATTTGTTATGGAAAGACCTACGATGTGTATATCGAAATTCAAATGGACGGAATTTGGTGTGGTGAAGGACCAGTTCGAACTATGGCTATGGAAGCCTATCCGAATAATACGATTAGCAACGCGCCATGCGCGACAGTGACTTTGTTAGGAGGGGTTTTGAATTCCACCTACCTGGGTCCAACCGCCATAACGGAATGGGAATTCACGTTGGCGGGTAATGTTATTGTTACAACACAATCTGCAACGGGAATTACTACGTTAAATATGAATATTCCGGCGTTGCAATGTTTGCGATACAATAGAATTTATTCTGTGCGAATCCGCATGAACTATTGCAATGTTTGGGGACAGTGGAGCACCCCTTATTGCTTGATTACCGCACCAATTCCATATTTAACCATAACAGGTCCACCACCGGCATATGCAAATTTATGCGGAACGACTATTTCACCATACAGCATTGTTTATTCCCAGTTTACGCAAGGAGCAGGAGAATATATTTGGCAGATTGCGCAAGTGAATCCTGCAGCACCACAAACACCAATTGCCCCGTCTATTGTAGCAACAACAGCTCTTGAGGTTTTAATGTTGAATCAATTTGCCCTTACCCCAGGTAATTCATACCGTATTGGAGTGAAACCGAAATTAACTTCCTGCAGTTCTCCGCAAGAAGGAGACTACGGCCAATTTTGCGTTGTTACTATAGGTGCTTTAATGGCTCCGAACGATCCGAGTGCAATGGAAGTTGTGAATGATGAAATTCATGTTGAAAGGAATGCGGCAGATATTATGGAAGTGGATAACCAAGGAAATGTCGCGGTAATTTCATTCCAAGGAATTGAAGAAAAGATGGCCACAATTCGAATCACCGATGAGCGTGCTTTGGGAAAAGGAATGATTCAATTGGTTGGAATGAATGGACAAATGCTTTTTTCAAAAGACGTATTCATTGAATCGCTGGATCAGTTGATTCAAGTTCCACTGCCTTCGAACGTTGCGTCTGGATTGTATATGATTTCGTTCAGAACACAAGGGCAAACGGTTACAGAGAAGTTTCTTATTCGGGGCGAATAATCATTCACCCTTCTTAAATGGGGGCGAATAATTATTCGCCCTTAGTAGAGATTATTTGCCCTTAAGATTTTCCTTAATCTCTTGCATAAACTCCGAAGCAAACACGAAGTTATTCAAAGCTGTGTTTTCTGATTTCAATAAGTCGTGCTTATTGCCTTGCCATTCTACTTTTCCGCCGCTAATGAAATTGATGTTGTCTCCAATTTCCATAACCGAATTCATATCATGACTGACTACAATTGTTGTTGATCCGAGATCGTAGGTAATGCTGCGAATAAGATTATCGATAACGATGGAAGTTTCAGGATCTAATCCAGAGTTGGGTTCGTCTACAAATAGAAACTTCGGGTTCATGATAATGGCTCGGGCAATACCCGTTCTTTTCTTCATTCCACCCGAGAGTTCGGCAGGATAAAGTTTGTTTTTCCCTGCAAGATTTACTCGCTCGAGGCATTCATTCACTTTTACTAGCTTCTCTTCTTTAGACAGGTTGCTGTACATGGTCAGAGGAAACATAACATTTTCCTCAACAGTCATGGAATCGAAAAGCGCAGCACCTTGGAAGAGCATCCCCACTTCTTGACGAATAGCCTTGTGCTGATCTTCGTCCATATTCAAAAAGTCCACACCATCGTAGAGTATGCTTCCATTATCGGGCTCTAGCAAACCAACCATACATTTGAGCAGAACACTTTTTCCTTGTCCACTTCTTCCGATAATAAAATTTATTTTTCCGGGTTCGAAGTCAATGGAAATATCTGAAAGCACCTGAGCTTCTTTAAAGGCTTTGGAAATATTTTTTACCTGAATCACAGCAGTAATATTTGAGTAAGCAAATAATTCCCAACCATAACGGCAACCATGCTATAGACCACACCTTTCGTACTTGATTTCCCCACCTCCAAAGCGCCACCACTTGCGTAATAACCGTGATAAGCAGGAATGGTAGAAAGAATGAAAGCGAAGAAAACTGTTTTAATGAGGGAGTAGACAATTCCATAACTGTCGAAATCGTATTGAATACCGTAAATAAAATCGTTTAGTGAAACGGCTTTAGTCATAGTACCTATTAGAGCGCCTGAACAAATACCCACGCTCATAGCCAATAGAACCAAGAATGGAAACATGACGGTAGATGCAATTAATTTGGGAAGAATCAAATAACTCGCTGAGTTAACACCCATAATGTCTAATGCATCTATTTGCTCTGAAATACGCATCGTGCCTATCTCAGAAGCAATGTTACTTCCAACTTTTCCGGCTAAAACAAGAGCTACAATGGTAGAGGAAAACTCATAGATCATGGTTTGTCTGGTGGTGTAACCAACGGTCCATTTCGGAATCCAACCGCTTTCAATATTCACGGCTGTTTGAAGCGTAACCACAGCGCCCATGAAAAATGAGAGTAATGCGACGATTCCGACCGATTGCACTCCGATTTTAATCATTTCGTCGGTAATCAGCGGTCTGTATATTTTCTTTTTTTCAGCACGCGAAAACACTCTGCGCATGAGCAAAAAATATCGTCCAAAATTTCCTAAGATTCCTGTCATGATTAAAACTTAGGCCGAAGGTAGTTTATTTTTTTTGAGTGTAATAATTTTTCAATGTTTACATATTCAAGCGAGTTATTCAGTATTTTCGAGACATGAAGAAATTAATGTATTTGCTTATCGCTGGAATTTTTGTTGTAGGATTGGCTTCATGCAATCAGCAAAACCATGGACACAAAACACATCAAAAAAGTGGTGGTCATCATAAAGGAAAGAAAGGCTGTAATTGTCCTACTTGGGATTAAGTTTATTGAGGCATGGCTAAATCCAATGATTTAGAAACTGCTTTAACTCCATTCTTACCCGGTGGTTCAGTAGTGAAGGTGTGTGAAATGCTGCGAGCATATCCACACGATTTGGTTATTACCAAAGGCAGAAGTACCAAGCACGGCGATTTTCGCTACGCGCCAGGTGAACGCTATAAGATCACGGTCAATCATAATTTAAACCGCTACGCTTTTCTCATAACGCTCATGCATGAGCTAGCACATTTGCTCTGCCACGTGCGTCACGGACATTTTGTAAAACCTCACGGTGCCGAATGGAAGCAATGTTTCAAAGAAACACTCGCGCCATTTGTGAATGTGAATTTGTTTCCACTAGATTTAGAAAAAGCCATTCAGCGGTATCTGAATAACCCGGCTGCAGCGACTTGTAGCGATATTGATTTATCGAAGACCTTGGCGCTTTACGACAGAAGCAGTCATGAAAATATTGTCATGGTTGATGATCTTCCTGATGGTTCGAAATTTTTATATGGAAAAGAGAAGCGCGAATTCGTTCGATTGAACAAACGCCGTCAACGTATTTTGTGCAAGGAAGTGAAGACCGGTAGTGATTATTTGTTTTCACCACTCACCAAAATCTGGAAGCTGTAATTAAGCTTTTTTTCTACGTTGAATTTCTCTTTGAATTAGCGACAACTCTCTTCCTGTTTGTCCTTTAACCGAAGTATTCTCTTGCGCTCTGCGAAGCAGGTAAGGCATGACTTCTTTGATAGGACCATAGGGTAGGTATTTCGCTACGTTGTAATTCGCGTGACTGAGGTTGTAGCTAATGTGGTCGCTCATGCCGAACAATTGCGCGAAATAGATGCGTTTATCGTTGCTTGCAATTCCGCGTGCATTCATTTTTTCAACGAGCATGGCAGAACTTTCTTCGTTGTGCGAACCGCAGCAAATAGCAATGTCTTCAATGTGATCCAAGCAATAGTCAACGGCTAAATTGAAATCACGATCTGTATTTTCTTTGGTCGTTTGAATGGGGTCTACATAGCCCATTTCAGAAGCGCGCTTGCGTTCCTTTTCCATGTAGGCTCCACGAACCAACTTCACAGCAGTCTTTGCTCCCTTTTCAAGCAAGCGCGCATGCATGGCTTTCAAATACGCAAGTCGATCGTGTCTGTATAATTGAATCGTATTGTAAACGATGAAATTTTTCTGGTTGAATTGAACCATCATGTTTTCCGCAAGCTCGTCGATTGCATCTTGAATCCAAGAGTCTTCGGCATCTACAAACAACGCCACATTTTTCTTGAACGCGTGCTCGCAAATGCTGAACACACGTCCAGCAGCGCGTTCCCACTCAACTTCTTCATTTGTTGAAAGCGCTTGCTTAGCATTTACTTTTTCCAACAGAGAAAATCTGCAAATCCCTGTTACTTTGAATACGCTGAAAGGAATATCGTTGTTGTTTTCCGCCGCATCAATGGTGCGCTTAATTTCATCTGCGGTAAAGTCGAAATCTTTTTCGTTTTCTTTTCCTTCTACACTGTAATCGAGAATAGAGCCAATGCCACTTTTTGCCAAGTGGTGCGCGGCTTTCTTGCTTTCTGAAATATTTACTCCGCCACAGAATTGTGAAAAGATATTTTTCTTGATGGCCCATCCAATCGGGATTCCAAGCCCAACCGCAAGATTCGTCAGGGCACCACCCAATTTTACCAAACTTGGAGAAGCTATCAATTTGAAGAGCCAAAAAGAGCGCTTCAGTTGGCCGTTGTTTTTATGTTGAAACGCTACCGCGGTATTTTCGAAATTTACGCTACTCATTGCTGCAAAGATATTCTTCTTCTTTGGTTTTTCATTCTGAATTTAAAAGGTTCCATCGTATCTTTCGACCACAAATTAAAAGTCATGAAAGCAGCACAAGATTTTATCAACGAAAATAAAGATCGTTTCTTAAGCGAGTTGTTCGAACTATTACGTATTCCAAGCATTAGCGCGGATATGGCCTACAAAGAAGAGGTAGCGAAATGCGCGGATTTGGTGGCGAAGCATCTTCGCGACGCAGGAGCAGATAACGTTGAAGTTTGTATTACAAATGGACATCCGATTATATACGGAGAGAAGTTAATTGATTCAAGCAAGCCAACTGTTTTGGTATACGGACACTACGATGTGCAGCCAGCTGATCCAATTGAATTGTGGCACACGCCTCCGTTCGAGCCAACGATTAAGAAAACAGAGATTCACCCTGAGGGTGCAATCTTCGCTCGTGGTTCTTGCGACGATAAAGGACAAATGTTCATGCACGTGAAGGCGTTTGAAGCTATGTGGAAAACGAATTCACTTCCGTGTAATGTTAAGTTCATGATTGAAGGAGAAGAGGAAGCGGGTTCAACCAACCTAGGCCCTTTCTGTATGGCGAATAAAGAAAGATTGAAAGCAGATGTGGTGTTGATTTCAGACACGAGTATCATAGCGAACGACGTTCCAAGTATCGACTGTGGCTTAAGAGGATTAAGCTATGTTGAAGTTGAAGTAACGGGTTCGAATCGCGATTTACACAGCGGTGTTTACGGCGGCGGTGTTGCAAATCCGATTAACGTTTTGGCGAAAATGATTGCGTCACTTCACGACGAGAATAATCACGTTACCATTCCAGGTTTCTACGATAGCGTTCAAGAACTATCGGATGCGGAACGCACAGCATTGAACGCAGCTCCGTTCGACGAAGAAGCGTATAAGAAGGATTTGGATATAGATGCGTTGTATGGTGAAAAAGGATATTCTACCATTGAGCGTACTGGCGTTCGTCCAACGTTGGATTGCAACGGTATTTGGGGTGGATACATTGGTGAAGGTTCGAAGACCGTTCTTCCATCAAAGGCATTTGCGAAAATTTCTATGCGATTGGTGCCTCATCAAACCACCGATCAAATCACTGAAATGTTTTCGAATCACTTCAAATCTATTGCACCTGCCGGTGTTCGTGTTGAAGTTCGTCCGCACCACGGTGGTGAGCCGGTTGTTACACCAACAGACAGCAAGGCATATATTGCTGCTTCTGATGCCATGGAGAAGACCTATGGTAAGAAGCCAATTCCAACACGAGGTGGCGGTTCTATTCCAATTGTTGCTATGTTCGAGTCTGAATTGAACCTGAAGTCTGTGTTAATGGGCTTTGGATTGGATACAGATGCGTTGCATTCGCCGAATGAGCACTATGGCTTGGTTAACTACTACAAAGGAATTGAAACGATTCCGTATTTCTTCGATAATTTTTCGAAGTAAATTTCGTTCGGGTTGAAATAGAAAAAGGGAAAGTCTTATGAGAAAGAAAAGAATTTCAATTCAATGGCTATTGATGCTTTTCACGGCGTTCACTTTTACTTCTTGTGAAATATATCAAGAGGTAAAGGTGAAGCGCGTGGAAGATTTCGATTTATCTGAATTAACCAACAATCATGTGGCTGCGGTTTTACGAATTGGTCTTGAAAATCCCAATCCGTATAAAATAACGCTGTATGAATCTGATTTAGAATTGCGCATCGACGGCAATTTAGCGGGATCAATCACATTAGCAGAGCCGGTAGTTCTTGCACCGAAATCTTCTCAGGTTTATGACGTGAAAGTCTTTACGAATATTACAGATGTTGAAGGATTTTTAGGAAATGCACTTTCACTCATGTTCAAAGATGAAATTGAATTGCAAGCATCGGGTTATGTTCAAGCCAAGGGATTAGGCGTGAAGAAAATGGTGCCGCTATCTTTTACAAAACCAATCAGTAAAAAGTCCTTCAAATTAAATTAAAGGATCAATCAATTCGGCCGGTGTTTGGTGGGGAAGAAGGTGCACTCCTTTTAATCCTGCGCGAATGGATCCTTCAACATGCTGAATTGAATCGTCGATAAAGATTGTTTTTTCGGGCGTAAGTCCATGAACTCGACAAATTTCCAAGAAGGATTCAGGGTTGGGTTTACGCAGACCCAGTACATTGCTGTAGTGAACGAATTCAAAAGCCGATTTGAATTTTTCTAGCCCGTAAGTGTTTTCAATCATTCGTTCGAAAACTTCAACATGCAATTCATTCGTATTGCTGAAGATGAATGTGCGAATGCCTTTTTGTTTCAAAGTGAAAATATAGTCAACACGCTCTGGAATTAAATGAAGTAAAATACAGTTCCAGGCTTCTTCCAATTCTTGACGGGAAGCATTCGGAAGATAATTTGAAATCCAACCGTAAAAAGAATCTCCAGGAATTTTTCCTGTTTCTAACAAATCGAAAATTTCATTTTGCATGGCTTGGGAGTAGACTGCTTTAAAAGAGTCCATTCCTAGCGCTTCGAAAGCTTTCGCGGGGGCGTTGTAATCTATTTCAAATAATACACCTCCAAAGTCGAATATTACCGCTTCATAATTCATGAAGCCAAAGGTAAGTCAAGATCAGAATTCTGGAATTTTCTCTCCAGTTTTTGCTTCGAACAATGCGCGAAGTAAGGCATATTTTTCACGAAGATCAGTCAGTTCTTTTTTCACGGCAACAATGTCGTTTTCCAAACTTTCTGCTTTCAATTCATTGGCTTCTTCTAATGAATAACCGCTTGAAAGAATTTTCGAGTACAACGAAAAGAAATCGGTATCTAAAGCTTTCGACAAATCGAATAAAAGTTTAGAATCAACAGAATTTCTTCTGTAAATCCCATAAACATTTTGCTTAGATGTGTTAATAATCTTAGCCAATTCTGTTGGTCCAAGACGCAAATCTTTTGCTCTGTTCTTAATACGTTCTCCTATGCGCATAATTAGGTTTTGATTGAAGATCAAAACAAGACTAAAGTAAGTGAAACGTATCTAAATAAAGTGTTAATTTTCTTTCAACCAACAAGATGAGCTAATCTCGGTTTTTGCGCGATCCAATTGTTGAAGAGCTGCTTCGTAATTGTCTTCGCTTCCTGACGAAACCAGCTGAAGATTTCCTTTTCTAGAGGAAAGCGCGGCGCTGAAACCTTTCTTCTTTAAGTCGCGAACCAAACGTTTGGCATTATCAGAAACGGCGAAGGCGCCGACAATAACTTCGTATTTCTTTTTACTTGTTGAAACCGCCTCAGTTTCTTCTGCGCGAATTGGAGCGGTTTCCGTAGTTTCGTTAATTGCAGGAGCAGGCACAATGTCAGTATCTTCCATTACGGTGTACGTTGGAATAGTGCGAGTAACGGCTGGCGTGTACTCAGCAACACGACTTTTCGTTCCAAAAAGTTTGAAGGATGCGTATTGCCAATCTGTTGTTTCAATCTTGTGTGAAAGAGCAAATATTCCAACACCTAAAATAGGCAGAGCTAATACTGCTGCAGCTTTCCATATCCATTTAGACCCTTGAGCAGCACGTTTCTCTAGCACAGAAACATCGGCAGTCACAGGCTCTTCTATTTTACGTTCAACAGGAACAAGAATAATCTTTTCTAATCCGAATGATTCAAGTGAGAAATTTCCTTTGCTATCTGGAATGAATTGAATTTTTCCTAGACGATCTTGAAATAATATTCCAATTCCTTTCCAAGAAATTTTTTCACCACGAAGTAAAGTGTTCGATTGCTCTTTTACCCATGCTTCCAATTCAATTTTCCCTTCTCCGTATGTGCAGTTGTTCAACGCACAGAGAGCAGAAACCAACAAGCCGTCGTTTTCTTTAATTTGAGGATTGAATCCGATTGTTTTCTGGGGAGGGTAGACTGTGTGTAAGCTCGTATTCAAAGTTGCACCCTTGTATTTTGCAATGAATCCGCCCAAACCGGGAAGAACCACGCAATCGTTGGAGTACAATAAATCTTTGATTAGGTTTTCGAACTGCATACTGCGAAAATACGGATTTTTATTGGTCTTCCAAGCCTAGGCCTGATATTTCACTAGATCTTCTGGAGTGTCTATTCCTGTTGAGTCGTGGGAAGTCACTACTACCGAAATGGTTAAGTCATGCTCCAACCAACGAAGTTGTTCCAGCGATTCGGTCAATTCCAATGGAGCTGCTTTCAGATGATTTATTTGTTGAAGGGCATTCGTCGTGTATGCATAAACTCCCAGATGTTTAAAGTAATCGGGTTCGCCATTTCGAGCAAAGGGAATGGTTGATCTTGAAAAATAGAGGGCTCTTCCTGAAGCGCTGAATACCACTTTTACTCTATTCGAATCATTCGCTTCTTCGCTGTTTTCCATTTGAACCGCTAAAGTCGCGATATCGGTTTTTGAAGCGATTAGGGAATTCGAAAGTTCTTCCAACGATTCAACATGAACAAAAGGCTCATCGCCTTGAATGTTCAACACAAAATCGAAATACCCCTCAATGTTCGGAAGGAGTTCGCAAATGCGCTCAGTGCCGCTGTTACAATCTTCTGAAGTGTAAAATGCTTTGCATCCGTATTCCACAACATGATTGAATATGCGCTCGTCGTCTGTGGCCACCCAGACGTCCTGAAGCGATTGGCATTTCTTCGCTTGGTCTATTACCCTTCGAATCATGGATTTTCCATTGATTTCAATCAATGGCTTTCCAGGAAAGCGTGTGCTTCCGAATCGAGCGGGAATAATACCAAGTCCTTTCATGCTACAAACTTAAGGTGTACTGCACCATAGTTAGGCGAGGATCTTCAATAGCAAGCGGGCGAATGGCGTACTCGCGGTTCAGAACATTGTTCATGATAAGAGCGATTCTATGTTTTTCTGAAAAAGTATAACCGATACGCGCATCGAAAACATAGTCGCCTTTGGTGTGATTCGCACGCCATGAATTAATTCCGGGATCAAATCGGTTTGCAGGGGGGCTAGAAGCGGTTAGATCCTCGAGGATTTGGAAGGCATTATCTATGTTTTGCATGTGACTGTTGTATCTAAAACTAATTCCACAATTAACATTACCCTGAGTGCACCCTAAGTCGAACCTAATAAGGTGCTGTAGTCTATATTTTAATATATTGTTGGCGCCATCGCTGCTCGTATTTTGATAGCTTGTGTAGGCAAATATTGAAGTCGTTGAAATTGGAGAAGTGCCATATACATAGTCAGGAGTAGTGCTTACGGGTTTCGTGTAAGTATATCCCGCCAAAAGCTGAAATTTAGTCTTGCGAATATTTCCTTCACCCATGATCGATAATTCCGCTCCGCGAATTCTAGCTCTTCCGGTATTCAAACTTTTAAATCCTAATCCGAAATATTGGTTGAAATCAGTCCCCCATTGACCAAAAGTGAATTCAATAAAATTCCGAAACTCTTGTTGAAAGGCCGCTACATCAATAAATCCTTTGAACTCGCCAATCTTGAATCCCTGTTTAACCCCTATTTCAGCATTGTAAGAAGTTTCGGGTTTTAGATCGGGATTAGCAAAAACCGTTATGGCGCCCAGTGATGTTACAATGAATTTTTCAGCAATACTCGGGAAGCGATATCCTTGTCCGTATGATGCACGGAAATAAGTTGCTTGTCCCACTTTGTAATTTGCTCCTGCGCGAAATACGGGCTTACCATTTTTTTCTTCATTCAATAGAAATTGCTCGTAACGCACACCGCCAGAAAGATTCAAACGTTCTCCAACTTTTTTATCGATTTGAAAATAAGCAGCTGTGTTTCTTGCTTGATTATGTCCGTTTGCATTTCCACCCACAAACAATTCTCCTCTTGCATCGGTCTTCGTGTTTACTACTCCAGCTGTAGTTGTAAGATTTTTAATCTTGTTTAGTTCCCAATTTTTCTGCACTTGATATTCGGTGTAGAACACATCCGAGAAATTTCCTTGGTTGTTATCGTTGTTGTTGTCTAACGATTGCCATCTCGATTTCAACGAGTGAACCGCACCTTTTTTACTGGTGTATTGAATGGAAGGGTCTACTGTGTACAATTGCTGAATGGTGCGTGTAGCGCTGCCGGCATAAGCACCGTACAAACCTGTTGAGCTGTTGTCCCAAATTAAAGTTGACAGTGAATTGCTGGTTGAATAAATTCCAGAAAGACCTATGAAAAGACGATCGGTTAAACGGTATCGAAGATTCAGATTTAAGCGCGCTCTATTGCCTGCGTTGTATCGATCAACTTTCAAAGGGTTATATCCTCCATTCGAAAAACTTCCGTCGGCAGTGTCTTTAATTGGACCCAAGTGCCCATCGTCGTATTGCACACTTGAAGCAAAAACAAAATCAAGTTTCCCGAATTTTTCTGAATGAAGAAAATTCATTCCGCTTTTCATTCCTTGTCTGTTCCAATACACAGCTGAATCGGATTGTGGTTTCGAATAAAATCCGTGGTAAACAGAAACCTTTGTTTTTGGTTTTGAAGTGGGGTAGGCCGTTCGGAAGTTAATCACACCGCTTAGTGCAGAGCTTCCGTAAAGCACACTGCTTGCACCTTTAATGATTTCAACTTGCGATACATTTTCGGTTGGAAGAAATCCCCAGCTTGGTTTCCCGGCGTCTCCGCTGAGAATAGGAATGTTGTCTACTAAAACCTGAACGCGACTTCCAGCTCCGAAGCTGTATCCACTTCCACTGCGAATTTGTGGTTCATCGTCTACAATAGCAACACCCGGAGTTTGCTGCAAAATCTCATCAATGTTTACCGCGTTTTTATCTTGAATTAACTTCGGTTGAATCACCTCCATACTTACCGTAACCTCACCAATGTTTTGCTCATACCTTCCAGCAGAAACAACTACCAAATTCATTTGATTGTCGTTCGACATTAATTCAATATTGAATTCTTGATTAGCCGCTAGACTAATTTCTTTTTTGAAGGTCTGGTGGGTTAAGTACGCGGCAACAAGGGTGTAGTTGCCTGCAGGAGCTTCAATGCTGAAGGTACCTTCAGGAGTGGAACTCATTCCGAATGAAGTGTTTTCGAAATATACCAACACAGCGCCCAATGGTTTTTGCGTTTGCGAATCAATGACTTTGCCTGTGAGTTTTACAGTTCCAATTTGCGCCCATGATGAAAGGCACAACAAAAAACCCAAAAGGGTCAGGAGGTTTTGCTTAAGGTTCATATAGCAATAATAAGAAATACTTTTTAAAAAGATACAACCCTACAATTTCTCAAACGAAATAGCTGATGATTGTTCGAAGTAGGCTTCAAGCAACGCAATGGTTTGGGGCAGTTCATGCAACACAACAATATCTCCGCACTTCGCCAATTTTAGATTGTTTAGTTGCGCTTCGAATGTTTTTTTCGAATCGAAATCGCCAGGCATTATGGTCCACCCGATCAATGGAAATTTATTTTTCAAATAGTTGTATTGCCAAACCCTCAGCTTTCCATAAGGAGGTCTGTAAAGCAGCGTTGAAGGAATAGAATTGGGAAGTTTGAAATTCTTTAACAGCTCAACAAGTTTGAGCTTTCGCGAATTCGTGTGCTCGTTGCAATGAAAACCTACGGAGTGATTTCCTTCTAAAATTCGTTTAACAAGTTCAGGATATTTCTGTGCGTTGTTTCCCAATAAAAAAAAAGTTGCACGCGCATTGTGCTTTTTGAGAAGTTCAAGTAAGGGTATGGTAACCGCCGGATTCGGTCCGTCGTCGAAGGTCAGGTATACCGCCTTAGAATGCTCAATGCGCCAAGTAACTTTGTTGAAGACCTTTTGAAAAACACGCGGGGTGCGAACGAAATACCGGCTCATAGTTTTCGGGCTAAAATAAAATCGTGTTTGTAGTTAACTTGAATTCCATCTTCGTTGAATGCTTCAAAGGTAGCAATGTAAATGCCTATTGCAAGTGCTTCGCCACTATCAGAAAGTCCATCCCAAATGGCAATTCCTTCAGGACCTAAATATTCGTTTCTCATCAAACGTTTGACGCGAATGCCCCGTTCGTTGTAAATAGTCAAATTACCTACGCACCCTGATTTCATTTCTGAAAAATGAAATTGAATCACATCGTCCATTCCATCATTATCCGGAGAGAAAATAGATGTCGAAAGTTCGAAGACTCCGACCATATTTTCTTCGGGGAGCGATTGTGAATTTTCTGCTCCTGGTGTCGCGAAACCGGAAGCTTCTGAAGCGCTGTGCCAGTTGCTTTCTTGCGCTGATGGTAGCTGACTTGAAAGTCTTTCAAGCGAGACACCTTCAAATGAATTGAGCAATTGGAAATGCATAGATTCAGAATAATTCAATTCATCCATAATTTCATTTTGATTGGAATAGAGGATACAGCTGCCGTCTGAATCATTGAAGGATGGCAAGTCGTTTACTCGCAGAATATTCAAAGTATGTGTGGTCGAATAAAGCGTAATTAGATCTGTACCATCCTCTGTAAAAACAAGATGTTGATGCGGAAGAATTATTCGTCCCTCTGATGTTACTTCTTCCAATTGTCCTCCAGAGGAAAGCGATGCATTTGCGAATGAAATGTTCTTCAAAAGAACGCATTCAGAGGAAGTGTTGTAGAGTTCAACGAAATCGGATGCGTTGGTGAACGGATTGAAAAGTATTTCGTTGATAATGAGGTTACCGGCGGTTGCAGCAACCGGATATCCCCATTCGAAAGAAATAGAAGTGTAATTCCCGCTGCAATCTGAAATTCCAGAGAGGCTGTAGTTAAATAGTGTTGAGTCGAGCAATTCATTCGCACTCAGAAAAATTTCATTCGAAGCAGTTTCAAAAATAAAATTTGAAATGAGATTTTCTTCCTGAAATAAATTTCCATTCAGTGTTACCGGTTCGTTGAAATGAAGAGCAACGGAACTGTCTTCAAGTGTTAGATAGAGCAATTCAGGGGCACTTGTATCCGGGGAAAGCGAATAAACCGAGTTCTGAAATGCCGGTGTATTTCCGATGTCGCTTTCGCACGGGAGCCAATTGATGGAAGTGCTGCACGGTAAATTCGAATTCACCAATTCAAGAGACCATCCGCCATTGGCTTTGAAACTGTTGTTGAACCAATCGATGCTGTAGCGAATGCTATCGAGATGCATTCCGTTCATGCTTAGTTTGAGCAGCATTCCGGAATTGGTTAAAGTTGGAAAGGAAGGAATAAGAAGTTTGTTAGATGTGGAGAGAAAAGAAAGGCTTTCGGTAATGTCGCCAAGGATTAAATATTCATTCGGAAGAAGTAGTTTGCTTCCTTCAAATACGCAGCTGTTTATGGAGAGTCCATGCAGCTCAAGTGTATGGGAACTTTTATTAACGACTTCAATAAACTCAGAAGGTATTCCTTGAACTACGGGGTCAGGATCGGCAAGAATTTCAGTGAAAATCAGATCTCCGAATTCAGGTGTTTTCCCTTGATAAATTTCTAGGAAGAAGTTGGAAATATTTCCCTCACAATCCGAAAGTGCCGATTGCGTTAGCGTGTAGAATGTTTCGGGTTGAATGTTTGCATTGAAAGTGATAACCACAACGGTATTGGATTCTGAAAGTTGAACATTCGAAATCTGAGTATTGGTGCAAATGAAATTGCCCGTTAGCGTTGGCTCCAAGCTTTCATTGAAGATGAGTGTAACCTGATTGGCTTGATTCAAATTCCAATTGAGTAATTGAGGACCTTGGGTATCTGGAGAATTATTAAATATGCTGTTTTGAAATCCGGGTGTTCCTCCTTGCGTATTGCTCGAAGCGGTCCAATTGAATTTCCCACTGCAGATTTTGAAAGGATTGATTTGTTCTAAACTCCATCCGCCTTCAGATTTTTCGCTGCTGTTGTACCATTCGTCTGAATAGGAAACGACATCAATGACATTGTTGCTGAAATCGATTAATGTCAGGCTGTCTCCAGAATTAGTTAATGCGGTAAGTGCTGAAATTCCTATTGAATTAGGAAAGAGAGATGTGCTATTCGCATCACAAATAATCACATATTCATTCGGATTCAGCAGATATGATGGAAGTGTTTTTTCCGAAGTGGAATTCACCAACTTCCATCCAGATAATTCAAACGGAAGGATGTCTGCATTGTAGAGTTCGATATACTCGGCATCCGGCATTCCATTCGACGGAGTCGGGTCTGCATAGATTTCATTGATGACAACCGAACGAACATTCGGTGTGTTGATCACAGGTGGTGGAATTTCATTTCCGAAATAAATATTGTCGAAATAGAATTTCGTGGCATTTGAGGATGTGTAAATACAGCTCATGCCGAAGTAGTTTACATTGAGGTAGGTGTTATCAAACACATTTAATTCTTGTTGAAAGTTAGTACCACCAGAGTAGTCTACATTCACATTCCAATTTCCCAATTCATCTCGAAGAACTTGAATGTTTATGTTGAAAGAAGACGCTACCAATCCTGCTGTTCCGGCGGCCAATTCAACAATCCCTAAAGGTCCATCGTCTCGAAAAAACTTTATGGCGTCTGTTGAACCACCTTCCCCTAGTTTGAGAAAATAACCCGTGCCGTTAGAGCCCGAAGTGGCGTTAGCATAGGAAAGATCAGGGCCATTCGAAACCAGATAGATTCTGCTGTGGTTGTTGTCGCTTCCTGAAAACGTTTGTTTCACTGTAAAGCGCCATTCCTTGTTGTCAATGGAGGGGTTACTTGTTTGTGCAGAGAGATAGCTCTGTCCGCCAGTTGTGTTGAACACCTGCAATTCTTGACTGACGTTCACGACGAATACATCAGTGGAACCGCTCCATGTGGGATTCATGTTGAAGTCGCCGTCGTTGAAATTATCGTTGATTTGACAGGGTACAGGCGAGCACGAAGAAAGTGCAAACGCTAGGGGGATAAATTTTTTGTAGTGCATGAGAAATGTTTTGTAATTATTCTTTCGAAACTAAAATGCACAAGTAGTAATTTCGTGAAAAACATATGTATGCGAATTGCAGTTGTAGGAGCTACCGGATTGGTTGGAAAAAAGATGCTTCAAATTCTTGAAGAACGTAAATTTCCGTACGATGAAATCATTCCAGTTGCGTCTGAAAAGAGCGTTGGACAAACAGTTTCTTGTTGCGGAAAAGATTGGACTGTTGTTTCCTTAACCGCTGCTGTAGCGGCTTCTCCAGATATTGCCTTGTTTTCAGCAGGTGGAGAAATAAGTTTAGAATGGGCACCGAAGTTTGCGGAAACAGGATGTGTAGTCATAGACAACAGCAGTGCGTGGCGAATGGCTGAAGGAGTTCCATTGGTGGTTCCAGAGATCAACGCAAGCAGCATAAATGCGCATAACAAGATTATCGCAAATCCGAATTGCAGTACCATTCAAATGGTTATGGTGTTAAAGCCGCTTCACGACTTATATAAGATCAAGCGAGTAGTAGTTTCAACCTATCAAAGTGTTACAGGAACCGGAAAGGTTGCTGTTGATCAATTGATGAACGAGAGAGCTGGGAAGGGCGGAGAGAGGGCCTATGCGCACGCGATTGATATGAATCTCATTCCGCAGATAGATGTTTTCCAGTCGAACGGATACACCAAGGAAGAGATGAAGATGATTCTCGAGACCAAGAAGATTATGGAAGACAATTCCATTGCAGTAACCGCTACCGCGGTTAGAGTTCCGGTTATGGGCGGACACTCAGAATCGGTAAATATTGAATTCGAAAATGCTCCAGATATTACTAAAGTGAAAGAGGTGCTTAGTGCCTTCCCAGGAATTGAAGTGGTAGATAATATTGAACAAAAACTTTATCCGATGCCTCTCATTCACGCTGCGGAAAGTGATCAAGTCTTTGTTGGACGCATTCGTATAGATGAGTCGCAAGCGAATACGCTGAATTGTTGGATAGTCAGTGACAATCTTCGCAAAGGCGCTGCTACCAATGCAGTTCAAATAGCAGAATACTTGGTTGCAAACAAATTGGTTTAACCCTCCATTTCCACACTTACGCTTTCCACTTGGTGACCCATTGGAGCGTTAATCTTGGTCAATCGAATTCCAACCGAATGAGCATTCGGGAAGCGAACTTTCATGGCCCTGTGCATGCGAACCAAAACTGTTTCAATCAACTTAGCTCTTACTTTCATTTCAGCGTAAACCAATTCTTTTACTGCAACGTAGTCTATCGTTTTTTCTAGATCATCGGTTTCAGCCGACACTTCGAAAGCACCTTCTATCCACACATCTACGCGGTAATCTCCGCCAATGATTTCCTCTTCTTTCCAGCAACCGTGTTGCGCGCGAACCTGAATATTGTTCAATTGAATTTTCATCTTATCCTAACTTTTCAATGCATTTCTGAATGCGAGGTAATACATATTCTTTTCCAACCAACGCAGCAACGTGCGATGCGCCAGGCCCCGTAAGCACCCCCGTTAACGCAAGTCTAAACAACGGCATCACAGCGCCCATTCCTAAACTGTTGTCTGCTAAGAATTGTTTCATAGCAGCGTCAATGGATTCAACTGTGAAAGGCTCAAGTGTTTCTAAAACAGCTGACCATTTTTGAAGGATAGGGCCAGACTCACCTACTTTCCATTTCTTCGCAACCGCATCTTCATCGTAAGAAGTTGGATCTACGAATAAGTATTCACCGTCCAATAAATCTTTTGGAAACACCGCGCGCTCGAGCATAAGCTCAATCACGCCTTCAACATACTCGGCACACACATCATAACCGCGCTCTTGAATGGCGGGCATAATCATCTCTGCAAGCTCAGCGCGAGGCGTATTGCGCATGTATTGTTGATTGAACCACTTCGTTTTTTCCGGATCGAATTTAGAACCTGATTTTCCAACACGTTCAATGGTGAATGCTTCAACCATTTCATCCATTGTGAAAATTTCTTGGTTGTTGCTCGGTGCCCAACCCAATAAAAGCAACATGTTAATGAAGGCTTTTGGTAGGTATCCGCTTTCGCGGTATCCGCTAGAAATATTTCCTGTTTCAGGATCGGTCCATTGCAAAGGGAACACAGGAAATCCTAAACGATCTCCATCTCGCTTGCTCAATTTTCCATTTCCATCAGGTTTCAAAATCAACGGCAAATGAGCAAACAACGGAGCTTCCCATTCGAACGCTCTGTACATCATTACGTGAAGTGGCGCAGATGGCAACCACTCTTCCCCACGAATAACGTGACTAATTTCCATAGTGTGATCGTCTACAATATTCGCCAAGTGATACGTTGGCATTCCGTCTGACTTGTAAAGTACTTTGTCGTCGAGTTCGTTTGTAGAGAATACCACCCATCCGCGAATGATATCTTGAAAACGAACTTCTTCGTTTCTTGGCATTTTGAAACGCACAACGAAAGGTTCTTCTTTTTCCAATCGAGCAGCAACGTCATCAGCAGGTAGGGTCAATGAGTTCTTCAAGGTCATGCGCGAAATGCTGTTGTATTGCCAGTTCGGCATCTTCGCCAATTCGGCTTGCTTGCGAATGTTGTCTAATTCATCAGGGGTATCGAATGCGTAGTATGCCCAACCTTTTTCAATCAATTCCACCGCATACGCTTTGTACATGGGTTTTCTTTCGCTCTGACGGTAGGGCTCGTGTTTTCCTCCGTAACCAACACCTTCGGTGGGTTCAATGCCGCACCACTTCAATGAATCGAGTATGTATTGCTCAGCACCCGGAACATAACGTGTTTGGTCGGTGTCTTCTATTCGAATGATAAAATCTCCACCATGTTTCTTTGCGAAAAGATAATTGTATAACGCAGTGCGAACTCCACCCATGTGTAATGGGCCTGTGGGACTAGGAGCGAAACGAACACGAACTCTTGGTAATGTCATAATAGTTTTTGAAAGTGTGCAAATTTACGATAATAGTGTGCTTGATTACAATTTAGAACCTTCGGCTAAGGCGTTCAACAAGCGATTGGCTTTGTCCATGTTTTGTACTTCAGGAAATGCAATGCGCAGGGTGTCGTCTTTCTCATACATTTTTCCAGCAACCGGGTTGAGTTTAATGAAGTTCAAGATGCGCGTGAATGCCTCGCTTTGGTAGAATGGAGAATCTTGTTTAGAAACGAAATAACCAATCATTTTACCACTCTTCAACACCAGCTTTTCGAATCCAATTTCTCTTGCCTTCCAACGCAAACGCATAGTATCTATCAATTGAATAACGGGCTTCGGAATAGGACCAAAACGGTCCTCCAGGTCTTTCGAGAACTTCTGAATTTCTTCTTCTTTCTCCATATCGTCAAGCGCTTTGTAGAGGGCAATACGTTCGGAAATATTTCCAACATATTCATCTGGAATAAGCAATTCAAAGTCGGTCTCGAGTACAGTATCTTTTACGAAGGAAGCGGTCTTCTTCATTTCCTCTTCGTACAATTCTTGGAAGTGCTCTTGCTTCAATTCTTGAAGTGCTTCATCTAAAATTTTCTGATACGTCTCGAATCCCAATTCATTAATGAATCCGCTTTGTTCACCACCTAACAAATTTCCTGCGCCGCGAATGTCTAAGTCACGCATAGCAATGTGCATTCCCGATCCCAGATCTGAGAACTGCTCAATGGCTGTTAAGCGTTTCTTCGCATCGTCTGTGAGCATGTGAGTAGGGGGACTTAACAAATAACAGAATGCTTGTTTGTTGTTTCGTCCAACGCGTCCGCGTAATTGGTGAAGATCGCTCATCCCAAAATGATGCGCATCGTTGATCATTATCGTGTTGGCATTCGGAATATCAATACCACTTTCAACAATGGAAGTGGAAACCAACACATCGAATTCTCCTTCAATAAATTTGTTCATCACCTCTTCCAAATCTTCACCGCTCAATTGTCCGTGACCAATGCCAATGCGAACATCTGGACACACGCGTTGGATCAGTCCAGCCATTTCGCGAAGGTTCTGAACGCGGTTGTGCACGAAGAAAACTTGACCACCTCGTTGCACTTCGTAGCTAATGGCATCGCGAACAATCTCTTCTCCAAATGGAATTAATTCGGTGCGAATCGGAACGCGATTAGGTGGTGCTGTTTGAATGATACTTAAGTCGCGCGCTCCCATTAAAGAAAACTGCAAAGTTCGTGGAATAGGCGTAGCAGTAAGCGTTAAGGCGTCTACATTCGCACGAAGCAATTTCAATTTGTCTTTTGCCGCTACTCCGAATTTTTGTTCTTCGTCAATGATCATTAATCCAAGATCGTTGAAGACAACTCGTTTTCCGAGGATGGCGTGGGTGCCAATAAGTATATCGACTTTCCCGTTTTTCACCTTCTCAAGTGTCTCTGAATTTTGTTTCGCTGTTTTGAAACGATTGATGTATTCAATGGTTACCGGGAAATCTTTCAATCTAGATTTGAAACTCTTGTAATGTTGAATGGAAAGAATGGTAGTCGGAACCAGCACGGCCACTTGCTTTCCATCTGCCACGGCTTTGCACGCCGCGCGAATAGCAATCTCTGTTTTTCCGAAACCAACATCGCCGCATACCAAGCGATCCATCGGGAAGGCCGCTTCCATATCTTCTTTCACCGCAACAGAAGCTTTGTATTGGTCGGGAGTGTCTTCGTACATAAAAGAAGCCTCCAATTCGGTTTGCATGTAGGTGTCGGGTTGAAAGGCGAATCCTTTTGTTGACTTCCGCTTTGCATAAAGCTTAATTAAATCGAAGGCAATTTCTTTCACCTTCGTTTTCGTCTTACGCTTTAGGTTTTGCCAAGCGTTGCTTCCGAGTTTGTCCATGGAAGGCGCAGTTCCTTCCTTCCCAGAAAACTTACTTATGCGGTGCAACGAGTGAATGCTCACATAAAGAATATCTCCGCCTTTGTAAGTTAGTCGAATGGCTTCTTGTTCTTTTCCATTCACATCAATTTTCTGTAGCCCACTGAATTGGCCTACTCCGTGGTCAATGTGCACAACAAAATCTCCCGGTTGAAGCGCAAGAATTTCTTTCAGCGTTAAGGCTTCTTTGTTTTTCTTGAATCCTTCTTTCAGTTTGAATCGGTGGTAACGTTGAAAAATTTGATGGTCGGTGTAGTACAGAATTTTTTTATTCTGATCTATAAATCCTTCGCTTATTTCTAGAATCTCTTGAA
>Ga0209597_1000154_pt1 | contig 45056 bp, 42 predicted proteins | sample M_140625_MF_Meta_FD_187316 | JGI IMG/M metagenome (GOLD analysis project Ga0209597, IMG submission 187316) | Freshwater microbial communities from Lake Montjoie, Canada to study carbon cycling - M_140625_MF_MetaG (SPAdes) (version 2) | ecosystem: Environmental > Aquatic > Freshwater > Lake... | reverse complement strand
GTCCGGATTCGAGACTAATTTTAATTAATTTTTTCTAAAAATTTACCACAAAAAAACCCCCAAGTTTCCTTGAAGGTTTCAGAGGCATCGTCCGGATTCGAACCGGAGTAGGAGCTTTTGCAGAGCCCAGCCTAGCCGCTCGGCCACGACGCCAATTATTTATTGGATTGCAAATATAATATAAAAATTCCAAAATGCAAATTCCAAATTCCATTTAGAAAAATATACTTTAAAATTTAGAATTTTTATGATCTATACTCTTCCATTTCAATAGTCACAGCTTCAACATCGCCACCAATAGGGGGATTTAGCTTAGAGACGGATAATAAAATTCTAGAAATCGACGGAATTTCTTTAAAGATTCTCATAATAATTCTGTTGGCCACATGTTCTAACAATAAAGATCGAATGTCCATTTCTTCCACTACAATTTGATTTAATAATACATAATCTACAGTATCTTTTATATCATCCGATTGTGCAGATCTACGTAAATCGGTTTTAATTTCAAGATCCACTCGGTAATCTGAGCCAATTTTCCCCTCTTCTTCCATACACCCATGAAAGGAAAAGGTTCTTATATTTTGTAATTTAATAGTTCCCATATTTTTAGTTGTTCAATATTAATAATTAATTTTAAGTAAAAAAAGTAAATAAAATAACATCTATTTTTCATTCGTCTATTATCTATCGACTAAATTTTTATCTTTGCTAAAATTACAAAATAATTATGTCAACCGAAGAGAAATCACTTCATTTTATAGAACAAATCATAGAAGACAGTTTAGAAAGCGGTTTTCCAAAAGATAAACTACGTTTCCGATTTCCACCTGAGCCTAATGGTTATTTACATATTGGTCATGCCAAATCCATTTGTTTGAATTTTGGACTAGGATTACGATATAATGCACCAGTAAATTTGCGTTTTGACGATACCAATCCTGCAAAAGAAGAGCAAGAATATGTTGATGCAATCAAAGAAGATTTGAGTTGGTTGGGTTTTAATTGGGCAGAAGAACGTTATGCTTCCGATTATTTCCAACAATTGTACGATTGGGCTGTATTGATGATTAAAAACGGTAAAGCCTATGTAGATAGTCAATCATCGGAAGATATGGCAGCGCAAAAAGGAACACCAACTCAACCTGGAGTAGATGGTCCTTATAGAAACCGTTCTATTGAAGAGAATTTGACTTTGTTTGAAGCGATGAAAAACGGTGATTTTCCAGAAGGGAGTCACGTTTTGAGGGCAAAAATTGACATGGCTTCTAAGAATATGTTAATGCGCGATCCTTTGATGTACCGCGTTTTACATCGTCACCACCATCGTACAGGAAACGATTGGAAAATCTATCCAATGTATGATTATGCTCATGGCGAAAGTGACTATATCGAACAAATCTCGCACTCTATTTGCACTTTAGAATTTGTAATGCATCGCGAATTATATAATTGTTTTTTAGATCAAATATACGATACGTCCAAAGTGCGTCCAAACCAACATGAATTTGCTCGTTTGAACTTGAATTACACCGTAATGAGCAAGCGAAAATTACTACAATTGGTTCAAGAAAACATAGTCAACGGCTGGGATGACCCTAGAATGCCTACTATTTCAGGTTTACGACGTCGTGGTTATACCGCAAAATCTATTCGTAATTTTTGTGAAACAATTGGGGTAGCTAAACGTGAAAACGTAATTGATGTTTCGCTTTTGGAGTTTTGTTTACGTGAAGATTTAAATAAAACGGCTCCTCGAGTAATGGCTGTTTTAGATCCCATAAAATTGGTAATTACCAATTATCCTTCAGGAAAGGAAGAATGGTTGGAAGCAGAAAATAATCAAGAAGATATTGCTGCTGGTTTCAGAAAAGTGCCATTTTCTCGTGAATTATATATAGAAAGAGAAGACTTTCTAGAAGTTGCACCTGCTAAATTTTTTAGATTAAGTATCGGAAATGAAGTACGTCTCAAAAACAGCTATATTATTAAAGGTGAATCGGTTACTAAAGATGAAAATGGAGTTATTACTGAAATTCAAGTAACTTATGACGAAGATTCTCGCTCTGGAAGTGGAAGCGAAGCTAGTCAAAGGAAAGTTGCTGGAACCCTTCATTGGGTTTCTATCTCGCATGCAATTGAGGCCGAAGTTCGACTTTACGACCGATTGTTTATTGATGAAGCACCTGATTCGCACAAGGAGAAAAACTTCTTAGATTTTATGAATAAAACGTCATTAGAAGTCGTGAAAGGATTTTTAGAACCAAGCCTTTCGGATGCTAAAGCTAACGATAAATTCCAATTCCAACGATTGGGTTATTTTAATGTAGATAAAGATGCAACAGCTTCAAAATTAGTTTTTAATAAAACCGTTGGACTAAAAGATGCCTGGGAAGAAAAAGGTAAAAAAGAAGAAAATTTATTGATGAATACCTTAAAGGAAATCAATAAATATGTAAAAGAAAAAGAGGAAACTGCTGCCGAAATCATCCTAAATCCAATAATAGACAACATTAAAAGTATCGATAGTTATAGTTTATTAATCAATACAATTGTAAAGAATATTAAGAACGATAATAATGCTTTATTGTTTGCCAATTTAATTTTGAAATATTCGGATAAAGTTGCTTCTACAGACATTGAATTGGAGTCGTTAACAAAACTATTTTCGATGTCTTTAAAAAGTCAATTGGTTCTAGTTCGAATTTTAGTTTTAGATAACTTAAATGATGATGTTGAGAATTTAAATAATTTCCAAGTTCAATTATCCGAACTAAAAAATTCTGAAAAAAACGAAAAAGTTTTAGAGTTATTGAAAACAATCTAATTTTTGTTTAAATAGATTTTACAAACGAAAAACTCACTTATTTGTGGGTTTTTCTTATTATTAGCAAATACAATCATTATTTATTTTTTGATAGAATTTTCCAATTTAAATTAGCTTTCATAGACTTGTTTTAAACTGTTTTTGTTAATTAAACCCTATATTTTTATTTTCCTAAATTCTTGCCGTTAAATTAGCTTTAAAATTAGTTTACTCCTTTAACGACATATTAACATCGTGATGTTATTTATTTTTGTAAATTTAATATTATAAAAAAAAATATGTCAAGTAAAATAAGTAACAGTGTAATTGCCCTTGTGGCAGGAGCCGCAATAGGAGCAGGGTTGGGAATTTTATTTGCACCCGAAAAAGGATCTAGAACCAGAGAAAAAATTAAAGATGATTTTGATGATTTTAAAAATCAAGCACAAGACAAATGGGAAACTCTAGAAGATGACACCAGAGAAAATTTTTCTAGAACCAAAGAAGACTTGAAAGAAGCAGTTGAAAACTTACTTTCTAACACAAGTTATAAAGCAGAAGAGGTAATAGTTTTCTTAGAAGAAAAATTAGCCGAACTTAAAATTGTAAATGCAAAACTACAGAAATAATGGCATTGGAAGAACTAAAAGTATGCGCAAAAGATATTCAAGAAAATTCTAAAGCTTATTTGGATAGCAGTATCGGCTATTATAAACTTTTGGGATTTAAAGTATTTATGAAATCTACTACCTTAATTCTCAAATTATTGTTAATTTCAATCTGCTTGTTGCTTGTTTTGCTTTTCATTTCTATTGCAGGTTCATTGTCACTCGGAGCCTTTTTACACAGTTATCCCCTAGGATTTTTAATTGTAGCCGGATTTTATTTGGTGCTTGCATTTTTATTATTCTTTATGAAAGATAAAATTGTAGAAGAACCAATTCTTAAGAGATTTTCAGAAATATTTTTTAACGACTAATTATGGAAACCAAAAAATATTCATCCTACAAACAAATCGAAGAAGGTTTAGAGATTCTGAAATTAGAAAGGGAAATTCATTATAACAAAACGTTAATTAGTATAGGTAAAACTATAGAAAGTATTCTTCCTTCTAATTCGGTTTCCTTCATTGGTAAACTATACCAAAACGTGTTTTCGGGCACTTACGGAACTGTATTTAAGATTGCAATTCCATATCTAATAAATTGGTATATAAATAAAAAGAGAGACGATTAGGTCTCTCTTTTTTGTTTGATTATTATTTATATTATTCAGGATTAGAAGTATCCGACGGATTATAATCGACTGATGTATTGTCAACTTTTTTTACCCTTTTTGGTTGTTTTTTCATCTGCTCTCCAATAATGTTGGAAGCTGTGAAACTAGTCACCATGCTGTTCAACATTTCACTTGCAACTTGTGGCGAATTTGGAAGTAAAATTAAATTAGAATTAGTATCCGCACCAATAGCTTGAAGCGTATCATAGTGTTGTGTTATTACAATTAAAGCAGAAGCCTCTTGTGAGTTAATTCCTACATTGTTTAATACTTCTACACTTTCTACCAGTCCGCGCGCAATTTCTCTACGTTGGTCAGCAATGCCCTGCCCCTGTAGTTTTTTACTTTCAGCTTCCGCCTTTGCTTTAGCAACGATCCTTATACGTTGTGCTTCACTTTCAAACATCGCTGCCGTTTTTTCTCTATCGGCAGCATTAATTCTATTCATGGCATTTTTTACTTGAATATCTGGATCAATATCAGTAACCAATGTATTAATTATGTCATAACCATAAGTCATCATTGCTTCATTTAATTCACGTTTAACTCCAATTGCAATATCGTCTTTACGCTCAAAAACATCATCTAAAATTAACTTTGGAACTTCAGCACGAACTACGTCAAATACATAAGCAGTAATTTGATCGTGAGGATATTCTAATTTGTAAAAAGCCTCATAAACGTGTTCTTGAATAACTTTAAACTGAACCGAAACCTTCATTTTTATAAATACGTTATCTTTCGTTTTGGTTTCAATCATAACATCCAATTGTTGGATTCTTAAATTTACACGACCCGCAATTCTGTCAACTAAAGGAAGTTTGAGCTGTAATCCAGAATTTCTAATACTCATAAATTTACCAAAACGTTCTACAACCACAGCGCTTTGCTGTTTTACAGTAAAAAATGACGAAAACAAAACAATTAATCCAAAGGTTAATAAGAAAATTAGTATGGATTCCATATAATTTATTTTACGATTAATTATGATTATACGTTACTTATTACTAAAAGTTACAAAAAAGACAATACCAATTCCTTTTTATAAACTAGCAATCGCTTTTTCCAATCTTTTAATAGTCTCATCTTTTCCAATTACTTCAATAATATCAAATAGATGGGGACCTTTTAGGGCTCCAACCAAACTTAATCTTAAAGGCTGCATCACTTTTCCCATTCCAATTTCATTTGTGGTCATCCAATCTTTAACAATAGTTTCAATAGTAACCGAACTGAAATTTTCTATACATTCAATTACTGAAATTAACTGCCACATTAAATCTGGAGTTTCCTCTTTCCAGTTTTTAGCTGCTTTTTCATCATATGATGAAGGAGCAACAAAGAAATAATCAGATAATTCCCAAAATTCGGAAATAAAATTGGCGCGTTCTTTTATTAATGAAACTATTTTAAGTACATCAAGAGTGGTTGAGACACCCTTTTCAATTAAAATAGGAATGTACGATTTTTTTAAACTTTCATTAGTTTGTTCTTGTAAATAATGGTGATTGAACCATTTATTTTTTTCTGGGTCAAATTTTGCTCCTGCTTTGTGTACTCTATTCAAATCGAATTTTTCACACAATTCTTCCAAGGTAAATATCTCTTGTTCGGTTCCGTCATTCCAACCTAATAAGGCTAGGAAATTTACTACTGCTTCAGGAAAAAAACCTTTTTCTCTATAGCCAGATGAAATTCCATCTTCTGTTTCCCATTCTAAAGGAAATACTGGAAAACCCATTTTATCACCATCGCGTTTGGATAATTTTCCGTTTCCTATTGGTTTTAAAATTAAGGGCAAATGAGCAAATTCTGGTGCTTCCCAACCAAATGCTTTGTATAGTAAACTGTGCAACGGCATGGATGGCAACCATTCTTCTCCACGAATAACGTGGGACGTTTCCATTAAATGATCGTCTACAATATTGGCTAAATGGTAGGTTGGCATTCCGTCTGACTTGAATAAAACTTTATCGTCTAATAAATTTGTTTCAAATTTAATATCGCCACGAATTATATCGTGTAGGTGCAACGTTTCATTAACTGGAGTTTTAAATCGGATAACATAATCTACGCCAGCAGTAATTCTTTCAATGGTTTCTTCTTTAGAAATTACTAATGAAGTATCCAATTTTTCTCTATTATGCCAGTTGTAAATAAAAGTTTTTCCTTCGGCTTCGTGCTGTTTCCTTTGTACATCCAAGTCTTCGGCAGTATCAAAAGAATAATAAGCCCAACCTGAGTTAATTAATTGGTTAGCATATTGTTTGTAAATTTCTTTTCGTTCCGATTGTCTGTAAGGACCAAATTTTTCGTTTTTTTCAACGGTTTCACTTGGCGCAATTCCTAACCATTCAAGGGATTCCATAATATAGGCTTCGGCACCAGCAACAAAACGATTTTGATCCGTATCTTCAATTCTTAGGTAGAAAACTCCATTATTTTTTTTAGCAAATAAATAATTAAATAGGGCAGTTCTAATACCCCCAATATGCAAAGGTCCAGTTGGACTAGGTGCAAATCGCACACGAACTTGTTTTGACATTTTAGTAAAATTTGACGCAAAGATAATTAGAAGTTAGTTGTTTAATCTTTCAATCTTTCTAAATTTCTTCTTTAATAAAGAATTAACTTTTATTTTCACCAGAAATTATTACTTTTATCGGTTATAAATAATCTAGCATTAATTTTGGAAAAACAGAATCTAATTTATTATAAACTTGAACAGTTTGTCAAGAAGTTTTATACCAACGAATTGCTTCGTGGAACTATTTTCTTCATAGGAATAGGTTTGTTGTATTTTATTTTCACCATTTTCATAGAATTATTTCTTTGGTTAAAACCAACAGCGAGATCAATTTTGTTCTGGACTTTTGTTGTTGTGGAACTTTTTCTCTTATTGCGATTTATTTTATTTCCAATATTCAAGTTATTCAGACTTCAAAAGGGAATTAATTATGACGATGCGTCTAAAATTATTGGTAACCATTTTAGTGAAGTAGGCGATAAGCTTACCAATTTTTTACAATTATCTAAAGATTCTAATACTTCCGAATTGCTTATTGCTTCCATAGATCAAAAAGCAAACACTCTGCAACCGATTCCTTTTGGGAAAGCTATTAATTTCGGAACCAATAAAAAGTTTTTACCGTTAGCGATTATCCCTATATTGTTTTTTATATTTTTTTATTTATCTGGGAATAGTAATCTTATTTTGCAAAGTTTTAATCGGGTGGTGCATTACAAAGAGCAATTTTTACCGCCTGCACCATTTGAATTTCAGGTTTTAAATAAAACCTTACAAACGGAACAAAATAAAGACTTCCTATTAAAAGTAAAAACGGTTGGTAATGTTGTGCCTGAAAATGCTATGATTTTTATAGGTAATGAAAGTTATTTTATGGAAATTACTAAGGCTGGAGAATTCCAATTTGTTATTCCAAAACCTAAAGGAAATTTAGAGTTTCATCTAGAAGCCAATACTATTGCTTCTAAAGATTATGAATTGAATGTGGTTACAGTTCCTTCTATAGCCAATTTTGAAATGATGCTTATTTTCCCTGGATATTTAAATAAAAAAGCCGAAGTAATTAAAGGAACCGGAAACGCTGTTCTTCCAGAAGGAACAATTGTGACCTGGAGAATGAACACACTTGCAACCCAAAAAGTGGAATGGCTGGATGCCACCGCCAAATATCCTTTTTCTAAACAAGTGAATCAGTTTTTATTATCTAAAAAAATTAACCAAAATATCGATTATCAAATAGTTACTTCAAATACAAAGATTCAGAACTACGAGAAGTTAAACTATCAAATTTCTGTAGTTAAAGATCAATTTCCAACTATTGCTGTGGGTAATGCCCCAGACAGCCTTAAAATTGAAAAGAACTATCTTTTAGGACAAGTTTCAGATGATTATGGGCTTTCTAAATTGCAAGTTGTTTACTATCCAAAGGACAAACTTAACTTGGCTAAACACGCAACTATAGCAGTTAAGCGAGATGTTTACGATCAATTTGTATTTGCTTTTCCAAGTAACCTTCCAGTAGAAGAAGGAGTTTCTTATGAATACTATTTCGAGATTTTTGATAACGATGCGCTTCACAATTTCAAGAGCACAAAATCATCTACGTTCTCTAATAGAATTGCTACCGAATCAGAAAAGGAAGATCAGGTTTTACAACAACAAAACGACAACATTAATTCGTTAGAAAAATCGCTTAAAACCCAAGACAAGCAATTGAACGAAATGGAGAAGCTGCAAAAAATGGGTAAGGAGAAAGACAACCTAGAATTTAAAGAACAGCAGAAAGTTAACGATTTTTTAAATAAACAAAAGCAGCAAGACGAATTAATGAAAAATTTTGCTGAGAAAATGAAAGAAAATCTTGACAAAGTTAAAACCGATAAGAAAGACGAAGTAAAAGAACTTTTAAAAGATCGTTTGGATAAAGTGGACAAGGAGATTGAAAAGAATAAAAAACTTTTGGACGAACTTCAAAAGCTTAATGAAAAATTACAGAAAGAAGAGTTGTTTGACAAAATGGATAAGCTGAAACAACAAAGCAAAAACCAAACTAAAAGTCTTCAACAATTAGTTAAACTTACTAAGAAATATTACGTTGAAAAGAAAGCCGAGCAAATTGCTGATAAGTTAGATAAGCTCTCAGAAAAACAAGATAAATTATCCGAAAACGAAAAGGAAAACACAACTGAAAAGCAAGAAGAAATAAATAAAGAATTTGATAAAATTCAAGAAGAACTAAAGGAGCTAGACAAAGATAATAAGGAATTAAAAACTCCAGTGGAACTTCCAGATACTGCTCCTAAAGAAAAAAATATTGACGAGGATTTAAAGAAAGCATCAGACGAACTTAAGAAAGATTCTAAAGCAGGAGCTAAGCCAAAACAAAAAAGCGCTTCAAAGAAAATGAAGCAAATGAGTCAGGACATGCAATCGGGAATGGAGATGGGCGAGCAAGAACAAATGGAAGAAGATGTAGCAATGTTAAGACAAATTTTGGATAATCTTTTAGCCTATTCTTTTTCTCAAGAATCGGTTATGGGACAGTTTAAAGGTTTAAAAAGAGGGTCTCTTTCTTTTAATAAAAATCTTAAAATACAACAAGATTTAAAACAAGAATTCAAGCACGTAGACGATAGTTTGTTTGCGCTTTCTCTTCGTAATCCTAAGATGTCCGAAGGGGTGACTACTGAAATTGGAAATGTTCAATATAATGTAGATAGAGCAATTCAATCTTTAGCAGACGCTGATGTTTCAAAAGGTGTCTCCTACCAACAGTTTGCAACTAGTGCGTCTAATAAATTGGCAGACATGTTGGCCTCAATATTATTTAATATGCAAATGTCCATGAAGATGTCGGGCTCTGGAAAAGGAAAAGGTATGCCTTCACCAGGAAAAGGATCAGGAGGAGATTCGCAATTGCCAGATATTATTAAAAAACAAGGTGAACTTAGCGATAAAATGAAGGACGGCATGAAACCTGGAAATAAACCCGGTAACAAGCCAGGAGATAAAACAGGAGATAAACCAGGTGACAAAACTGGAGAAGGGAAAGACGGCAAGGATGGCAAGGACAGTAAAGGAAAGCAAGGGAAAGACGGAAAGTCAGGATCTGGAAGTTCTGGCCAAGGGAATTCTGATGGAGAGAACGGTCAAGATGGAGAAGGCGATGCTAAAGCTATTATGGAAATTTACAAAGAGCAGCAGGAACTTCGCGAAGCTCTACAAAATGAATTGAACAAGCAAGGTATTGGCGGACAAGGTCAAAATGCCTTGGAGCAGATGAAACAGATTGAAAAACAATTATTAAACAAAGGTTTTAATAATGACGTTTTGCAAAAGATTTTGAATGTTAAATACGAAATGCTTAAACTAGAAAAAGCACTTCAACTTCAAGGAGAAGAAAAAAAGCGCCAGTCGGAAACCTCCAAAAAAGAATTCACAAATAGTTCCAATGCGCTTCCTTCGCGCTTACAAGAATATTTAAATAGCGTCGAGATTTTAAACAGACAAACATTACCTTTGCGCTCCAATTTCAACCAGAAGGTTCAAGAATATTTTAAATAAATGATCAGTTTTAATTACGAAAACGAATTTGAATTACCCAACGAAGACCAAATAGCAACTTGGATTTCAAAGGTTATTTTATCCGAAAACAAGAAAGAAGGAGAAATTAATTACATTTTTTGTGACGACGAATATTTACTTAATTTAAATGAGCAGTATCTGGATCACGATACTTTGACCGACATAATTTCTTTTGACTATTCTATTGGAAATGAGATACATGGAGATATTTTTATCTCTACAGAACGCGTTATAGAAAACGCTGTCGATTTTAAAGTTACATTTGAAGAGGAGCTACAAAGAGTTCTTGTTCACGGCGTGTTGCATTATTGTGGTTATAAAGACAAATCAGAGAATGACGAGCAGTTAATGCGTAACAAGGAAGATGAGAAGATGAAAATGTTTCACGTGGAACATTAGTTTTTTTAGAAGCGAATGGCTTGGTCTTCATCCGCAGAGGTAATTCCTGCCTTCATTTCAATCTTGCCTAAAAAAGGCAAGGATTTTCTTTTCAGTCAGGGCTATTAAGCATTCTGTATTGAGTTTTTGTAAACGTTCCACGTGGAACACTAAATTAAAGTTGAGTTTTCGGTCTCCGAATACCTAAACTAAAAACGAAATTAAAATAAATGTTTAATACATACGATGTAATTGTAGTAGGAGCAGGACACGCAGGTTGCGAAGCAGCAGCTGCGGCAGCCAATTTAGGTTCGCAAACTTTATTGGTTACAATGAGTTTGCAAAACATAGCGCAAATGTCTTGTAATCCTGCAATGGGAGGAATAGCTAAAGGTCAAATCGTTCGAGAAATAGATGCGCTTGGCGGGTATTCGGGAATCGTATCCGACAAAACTGCTATTCAATTCAAGATGCTTAACAAGTCCAAAGGGCCTGCTATGTGGTCGCCAAGAGTTCAGTCGGATAGAATGCGTTTTTCCGAAGAATGGCGTTTGATGCTAGAGCGAACTCCTAACCTAGATTTCTATCAAGAAATGGTTTCTGGTTTGATTATTAATAACGGTAAAGTAGAAGGAATAAGAACTTCTCTAGGAATTGAAATCAAAGCGAAATCAGTTGTTTTAACCAACGGAACCTTCCTTAACGGATTAATTCATATTGGTGATAAACAATTCGGTGGAGGTCGCGCAGGAGAGAGTGCTGCTTACGGAATTACCGAAGATTTGATAAAAGCAGGTTTCGAGGCAGGAAGAATGAAAACAGGAACGCCTCCCAGAGTAGATGGTCGTTCTTTAGATTATTCTAAAATGACTGAAGAGGCAGGCGATATTCGCCCAGATAAATTTTCTTATTCGGACGAAACGAAGCCATTAGTTCACCAAAGATTATGTCACATGACCTACACCTCTTTAGATGTACATGATATTTTGAGAGAAGGATTTGATAGATCTCCCATGTTTAATGGTAGAATAAAATCCCTCGGACCAAGATATTGCCCTTCCATTGAAGATAAAATCAATCGTTTTGCAGACAAAGAAAGACACCAATTATTTATAGAACCTGAAGGATGGGATACTTGTGAGGTTTATGTAAATGGTTTTTCTACTTCATTGCCAGAAGACATTCAATTTAAAGCTTTACGGTCTGTTGCGGGATTTGAAAGTGTAAAATTCTTTCGCCCAGGTTATGCAATTGAATACGATTATTTTCCACCAACGCAATTAAAACACACACTAGAAACTAAATTAGTTGACGGTTTGTATTTTGCTGGTCAAATTAACGGAACAACTGGATACGAAGAAGCGGCCTCCCAAGGTTTAATGGCTGGAATAAATGCTGCTTTAAAAGTTCAAGAAAGGGAGACAATGATTTTGAAACGCGACGAAGCATATATTGGAGTTTTAATTGATGATTTAATTACCAAAGGCACAGAAGAGCCTTACCGTATGTTTACTTCCCGAGCAGAATACAGAACGCTTTTAAGACAAGATAATGCGGATGCTCGACTTACTCCAAAAGCATTTGAATTAGGTTTGGTATCCGAGAAAAGAATGCGTAGAATGGAAGAAAAATTTGCTGCAAGTGACGCTATGGTTTCCTTTTTTAAAGAAACTAGTTTAACGGTTGCAGAGACAAATCCAATTCTAGAAGAAAAAGGGAGTGCTCCAATTGTACAAGCCGATAAAATGTTTAAGGTTTTTTCTCGTCCTCAAATTGAACTTGAAGATTTCTTAAAATTTGAAAAAGTTGCGGCGTATGTAGCAGAAAATAATCTTGACAGAGAAGTTTTAGAACAAGCTGAAATTCAAGTTAAATATTCGGGATATATTGAGAAAGAAAGAAACAATGCAGACAAGCTTACCCGATTGGAAGACATGAAGATTCCTATTGATTTTGATTACAATAAAATTAAATCTATGTCAATAGAAGCAAAACAAAAGTTAGCCAAGATCCAGCCTATAACTATTTCACAAGCCTCTAGAATTAGCGGTGTTTCACCTAGCGACATTTCAGTATTGTTAATCCACATGGGTAGATAAAACATCAGATTTTAAATATCAAATTTTAAATAGTTTATTGTTTACCTCTATATTCTAAATATATAAATACTAATATTTGATTAGATAATTGAGATTTAAAATCTTGACATCAAATATTTAATATTACAAATCTAATATTAATTTGTTCCACGTGAAACAAGCTTTGTCATTACCTATTATTAAAGACATTTTTAATGAATTTATCAAACACTAAACATTTTTTAAACGTAAAAGATCATTCTGTTTCTCAAGAAACTTTCGAGTTATTACACGATGAAGAATTGGACTTGTTGATTACAAATCCACAACCAACTTTAGATAAACTCCCAAGCTATTACGAAAGCGTGGATTACATATCGCACACGGATGGCAATAAATCGTTGTTCGAAAAAATGTACCAGTTTGTAAAGTCAATTGCGTTAAAGAATAAGTTAAAGCTAATTAATTTACAATCTTCAAAAGGGAGAATTTTAGATATTGGAGCAGGGGTTGGTGACTTTTTAAACGTTGCAAAAAATGACGGTTGGGAAACCATCGGGATAGAACCAAGTGACAAAGCAAAAGTTATCGCCAAAAGGAAAGGTGTTTCTTTTGTAGAAAGTTTATCCGAATTGGAAAGTAATTCATTTGATGTAATTACTATGTGGCACGTTCTAGAACACGTTCCGGATTTAGAAAATCAAATAAAAGAATTGAAACGATTAATAAAACCAACCGGAACAGTTATTATTGCGGTGCCAAATTTTAAATCTTATGATGCTTCTTATTATGGAAAGTTTTGGGCAGCTTATGATATTCCAATTCACTTATGGCATTTTTCTAAAATAGCAATTAAGAAATTATTTAATAAAGAAGATTTAGAATTGAAAGAAGTCCTTCCAATGAAGTTTGATAGTTTTTATGTTAGTTTATTATCTGAAAAATATAAAACAGGGAAAATGAATTTTATAAAGGCTTTTTTCATAGGATGGAAGTCAAATTGGAAAGCTAGCAATAATCATGAATATTCTTCCCACATTTATGTGTTAAAAAATGCTAATAATTAAATTAAATGCCTTTTTACGACCAAAAACACAAACAGCACCAAAATCTTAGACAAAAAAAAGAAAGTCGTTTAAATCATTTTATTTTAAGCCGTTTTTAATAGAGAATGATTATGTTGGATTAACAAACAATAGCAAACGCTTATATAGGTAAAGTAAAGTCAATTTATACTATTTAAGTTTAAATTTTTATACTTTTGGCAAATAGTAAAATTAAAATAAAAAGGTAATGAAAAAAGTTTTAGTAGGTATTGCATTTATGGTTGCAATTGTTTCGTGTAATAAAACAACAGAAGCAAAAGATTTTAAAACAGCTTTTATAGATACTAATAAATTATTAGAGGAATCTACAGAAGCCATAGATATAAAAGCTAAATACGAAGCGATTGCCGAAGAAAAAGGATCGCGATTAAAAGTGGAAGCAGATAAATTGGAAGCTGAAAAAAATGCTTTTCAAGCCAATGCCCAAAAAAATGGTCAAGCTTGGGCGCAACAAAAATATGGTGAATTACAACAAAGAGAACAACAATTACAATATACACAACAAGGGTTGGCGCAACAAATTCAAGGTCAACATGGAGCTGAAATGGACTCTGTGGTGGTAAAATATAAAAAAATATTTAAGGATTACGGAAAAGATAAAGGATACGATTATGTTTTCGGAACTGGTGAAGCTGCAACAGTTTTGTTTGCTAAAGATCAATATAATGTTACTAAAGAGCTTATTAAAATAGTTAACGATAAATACAAAGCGGAAGCTAAAAAAGAAGTAAAACCTACGGCAAAAAAATAGTTGTGTTTATTAATTTATAATAAATCCAAATTCTAAAACTATCGTTTTGGAGTTTGGATTTTTATTTGTAATTTAATTCTAGATTTTAAAAATTTATATCATGGAATCTTTATCCGCCGAAGCAAATTATGTTTTGCAATTTATCAACCAAACCAACAAATCTGTTTTCCTTACCGGGAAAGCAGGCACAGGAAAAACCACGCTACTTAAGGAAATAATTAAGTCGACACATAAAAATACAGTTGTAGTCGCACCAACTGGAATTGCTGCTTTAAATGCTGGTGGAGTAACAATTCATTCCATGTTTCAGTTACCATTTGGTGGATTTATTCCTGCTAATAATGTAGATGCTCATTTTTCAGATTCCTTAAAATTTGAAACCAAAGATACTTTACGGCGTCATTTTAGAATGAGTGCTTTGAAGCGGCAAGTATTACAAAACATGGAATTGCTTGTTATTGACGAGGTGAGTATGTTGCGTTCGGATTTAATGGATGCCATAGATTTTATGCTGCAAAGTGTTCGCAAAAAAAGAACTCCTTTTGGCGGAGTTCAAGTGCTTTTCATTGGCGATTTATTACAACTTCCCCCAGTAATTAGAGATGAGGAATGGCGCACCCTGAGGCAATACTACAAAGGAAAGTTTTTCTTTCATTCGCATGTAATTCAAAATAATCCACCACTATACATTGAATTATCTAAGATTTTTCGTCAGTCGGATGAAACGTTTATTGAATTACTTAACAACCTAAGAAACAACAAAATAACCACAGAAAATATTAATTTTTTAAACCAATACGTACAGCCAAATTTCGATTTAAAAGCTAATAAAGGCTACATCACTTTAACCACGCACAATGCCAAAGCGGATACAATTAATTTGAAATCTATTACTGATTTAAATGGAATTGCAACAGAATACCATGCCAAAATAACAGGAGATTTTCCAGAAAAGATATACCCTTTAGAAGAAACTCTAGAGTTGAAAATTGGCGCTCAAATTATGTTTATTAAAAACGATTTGTCTGTCGAGAAAAATTATTTCAACGGTAAAATGGGTTTTGTAAAATCGATTTCAAAAGAAGAAATTTGGATTCATTTTCCAGAAGAAAACAAATCTATTGAAGTGGAGCGTTACGAATGGCAAAACATTCGCTATTTTGTTAATGAAAACTCCAAAGAAATAGAAGAAGAAGTTTTAGGAACTTTTGTCCATTATCCTATTAAATTAGCTTGGGCAATAACCGTTCATAAAAGCCAAGGATTAACTTTTGACAAAGCAGCGCTGGATGTATCGAAAGTATTTGCTCCCGGACAAGCATACGTGGCTTTATCACGTTTACGCTCCTTAAATGGTTTAGTTTTGCTTACTCCTTTGCGAATGAATGGCATTTCTAACGATGATGATGTTATGGATTATGCTTCCAATAAAGCAACAAATGAAATACTGGAATTAGAATTAAAAAATGAAACTAAAGAATTTATCCACAACTATTTAAAAAGTAGTTTTCACTGGATCGATCTTGCTCAAGAGTGGCGCAATCATAAGTTTAGTTATTTGGATAGCGATAAATCGATCAAATCCAAACATAGCAAATGGGCAACACAGCAAATGGAATTTTGCGAATTACTTTTAGATCCTGCAAGTAAATTTATGTCGCAACTCAATAAATTATTCACTTCAGAAATTATTGATTATACTTTCATAAACGACAGAATTCAAGCAGCTTATGGTTATTTTTATGATAAATTAGACCGCCTAGAATATGAAATTTTATATAAAATTGAAGAAATAAAAAGAGTTAAACAAGTAAAACAGTTTTACGATGAATTGTTGGTTTTGGAAGAATTGCAAACCAAATCTATCTTGCAATTAATGAAAGCCAAAAGATTAACCGAGGCCATTATTAATCAAAAAACAATTAGTAAGGAAAGCCTTAATTCTCCAGAAATAACCAATTATAAAGCCAATAAAATAGGACTAGTAGTAGAAGATTTCAAGAGAAATAATCTAAATTTAATTGCCGATAAAAAAGAGGTGAGTTATTATGAACCTAAGAAAAAGAAGACCGAAAAAACCGCGAAGAAATCGACTATTCAGATTACTTATGAATATTGGATAGATAAAAATTCAATAGAAGAAATAGCTAATTTACGAAAATTAACTGTCGGAACTATACTATCGCATTTCACAAAACTAATTCAAGATAAGGCAGTTAGTATTAACGATATTATGCCAGAAGATAAAATTGAAACACTTACAAAAGCATTTTATGGTTATAAAGAAGAATCATTAAGTCCAATGAAAGAACAACTAGGCGATGCCTTTTCTTGGGAAGAATTACGAATGTTTAAAGCGAGTTTGAATTAAATTTATCTGAAGTATTTCCAATTTTCTATAGAATAAGATAAGATATAATTTTTTCAAGATCTCACAAAAAGGAAAATAGATCTACCCCAACAAATAAACTCCCAAAACTGCAGGAACGAAATAAATAGCAATGGTTTTAGCACCCTCATAATCTTTTACTAATCGTTGTCCGAAAAGCATTAAAAGCAGCGATACACAAGAAAATACTGCACCATAAAAACCAAACTCTCTACCGCCGTTTATGTAAAGTTCCAAACATCCCAAAACACATAAAATACCAGCAATGAGTTCTACTAACAATAAAATTCCGGTGGCAAAAGGCACCATATTTTTAAGAAAAGTTTTTTCAAATACCGGAATTAACCAAGCCATTGTATCCTTCCAGTGAAAAATTTTCTCGTGAGAAGACATGATAAAAGTAATGGCAAGAAAAATAAGTAACAATATAGAGGTTGCGTTATTCATTATGTTATTTTTTATGAATTAATCGAGTCAATTTTATAGATAAATCGGTTAAAATTATCTTAGCATTTCCGTTGCGTTCTATGTGATAAGAGGCATCCGAAAGTTCTTTAAAAATCTCCGAAATATTGTTTCCGTTTACAAAAGGAGCAAAGTTTTCTAGTTTAAATTTATCTACCGTTGGCTCTATATAAACCAACTTATCCGCTTGGTAATTGAGCAATAATGCCTGTCGAAACATATCAATACAATAATTTAAAAACTTCTTTTGCGCTTCTCTACCTAGGCTTGCAATTTGGTCACTCCAAGCAATCAAATCCTGAATTGCAGCGGCATTTCCTTTAGCTCTAAAGGCAGCACGAACCCAATCTACAAACCATTTTTCAAAAGGCAATTCGTCGTTATCTTCTTTAAGAATGTGAAGGGCTTTATTGTAATTTCCTTGTGCTTGGTGCGCAATTTTTAAAGCTGTTTTTTCATCAACATTTTCTTTAGAAATCAAAGCTTGGGTTATTTCACTTTCAGGCAATCCATTAAAATGAAGGACTTGGCAACGGGAACGAATAGTTTGAATTATATCTTCCTCATTTTCAGAAATCAATATAAAAACCGTTTTGTCTGTTGGCTCTTCCAGAAGTTTTAAAAGTTTATTCGATGCCGCAATATTCATTTTATCGGCCATCCAAATAATCATAATTTTGTAGCCACCTTCCAGTGATTTTAAGGCTAAAGATTTTAAAATTTCAGCCGCATCGTCTACTCGAATTTCCCCTTGTTTGTTTTGAACTCCTAGAATTTTATACCAATCGAACAAACTCCCGTAAGGATTTTCGTTTAGAAATTTTCTCCAATCCTGAATAAAATCAATACTTTTTGGTTTCGATTTTACATCTTCAGTAGTTACCGTTGGATATACAAAATGCAAATCGGGGTGTGCTATATTATTGAATTTTAAATTACAAGCCTCATTTTCACCTGAATTTTCGCTTCCCGAATTCTGGCAAACAATATATTGTGCATAGGCAATTGCTAGAGGCAAAGTTCCAGATCCTTCAGGGCCAACAAATAGTTGCGCATGAGGAATTCTGCCTTGACCTGCACTCTTTATCAAGTGATTTTTAATGTGTTCGTGACCTAATATTTCAGAAAAAAGCATAAGCAAAGATACTATAAAATTGCAACAAACATAAATTTTCAATCCCAGCAAACCTATTTTCTAAACTAATAAATGCCATTTTAGAATAAAAAAACAAAATGTCTATATTTGCATTTAATTACTAATTTACCACGTCCTTTCTTATGAAAACTCTTCTAGATTTTAATTTCAATAACAAAAAAGCAATAATTCGTGTAGATTTCAACGTTCCTTTGGATGAAAATTTCAAGGTGACGGATGCCAATAGAATAGAAGCTGCAAAGCCAACCATAGATAAAATTCTTGCGGATGGCGGAAGCGTAATTTTAATGTCGCACCTAGGGAGACCTAAAGGGAAAGAAGATAAATATTCTTTAAAACACATTGTTGCTTCGGTTTCTGGAGTACTAGGAGTGCCGGTTCATTTTGCTTCTGATTGTATTGGTGCTATTGCTCACAAAGCTGCTTCCGATTTACAACAAGGGCAAGTTTTACTTCTAGAAAATCTTCGTTTTTATGCCGAAGAAGAAGAAGGAGATGTTGCTTTCGCAAAAGAATTAGCGTCTCTTGGAGATATTTATGTAAACGATGCATTTGGAACCGCCCATAGAGCCCACGCTTCAACAACTATTATTGCCCAATTTTTTCTTAATCATAAATGTTTCGGATTGCTTTTGGCTAAAGAAATTGAAAGTCTGAATCGAGTTTTAAACAATTCGGTAAAACCAGTAACAGCTATTCTTGGAGGATCTAAAGTATCTTCTAAAATTACGGTAATCGAAAATATTTTAGATAAAGTAGACCACATGATTATTGGAGGAGGAATGACATTTACATTTATCAAAGCCTTGGGCGGAAAGATTGGAAATTCTATTTGTGAAGACGATAAAATGGATTTAGCAATTGAAATTTTACAGAAAGCAAAAGAGAAAAACGTTCACATTCATATTCCTGTGGATGTTGTTGCGGCTAATGCTTTTTCAAATGATGCGCAAACTCAAATTGTAGATGTAAGAGAAATTCCTGACGGATGGCAAGGTTTAGACGCTGGACCAAAATCGTTAGAAAACATCAAAAAAGTAATATTGGAATCTAAAACTATTCTTTGGAACGGACCTCTAGGAGTTTTCGAAATGGAAAACTATGCCAACGGAACCATCACTTTAGGAAACTACATTGCCGAATCTACTGCCAATGGCGCGTTCTCTTTAGTTGGAGGAGGCGACTCGGTAGCAGCAGTAAAACAGTTTGGCTTAGAAGATAAAATGAGTTATGTTTCAACTGGCGGAGGCGCTATGTTAGAAATGCTAGAAGGAAGAGTTTTACCTGGAATTCAAGCTATTCTGGATTAAATTACTGACTTTAACAATAATTAAACATTTTAATGCGTTATATATCAGTATGTTTGCAATTATCCAATTTTTACCTAACCGTAATTATTGAAAAAAATTAAGATGAATATAAAAAATAAAATTACAACCATCTTGTTGGTAGCATCCGCATCTTTTTATGCGCAAGATGCTACGAAAGCTAGCGATTCTATTGTAAAAAGAGAAATAAAAATTTCTTACTTAGACTCTATTAAATCTACTTTCGTAACCGATGAAATGGCAAGTTGCATTGACAGCCTTTGGATGAAAGAGCTTACCGCACTTGATGTTTATGGTGAAATGTGCTCGGATATAAAAAATGTTAACGTAGATCAAAAAGTTGATTTTGAATTACCAACCGAATTACTAAAAGAGCGCTTGAAAAAAATGGACGAGAAATCGCCATTCAACATCGAGTACAATATTGGTTTGGAAAACGTTATCAAATCTTTTTTGAAAAACAGAAAGAAAGCATTTGAAAGACTGTTGGGAGTTTCGCAATATTATTTCCCTCTTTTTGAAGATGAGTTAGCCAAAAACAATATTCCACTAGAGATAAAATATCTTGCAGTGGTAGAGTCTGCCTTAAATCCTAGAGCAGTTTCAAGAGTTGGCGCAACTGGTTTATGGCAATTTATGTACCAAACCGGAAAGCAATATGGTTTAAACATTGATTCGTATGTTGACGAACGAAGCGAGCCTTTAAAAGCGAGCCAAGCAGCATCTGTTTACATGAATAATATGTATAAAATTTTTGGTGATTGGGATTTAGTTCTAGCCGCTTATAATTCGGGTCCGGGAAATGTTGCCAAAGCAATAAGACGCTCTGGAGGACAACAAAACTATTGGAATATTAGAAAAAATCTTCCAAAAGAAACTCAGAATTATCTCCCTGCTTTTTTAGCAACCATGTATATTTTTGAATACCATAAAGAACACGGAATTGTTCCTAATAAATCGGTTGCAAATCTTTTTGCTACAGACACGGTCGCTATTAAAAACCACATGACTTTTAAACAAGTTTCCGAATTATTGGATGTTTCCGTTTCTGAAATTCAGTTTTTTAATCCGTCGTTTAAAAGAAATGAAATTCCGCACATTACCGGAATAACTAATTTCCTTCGTTTGCCAAAAAATAAAATTGCGATTTTCACTTCCAACGAAGACAAAATTTATGCTTATTTAAATCACGAGGAAAGTAAAAGAGAGCGACCAAATGAAAGATTAGCATCTGTTAAACGTAATGACTCCACTAATACTTCGTTCCAAGAAAAAGAATTTGTTACTAGGTATAAATATTATAAAGTCCGCAAAGGGGATAATTTAAATGAAATTGCCGACGAGTACAATGTTACGGTTTCTGATTTAAAAAAATGGAATCATTTAAAGTCGAATAAAGCGGCTAAGGGCAGAAGTTTAAAAATACTTTCTACTGAACGCCTAGCTTTTAAAGAAACAAAAGAAGCTGTCGCAGACACTTCTATTAAACCTTTCACAGTAACAAAAGACAAACTCAAAGCAGTTGCTATATCAGAACCAAAACTTGACAAAGTATTCAAAACCGAAAAGGTGATTACCAATAAAGAAGTAACCAAAACACATAAGGTTAAAAAAGGTGAAAATTTGGGGACAATAGCTTCAAAATATGATGTTTCTGTTGCGGAAATAAAAAAATGGAACAAATTAAAAGGAGATAGCATAGGGCTTGGCGACAATATCAAAATCATTAAAACAGAGAAAATTACTACAATCGTTAGAAAAGAAGATAAACAACCTCTCGTAGAACATAAAGAAGATATTGCTCTGGTAGAATATAAAACTATTAAAGCCGAAAAAGGCAAAAAAGAAGACAAACCAGAGGCTAGTTCAAGTTCTGAAAATTACTATGTAGTTGCTAAAGGAGATAATTTATTTTCTATTGCAAAAAAGAACAATATAAGTGTTGAAAACCTTAGAGAATGGAATACGATTATAGATAATAATGTAAAAGTTGGATCTCAATTAATTGTTTCAAATGTTAGTTTGGCAAACGCAAAAGAGGAAGAAAAGAAGTCTACAGTTGAGCTTAAAAATATTGAACATGTTGTTGAAAAAGGAGAATATTTAGGAACAATTGCTAGAAAGTTTAATGTTACTATTAATGATTTATTAGAGTGGAATTCGTTATCGGATACCAACATAAAACTTGGTGACAAATTAGTAGTTGGTAAAGAAGAAGTTATAAATTTTAAAGAAAAAAACTCCTCAAAAGAGGCTTTTGCATCTAAAAATAAAAAAATAAAAGAAAGTTTATACCAAGTTAGAAAAGGGGATACGTTGCTTAAAATAACTCAGAAATTTCCTGGAGTTACTATTGCCGACATAAAAAAATGGAACAATATTAAAGGCGAAAATTTAAAACCCGGAATGAAATTAAAAATAAACGGATAATACAAAAATCTTCTATAAATTTGGGCTTTATTTCTTATTATGAATAAAGCCCATTTCTTATTGCTACTTGTTGCAATTGCAATCACTTCTTGTAACACTAAAGAAAAGAAATTAGTGAACGAAATTTCTGGTAAAACCAATGAGGTTTCGGTTATTATTGACGATGAATTATGGAATGGGGAGGTTGGCGATAGCATGAGAAATAAATTCGCTTCACCAGTTTTAGGACTCCCACAAGAGGAACCTGTTTTTTCTTTAAATCAATATCCAGTAAAACTGTTAGAAGGCTTTATGACTAATAGTAGAAATATTATTTACGTCAAAAAAGAAGATAAAAGCCAATTCCGAATTGAAAACAATGAATATGCTAATCCGCAGATAGTGGTTCATATTTCTGGAAAAACGGTGAAAGAAATTTTAGATACTATTCAAAATAACGATTCGTTGATTATTACTAAAATCAAAGAATCGGAAATCAAAGTGTATCAGGAAAAAATCAAACACGATTCGCTTTTGGATGTTTCTAAGATACGGAAGAAATTCAATGTGCAATTAAATATTCCCAACAAGTACAAAATGGTTTTACGCGGGAAAAAATTTATTTGGCTTAAAAAAGAAATCACTAGCGGAAATCTGAGTTTAATTTTTTATCAAATACCACTTAGCAGTATTAAAGACAATAATAATGCAGTTAAACAAATCACTCGTATTCGCGATTCTATAGGAAGAATTTATATTCATGGCGCTGTTCCTAGAACAAGAATGGTTACTGAGCCGGTATTTTCTCCCTATCTTTCTAAAACTAAAATTTACAATAAACCAACTTTTGAAACCAAAGGAAACTGGGAATTATTGAACGATTTTATGAGCGGACCATTTATCAATTACGCTATTGTGGATGAGCCTAACAATAGAATTTTGGTTATAGAAGGATTTTGTTATGCTCCTTCCAAACAAAAAAGAGATTTAATGTTTGAATTGGAGGCCATCATTAAATCGGTACAATTTTTAAAAAAGAAATAAAACCCATTTTAGCACCATGCAGGAATCTATAATATGGAAAATAAAGCGATTTAACGAGCTTTCTCTTCAAGAACTATATTCTTTATTAAAACTCCGCTCTCACGTCTTTGTGGTGGAGCAAAACTGCGTTTATCAAGATGTAGACGGTAAAGATGAAAAAGCGTTGCACTTGCTTGGAGTATATAAGGAAGAAATTGTGGCTTACGCCCGATTATTTAAAGCGGGAGATTATTTTGAAAACGCCTCTATTGGCAGGGTTGTAATTCATCCGGAAGCTCGAGATAAAAAATGGGGACATGAGATGATGCAACAGGCACTTGCTGGGATTGAAAGCCATTTTAATGCCAATCAAATTACTATTTCTGCTCAGTTATACCTCAAGAAATTCTATGAAACTCATGATTTTGTGCAAACTAGTGAAATTTACTTAGAAGATGATATTCCACATATCGAAATGAAACGAGGGTAGTTATATCTTAGTAATAACCAATTCCACTCTACGATCGTATTCCGGTTCTTTCCCAAGCGGAACTGTGTTACCATACCCTTTAAAAGTCATTCGGTTTTTTGGAACCCGACGAAAAGCTAAATATTTATATACTGACTGCGCTCTATTGATAGACAATTGTCTTTTTTTAGTGTCTTTATCAATTGCCTCTTTTTGATTTGGCGGCGTACAACATACATGACCTTGAATTTCAAATTCAATATTTTTATATCGCAAAGTGAGTAGTGCTACTTTATCCAAATCCGTTTTTGCTTTGGATAATAGATGGCTGCTTCCCTTGTCAAAATGTATGTTTTCAAGATAAATATGATCTCCCACAACATGATTTTTTTGAAGCATATCATAAACTCCCGGCAACACTAACTTTGGCAATTCTTTTAAATTTATCACTATGTCAACACGGCGATTTTTCGATCTCTTTTCAGGAAGATTTTCCAAAACATCATCATCAATAAGTATCTTGCCTTTTCCTTCAATAGTGACGATAATTTTATTTTTAATACCGTTTTCTGTTAGTTTGCATTCTATTGTATTTGCTCTATTTGCAGACAATTTAAAATTATAATCATCTTTTCCTATATCATCCGTATAGCCAAAAATTTCTATTGATTCAATTCGTGTAGAATCAGTGCTTTTTATGAATTCCACCACCTCGTTTGCTTGTTTTTCATCCAAAGAATATTTGTCAAATTCAAAAAAAACTGATTTTACGGCCTCTTCTTGACCGTATGCAACCCCTAAAAAAAGCATAGTAAATAATTGTAAAAATCGGAGCATTACTGTAATATTTTATGGTATTCTTCGGGGTTAGATAAAATTGAAGTTGCCTTAGCAATTTCAACATTATTTTTCAGATAATATTGATATAATCCTTCTTTATATTGATACCGTTTAATAATCTCCTCTAAAATTAATTTCTTAATTTCTTTTTGGTTTTTATCCAATAATGCTTCTTCGCTTTTTTGTAAAGCAGTCATCAATTGATCGTATTGTGTTTGAATAGTTTCATCAATTTTTTCCTTTTTAGCTTTTTCCAACGTGACTTTTAAGGCTAATTCAGTTTCGGTATCAAAGTTTATTTTTTCTCTTTTTAAAAACGCTTTAAAGTCCGCATAATCAGTATCTGTATAGGTAGGTATCTTATCGCCGAGATTCGGATTTTTATAATAATAGTAAGTAACATAGTTAAAAATTCCGTCATTTTTTTGTAAAACATCTGCAATAGTGCTTGTTTTTGTATCTGCTAATTCCACGTCTGGCTGAATTCCGCCACCATCATAAACCGTTCTTCCTTTCTTGGTTTTAAAGGCGTTGTATTTAGATGCATCTGTTCTTACCGCTTTTCCGTCTTGGTCTTTATGCCAGTAATCTAATGCTTGAATACATCTTCCTGAAGGAGTATAATATCTAGAAATAGTAACCTTTACTTGGGTACCATAGGTCATGTCTATTGGTCTTTGTACCAACCCTTTACCAAAACTACGACTTCCCACAACTACCGCCCTATCTAAATCTTGTAGTGCTCCCGACACTATTTCAGATGCAGAGGCACTTTTTCCGTTAACGATAATTACCAAAGGAATTTCTAAATCAATAGGTTCGTTCGTGGTTTTATATATGTTATTATACTTTGGATTTTTAGATTTTGTAGTTACGATTACTTCCCCTTTTGGCACAAAAAGATTGCACACATTAACCGCTTCGTTTAATAAACCTCCAGGATTACCTCTTAAGTCTAAAATAATTTTCTCGGCACCATCCGCTTTTAGTTTTTCTAATGCTTCTTTGGTTTCTTGAGTAGTTTTTCTATTGAAAACGGTTAGGGCAATATAACCTGTTTTGTCATCAATTTTAGAGAAAAAAGGTACCGCTTTAATTTCTACTTCATCTAATATAATTTGGGCAGTAAGGATTTTTCCTTGACGAATATATTTTAAATCAACCTTAGTATTTTTAGCTCCTTTTAGCAATTGCGTAGCATCGTCTTTAAAATCTGCAAGGACTATATCACCAATTTGAATTATAGCATCTCCAGATTTCAAATTGGCTTTATCCGCAGGAAAACCTTTATATATTTCTTTTACAATTAATTTATCCTCTTTACGAGTCATTACTGCACCTACTCCAGTGTATTCTCCAGTATTATTGATTTTAAACTTTACAACATCTTGCTCGTTAAAATAATTGGTGTAAGGGTCTAAATCGGCAAGCATGCTTTTAATGGCTTTATCCATTAATTCTGCAGGATTTACTTCATCTACATAATTTTGATTTATGGTTTTGAAAAGTGTAGTAAAGATTTCAATTTGCTTTGCTATTTCAAAAAAGTCGTCTTTGAAACTTGCCGCAATAAGGAAAAATCCAGAAGCTACAACTGGAAGGATATATCTTTTTTTAAAGTAGGTAAGCATGGTATTTTTTATTTTCTAAATTTTGCTTGCGAATATAATTTTCTAAATCAAATATACTATTAAACCATTAATAACCTAAACTATGCTATTTGGTTTTTTGTAGCAACCCATTTTTCAAATAATTCTAATGTTTTTTCATTAATTTCTTGATAACTCAATCGTTCTTTAGTTTGATAAAAAAACATCATAGCATACGGCTTGTCTAAATTATCGTATAATAAATGTTTATTCAACCTATAACATTCTCTCAAAACACGTTTGAAATAATTTCGATCTACTGCATTTTTGAAATTTCTTTTAGAGACTGAAACTCCGAACAATAATTTCTCGTCAACTTCATCGGTTTTTATATACACTAACCGCAATGGATATTTAGAAATAGATTTTCCTTTAGAAAAAAGTAATTCTATAATTTTCCTGCTCTTTAATTTTTCAGTTTTTAAATAGGTAAAATCTTTATTTTCAGTCAAAATTATTTAGAATTATAAATGTTATAAACCATTTTCAAATCGTTATAATTGATATAAAACTGCATCCGATTATTTTCTTTTTTTCGAGTAACAATAAGAATTACGCATTTTGTACCACCATTATCGGTACAATTAAACCCCAAAGTATCATCGTTTTCATTAGAAACTTTTTCTAAATAAGAATCAATTTTATACAATTGTAACTCTTTAGAATTCAATATAAATCGGTCTTTTTTACCGTCTAGAGTAATTATTATTTCTGCTTTTTTAAAATCCGACCATTTGTTCCAGGCACCTTTTTCGTTTTTGTCCATTACACTCAAGCTACTGGTTTTGAAACGATACACCTGCGCCGTTGACTTTTGAAAACCAAACCAAAGCATAACAAAAAGAAATATATAGCGTAGAAATTTCATAATCTAAATTTAATAGGCTGTAAAACTACAAATTCTATTCTAAAAATAAAGCGTTCTGGAAGAGAACGCTGTTTGAATTATTTTATTTCAAAAGTATTATTCTCCAGCTTCACATCAGCCATTAATCCACTAGGGTCAATAATGATTTTCTTAATTTTATCTTTTGATTTGTTAATTTCAAAAGAATAATTTGGGTTTCCCCATGCCCAATCTTTTAAAATGGTTCTCGTAATTTCGGGATTTGGATTTTCTTTTTCAAAACTCATCATCCGCAACGGAATGTAAAAACTTTCTTTGCTGCCATCGGTATATTCCACTAAAATATCTATTGGCATAGGGGTTCTTCCGATACGCTCTAATGAAATCCCTGTTTTTGGAATACCATCTGTAGCATCTTCTACGTTTTTAATGCCATAATCAATCGTGTTCAGGGTTTCGGTCCAATCGGTTAAAAACCAATCGAGATTTGCTCCCGAAACTCGTTCTGCCGTGCGTTTAATATCGTTGGGTGTAGGATGCTTGAATTTAAATTCATCAAAATACCTTCTTAACGTTTTCATTATATTTTCTTTCCCGATGAGGTACTGCAATTGCGCTAAAAAAACTTCGCCTTTGCTGTAGGACGCAATGCTGTAACTTCTATTCTCGTCGTAACGATCGCCATGGGTGGAAAGAGGTTGTTCTTTGCCAGAATTAGCTAAGAAAATATAATTTTTTATGGCTCCCGAAAATGGATTTTCTGTTTTATTTGATGCCAATTCATTCAATCCTAAATCTTCTATAAAAGAGGTAAAACCTTCATCCATCCAGGGGTGTTTGCTTTCATTGGACGCCAAAATATGTTGAAACCAAGAATGTCCCATTTCGTGGGCAATAACTCCAACTAATCCGTCAAGGGTTCCTTCACCTAAAATTAAGGTACACATGGCATATTCCATGCCGCCGTCGCCGCCTTGAATTATTGAATACTGATTGTAAGGATATTTACCCACAATTTTATTATAATATTCCATCAACTGAACGGTTTTAGGCTCGGCTTGTTTCCAGTTTTCAATTATGTTTGGATTGTTTTTGTAAATGAAATGTAGTGTAGTTTCGAAATTTGTAGGAATAACATCATGAAGATAATTTCTATCGGCAGCCCAAGTAAAATCGTGCACATTAGGTGCAATAAAATGCCAAGTTAAGTTCTTTTGCTTTTTAGGAACGGGTACCACCACGTCTTTATCTTGGTAGTTAAACCCGATTTCGTTGCCGTTTTGCAAATAACCTGATCCACCCAATAGGTAGTTTTTATCGATGGTTATTTTTACATCAAAATTTCCCCAAACGCCATGGAACTCCCTTGCAATATAAGCATCGGCATGCCATCCTTCAAAATCAAATTCCGCCATTTTTGGATACCATTGCGCCATAGAAAGTTCGACACCTTCTTTATTATTCCTTCCCGATCTACGAATTTGAACCGGTACTTGCCCATTAAAATCTAAAGTAAAAGTGGAAGATTTTCCTGGAAGAATTGGTTTGGCAAGCGTAACTTCTAGAATGGTTTCTACTTCTTTTGCAACTGCAGAACTACCATCTTGCTTAAAATTAGAAACATGCAAATACCCAATTTCGTTAAGTTGCAATTTGGCAATTCGACTCTCTTTTATTTCTTTATCACCTACTTTGGTTTTGGTTGTCATTCTGCCATCAGGATCTTTCACGGACTGCAAACGCATATCCATTTCGCTTCCTGGTTGGAAGGCATTATTGTACAAATGGTAAAAAACACGACGTAAAGTATCGGAAGAATTATTAGTATACACCAATTCTTGTTTTCCTCGGTATTGGTAGGTTTTTACATCCATTGCAACTTCCATTTTATAGTCTACATGTTGCTGCCAATATCCGGTGCTTTGTGCTACTAGTTTAGGAGTTCCTATTCCGATAAGGAGAAATAAAAGAGTCTTTTTCATATTTTTGAAAGAAAAAAAGGAAGGGGTTAGCCTTCCTTTTCATGTGAATTATTTTTATTATTTGCCTTTTATTTTTGACGACATTTTTTCTGCCATAAGTATAGCATTGTAAGCATTTACAATTTTACCAGAAACGCAAGTAGTTGCAAATGGCATGGATATTTTAGTTTCATCTACTGTAACCGTTTCATTAATTGTAGTTCCAGAATCCATCAAAATGTGTTTTACTTGTGATGCAGATAGTTTTGGATAATACGAACGAATTAATGCTGCAACACCAGCTGTATTTGGCGATGCCATAGAAGTTCCTTGTTCGTATTTGTAATTATTGTTTGGAACCGTAGCATAAATTTCTACTCCTGGAGCAAAAACATCTACATTTTTAGCACCATAATTAGAAAAATCTGCTACTAAATCTTTACCATATTTATTGTTTAATGCACCAATGGTTAGCAAATTATCAGAAATTTCTTTTCCATTAACTTCATCTGTTGGAAAATTTGGTTCAGTATCAACACTTTTAGAGTCGTTTCCTGCAGCGTGAACGATTAAAACGTCCTTACTAGCAGCATATTTAATAGCGTCCCAAACCCATTCTTTGTGAGGAGAATAATCTTTACCAAAACTTCCGTTAATTACTTTAGCACCATTATCTACAGCATAACGAATAGCAAGAGCGATGTCTTTGTCGTATTCGTCTCCATTTGGTACTGCACGAACTGCCAAAATTTCAACATTTTCTGCAACTACACCATCGCCCCCTTTTCCGTTTCCACGAATTTGAGCAATTATTCCTGCAACGTGGGTTCCGTGAAGTGCATCTTCTACATTAGGACCTTTAACATTTCCGTTTCCGTAATGGGTTTCCTTCATATCATCTGGATTATCTCCAACTTTTCTTCCAGAATAATTTACATTTAAATTATAGTTTAATTGTCCATTAACATAATCAACATAAGAATTAATTTCGTCTTGAAATCCATCACCGGCTTGAGCAGCAATTCTAGACATAATCGCTTTACTTCTTAAAAGATCTGCATCTGTTGTGCTTATGGATTGCAAATCCTCTAAAGTATATTTTTCTTTTTTCAAATAGGCTTTAATGTCTTTATCTGCCTTAGAAAGCATATCAACTTGTTGTTTTTGTGGAGTCAAACCAGCCAACTTTTTGTCTAATTCTGCTTTCGCAGATTTGTAACTTTCTGAACCGTCATCCCCTTTTTTCACAATTCGAGTCAACTCTAAATTTTCATTAGTTACTTCACCAAGAAAATTCCATCCGTGTACGTCATCTATAAATCCGTTTTTGTCGTCGTCAATGTTATTTCCGGGAATTTCTTTAGTATTGGTCCAGATCTTTCCTTTCAAATCTTCATGATCAATATCCAAGCCCGAATCTATAACACCTACAATAATTTTGGTGCCTTTTTTGTTTTTCAAAAGTTCCGAATAGGATTTATCCACACTCATTCCTGGGATAGAATCGGTTTTCAAATCCAAATCGCTCCAACGTTGCTTTTGAAGTTCTGTTAATTCTGATTTTTTAGCATAAAAAGTGTTCGCGGTTTGTTGTGCATTTATTGAAGCACATGCCATAAGGGTTAATGCCGAAATGTAGAAAGGGTTTAGTTTCATTTTTGTTAAATTTATTTGATAAACGGTATAAAATTATTGTCTTTAATTATAATTTCCGAAAGTATTAACACTAAATTAAGAGGTCTTTACATCGAAAAACTTCTTTTAGCCGAACTCCTTTTTCTGTTTTTTCTACTGTTATGATTTCGTTATGTGCATCGTGTTCTAGAAAAAGAAATAGATTTTCATCGGCGGCCTGGGTAAGAAACTTATTTTTTTCTGGCATGGTTAATAAGGGTCTTGTGTCGTATCCCATAACATACGGAATGGGCACATGACCTGCAGTGGGCAATAAATCCGCCGGGAAGCAAATGGTTTTCCCTTGGAATTCAATGTAAGGCACCATCATTTTTTCGGTATGGCCATCTACAAAGAAAATTCCAAAACCCAACTCTGATTTTTTTACAAAATCGCCTTCGGTTCTTTTGATAAAATTAAGATGACCGCTTTCTTGCATCGGAATAATATTCTCATGCAAAAAAGATGCTTTTTCTCTGGGGTTTGGTTTGGTTGCCCATTCCCAATGCTCTTTGTTGGTCCAATAGTTAGCATTTTTAAAAGCCACTTCATAACCTGTTTTATCTTTATTCCAATTTACGCTTCCACCACAATGGTCAAAATGGAGATGGGTCATAAAAACATCGGTAATATCATCCCGGTGAAATCCATAGATTGCCAAAGATTTGTCAAGAGAATGAGTTCCCCACAAAGAATAGTAGCCAAAAAACTTATCCGATTGTTTGTTTCCCATCCCAGTATCAATGAGAATTAACCGGTTGCCATCTTCAATTAAAAGGCAACGTGCAGCAATATCAATAAGGTTATTTTCGTCTGCTGGATTGGTTTTATTCCAAATCGTTTTTGGCACCACGCCAAACATCGCACCACCATCTAATTTAAAATTGCCTGCTTCTATTGGATATAGTTTCATGTTTGAAATCATTAAAAGTGTTGCAATTTAGTAAATAGGTTGGTTTGATTAACGTGAGAATCAATTTTTCTATTTAATTATACGTTATAAAAATGTTATAATATGCCGAAAAAAAGGATATTTGTAGTAACTTTGTCCTTTATTTAGACAAATTCAAAATAAGCAATTAAATAAGAATAGAAAGAAAGTTCAATTAAACAGAGTTTCTCCATTTGAATTACATGACTTCTATAAAAATAAATAACAATAATGTTATGATAAAAGTTTCCGATACAGCAAGCAAAAAAATCATTGATATGATGCAAGACGACGGATTTAATCCTTCGCAAGATTACGTTAGAGTAGGCGTAAAAAGCGGTGGTTGTTCGGGTTTGTCATACGAACTAAAATTCGATAAAGAATTGAGAGAAAACGATAAGGTATTTGAAGATAATCACGTGAAAATTGCTGTGGAAAAAAAATCTTTCCTTTATTTAGCAGGAACAGTTTTAGAATTTTCGGGTGGTTTGAACGGAAAAGGATTTGTATTTAATAATCCTAACGCTAGCAGAACTTGTGGTTGTGGAGAGAGTTTTTCACTTTAAAATTAATTATTTGAGTCATTAATGATAATTATCCTAATGGTTTTTAAAAAAATATAATGTCAAAATATACAGAGGACGATTTAAAAATCGAATTAGAAACAAAAGAATACGAGTACGGATTCTATACGGAATTAGATTCGGAGACGTTCCCAAACGGATTAAGCGAAGACATTGTTCGTGCTATTTCTTTGAAAAAAGAAGAGCCACAATGGATGACCGATTGGCGTATTGAGGCTTTTCGCGCTTGGCAGCAAATGACGGAGCCTGAATGGGCAAATGTACATTATGAAAAACCAGATTTCCAGGCGATTTCATACTATTCAGCACCTAAAAAAGCAGATCCAAATAAAACATTGGACGATGTTGACCCCGATCTTTTAGAGATGTACAAAAAGTTAGGAATATCCATTGACGAACAGAAAATGATGAACAATGTTGCAATGGATATTGTAGTTGATTCGGTTTCGGTGGCTACGACTTTCAAAAAAACATTAGCTGAAAAAGGTATAATTTTCATGAGTATTTCCGAAGCGATTCGTGAATATCCAGAACTAGTTCAGAAATATTTAGGAACCGTAGTTCCGCAAAAAGATAATTTTTATGCTGCTTTAAATTCGGCTGTTTTCTCTGATGGAAGTTTCTGTTACATTCCTAAAGGCGTTCGTTGCCCAATGGAATTGTCTACGTATTTCCGTATCAATCAAGCCGGCACAGGTCAATTTGAAAGAACACTTTTAATTGCCGACGCAGGTAGTTATGTTTCCTATCTTGAAGGTTGTACTGCGCCAAGTAGAGATGAAAATCAATTGCACGCCGCTGTGGTAGAATTAGTAGCAATGGAAGATGCAGAAATTAAATATTCTACGGTTCAAAACTGGTTTCCAGGAAATAAAGAAGGAAAAGGCGGGGTTTTTAATTTTGTTACCAAAAGAGGAATTTGTGAAAAAAATGCAAAAATTTCTTGGACGCAAGTCGAAACGGGTTCTGCGGTAACTTGGAAATATCCATCGGTTGTTTTGAAAGGGGATAATTCTATTGGGGAATTTTATTCGATTGCAGTAACTAATAATTTTCAGCAAGCCGACACCGGAACTAAGATGGTTCATTTGGGTAAAAACACCAAATCAACTATTATTTCTAAAGGAATTTCTGCAGGTAAATCGCAAAATAGTTATAGAGGTTTGGTCCGAATTAGCGCCAATGCCGAAAACGCGCGTAATTTTTCGCAATGCGATTCGCTTTTGATGGGAAATAATTGTGGTGCTCACACATTTCCTTACATTGAAAGTAAAAATGCTTCCGCAAAAATTGAACACGAAGCAACAACTTCTAAAATTGGAGAAGACCAAGTTTTTTATTGCAACCAACGAGGCATTCCAACCGAAAAAGCAATTGCTTTAATTGTAAATGGTTTTAGTAAAGAAGTATTGAATAAATTACCAATGGAATTTGCTGTGGAAGCGCAGAAGTTACTTGAGATTTCGCTTGAAGGTTCCGTAGGATAAACAAAAAATAAAGTTATGAATATAGTTTTAAAAAACGTAAAGAAAAAAGATTTCCCAGTGTTAAAATCATTGGCAAAATCACTTGGTTTTGAAATTGTACAAGAAGAAAAACCATACAATCCTGAATTTGTTAAAGAAATTTTGGATGCTGAAAAAAGTATCAAAGAAGGTCGAGGAACTCGAATGTCAATGGAAGAATTGAGAGAGTTATGCAAATAGAATTTTCTGACAAAGCTAAGGTTGATTTAGATTTTTGGAGAAAGTCAGGAAACAAAGGGATATTAAATAAAATTTATTCTTTAATTGAAGATATCCAATTGCATCCTTTTGAAGGAATTGGAAAACCAGAGCAATTAAAACATCAATTAACAGGAAAATGGTCTAGAAGAATAAATCAAGAACATCGAATAATATACAAGATTACAGAAGAAAACACAATTGAAATATTAGATATTTTGTCATTAAAAGGACATTACGAATAAATAAAACAACAAATGTTAAAAATTAGCAACTTACACGCTTCTATTGAAGATAAAGAAATATTAAAAGGAATTAATCTTGAGATAAAAGCTGGAGAAGTTCACGCGATTATGGGACCAAATGGCGCGGGAAAATCAACTCTTTCTTCCATCATTGCAGGAAATGAAAATTACACCGTTACTCAAGGAGAAATCCTTTTGGAAGGGGAAGACATTTCCGAATTGGCTCCTGAAGAACGCGCTCACAAAGGGGTTTTCTTATCGTTTCAATATCCAGTAGAAATTCCAGGAGTTTCGGTTACCAATTTCATTAAAACAGCAATTAACGAAAAAAGAAAAGCCAACGCACAAGAAGAAATGCCTGCAAATGAAATGCTGAAACTAATTCGCGAAAAATCGGAGTTATTAGAAATGGATCGTAAGTTTTTATCCCGTTCGTTAAACGAAGGTTTCTCGGGTGGCGAAAAGAAACGTAACGAGATTTTCCAAATGGCAATGTTAGAACCAAAATTAGCTATTCTAGACGAAACCGATTCTGGATTGGATATTGATGCCCTTCGAATTGTAGCTAACGGTGTAAATAAACTTAAAAACGAAAACAATGCTGTTTTAGTAATTACCCACTACCAACGCTTGTTAGATTACATTATTCCTGATTTTGTTCATGTACTTATGGATGGAAAAATCGTAAAATCTGGCGGTAAAGAATTGGCTTATGAGCTAGAAGAAAAAGGATATGATTGGATTAAACAAGAACAAGAAGCTTAAAATTTGTTTAAAGTCTAAAGTTTAAAGTTATCAAGTTAACTTTAAACTTTTAAACCTTAAACTTTAAACAATAAAGAATATGGATTTAAAAGAAAAATTAATGTCCTCGTTTATGGCTTTTGAAGAACAGATAGACGTTCATTCAACGCTACATGATACGCGTACTTTAGCTATCAAAAACTTTGAAAATAAGGGTTTTCCTACCAAAAAAGAGGAGTCTTGGAAATACACTTCACTGAATTCTATATTAAAAAATAACTATTCAGTATTTCCAAAAAATGAAAATTCAATAGAATTTTCAGATGTAAAAAAATACTTTTTGCACGAAATCGACACGTACAAAGTTATTTTTGTAGACGGAAAATTCTCTTCTTTTTTATCTTCAACCACCCATGACGGACTGGATGTTTGTTTAATGTCTTCTGCATTGACTAAGCCAAAATACAAAATGGCAATTGATGAATATTTCAATAAAATTGCCAGCAAAGAGGAGAGTTTAACCACTTTAAATACCGCCTTCGCAAATGAAGGAGCGTATGTAAATATTCCAAAAAGCAAGGTTGTAGAAAAGCCAATTGAGATCATTTATTTTTCTACTGGAATAGAAGATGCCTTGATGGTTCAACCCCGGAATTTGGTTATTGTTGGCGAAAATGCGCACGTTCAAATCATCGAGAGACACCAATCTTTAAACGAAAACCCAGTACTAACGAATTCCGTTACTGAAATTTTTGCTCAAAAACGCGCTATCGTAGATTACTACAAAATTCAAAATGATTTACAATCAGCAAACTTGGTTGACAACACTTATATTTCTCAAAAACAAGAAAGTAGAGTTTCGGTTCATACTTTTTCTTTCGGAGGAAACATCACTCGAAACAATCTAAATTTCTATCATTTTGGTGAACGAATTGATTCTACTTTAAAAGGAATTACTATCATTGGCGACAAGCAACACGTGGATCATTATACTTTGGTGAATCACGCTACACCAAACTGTGAAAGCCATCAAAACTACAAAACCATTCTTGCCGATAGTTCTACAGGGGTTTTCAATGGAAAAATTTATGTAGAAAGAGAAGCCCAAAAAACAAATGCTTTTCAAAAAAACAATAACATTTTACTAGGAGATAAAGCAACTATTAATGCCAAACCACAATTAGAAATCTTTGCTGATGATGTAAAATGTTCGCATGGTTGCACTATCGGTCAATTGGACGAAAGGGCTATGTTTTATATGCAACAACGAGGAATACCAAAGAAAGAAGCCAAAGCTTTATTGATGTATGCTTTTACAAATGAGGTTATTGAAAGCATTAAAATACCAGAATTAAAACAACGAATTACAAAAATTATCGCTACCAAGTTGGGGGTTAATTTGGGGTTTGATTTGTAACATTAGAAGCGAATGGCTCGGGCATTTCTACCTACCATCCCTTTCCCTCTTTTTGCTATAATCAGGGCTATTTTAGAGGCTGTATTGAGTTGAATTTATTGAGATTTAGAAATAATTATCTTAAGCTTTAATTCTTCGCTAAAGTCATGTTCATAAAGAATTGAAGTTATTATTTCATGTAGTAAGTCTTTATCAACTCTATTATCAGCAACATCTACCGAATAATTTTCCATTTGATCAATAAATCTAGGCACTATAAAACCACAATTGTTTATTTCTAAAAAATATGCAGTAAGTGCTATTGACGCTCTTTTATTTCCGTCATTAAAACAATGATTTTTATTTATGGAGAAAAACAGATGAGTTAATTTGTCTTCTAAGTTTGGATAATATAGGTCATTTTTATATGCTCTATTGAGCTTTCAATTAATCCTTGATTAATTATACCTAATTATTCCACCAGAATTTATTATTATTTGATCGTGAACAAATATTGCATGCTCAGCTTTAAAATAAGTATACTCAAACATAATTATCTGTCTTTTAATCTTTTAAAAACATCAAGTAATTGTTCATCTTCCATAACTCTTTCAATTAGAGTTTTGCTTTTTTCTCCTAAAAAACGATTATAATCTTCAGTATTTAATGAATTTATATATGGTTTTAATCGTTCATGAATAATGTTTCTAAACCCATAATCTCTACAAGCCATTTTAGTTCTTACATCTTCAATTTGAGGAATCCAAAATCTGTTATTTGAAAATTCAACAATAAGTTCATCAAGTTCTTTAGGAGTTAATTTCCTTTGCAATAATTCGAATTTTTTCTTCATTTCATCTGCAATTCCTATTTCAAAAGAAGCAATTAATTTTAACACTTCAGAATACATTGTGTCTCTTGGATTTTCTTTTTCCTCCAGTTGAAGTATTTGTTTATATTCTTTAGAGTTTTCATGAAATATTGCCTCATAAATTTTATCAGTGTACATTGAATACTTATAATTCCCCATGTCAAGATAAAGATTTAAAGCATTAGTGAACTCTTTTCTGTAAATGGGTTCTCTCATAATTGCAACAAGAAAATCTTCATCTCTTTGATTGATGTATTTTGTAGAGCCACCAATTTTTTGGTTTAAAGTATCAATCACAATGTCTAAAATTACACTTCTTAGAGCCTTTGCCTTTTCACTTTCTGTTAAAATCATTCCAAGGTTTAGAAAGGAGCGAAAGTTGAATACACCTAGTTGAGGTGCTTTTAAACCTTCTTGTAACATTCATCCAAATTCCTCTTTAAAGTCTTTTAAAGATTTTCCTTTTAAATTTTCATAACCATTGTGCTTTAACTCTTCTTCATTACTTGATAAGTATCGTTCAATAGTTGAAATATCAATACCATAAAAATCAGAAACTTGAGATTTTGTGAATCTGTATTCTTTTTTGAAAAACATACCGCTTACACCAATGTATTCCTGAATTCCTTCCAAAGCCACTTTGTTATTTAGAATGTTTTGTCGATCAATTGCCGACATAGTTAAATCTTTTTTCATAAACAAAAATTGTTAATAACTTTTATTGTTTCCCTTACTTATGAGGGAAACAATTTTTAAATACTTGATTTTATTGGGGTTTACGCAGCTTAAAAATATTAACAAAAAGTAATTTATTTTAGCTAGCAAGAAATAATTAGACATTAAATATACGTAAAAAGTTTGTTCATTATTTTTTTAAACTTCCAATAACTCCACTCAAAAAACCATTAAAGTCAAATTTCTCACTCAATCCGAGATGTACAATTACTAAATCTTTGCTTGGGAAAATGGCAATCATTTGTCCTTGAAATCCACTGCAATAATACATTTCCCTTGGAACATTTGGAAAATAACCTCCGGTATTTAGCCAAAAATGCGCGCCATATCTTCCTTTAGAGGTATTTGTTGGAGTAGCAACATATTTTGCCCAACTTTCGTCAAATAATTGTTCGCCATTCCAGTTGCCTTTATGAAGGTACAATAACCCAAATTTTCCCCAATCTCTTGCAGTTGCCCATCCGTAAGACGAGCCCACAAAATTCCCAGCCATATCGGTTTCTATTAAAGCCGAATTCATACCTATTTTATCTAATAAATCTGTGTACCAAAAATCCAAATACTCTTGATGGGTTTTGAATTTATTTCTTAAAATTTTAGACAATAAATTGGTAGTTCCAGAAGAGTAATTCCAATGTAAGTTTGGCGGGAATTGGGGTCTTTTTTCTAGTTGTACATTTCCCATGTCTTCTGCTTGAAAAAGCATTTTCGTAGCGTCACATATCTTATCGTATTTTTCTTCCCATTCCAAGCCAGAGTTCATGTGCAGTAAGTCGCCTGTTCTGATTATGGCACGTTCATCTTCTTGCCATTCTGCAATTGGTGCTGGCTTATTTATGTCAAATTTTCCTTGTTTTTGCAAAATCCCAAACAAGGTTGCGGTGATACTTTTAGTCATTGACCAACCTAAAAGTCTAGAGTTTTTGTTGAAATTAGTATCGTATTTTTCTGCTATAATTTTATCTTTATAAATTACTAAAACAGCTCGAGTACGTTTTGATTTCTCACCTTCTTTATCAAAAGCGTTGGCTACTTCAGCATTTAATTTTTTGTAATCAATGTTGCTAAAAACAGTGTCTTTTGGTTCGTTATTTCCATACGGAAAAGGTAAATTAGTAGTAATTTTTGTTCTTTTTGGAATCTCGTAGGATTTGTTCACATCAAAATCCTTGTTGATTAATGTTGCCCCTAATCCTTCTCTATAAATTGCTTTACGCTCCTTTATCCCATATACACTAGACGTTGCAAATTTTCCAGCATCATTAACAGCATTATTTGCTAAATTAACCAACGGAATATCGTTGTCTCCTTGTTCGATTATTTTTAGTGGGCGGTTATCTATGAAATGCCCGGACACTACACTTTTGGCAGAAAATCCAGAAATTAAATCTAATTTTGGATAGGTTGTAATTCCAAAATAAACTAAAAAAGCAAGCAGACCAAGGGCAAAGTATTTAAGAAATTTCTTCATTTTTGGTTTTTGATTTGGAATGCAATTTAGTAAATTATACCTCACTAAATAGTTAATTAATTATTAACATCTGTTTGGTACAAATCAACTTCAATTTTACTACTTTTGTATTTAGAAAAATTCTAAATAATAATGTTAGACTTACAAAAAATACGTTCCGATTTTCCAATATTGACCCAAAAAGTGAATGGAAAACCCCTTGTTTATTTCGATAATGGCGCCACTTCTCAAAAACCAAAAGTGGTTATTGAAGCCATAACCAAATACTACGAAGAAATCAATGCCAACATTCATCGTGGAGTGCATACATTAAGCCAATTAGCAACAGATGCCTATGAAGTTTCTAGACAAAAAATCCAAAATCATATTAATGCTAAATTTTCTTATGAAGTAATTTTCACGTCGGGAACAACGCATGCAATTAACTTGGTTGCTAACGGATTTGCATCCTTTTTAAAATCAGGCGATGAGGTTTTGGTTTCCGCTTTAGAGCACCATAGTAATATTGTTCCTTGGCAGATGTTGTGCGAACGAACAGGTGCAGTTTTGAAAGTAATTCCGATGAATGAAAACGGGGAATTAATTATGTCAGAATACGATAGATTACTTTCTGATAAAACTAAAATTGTTACCGTTAATCACATATCCAATGCATTGGGAACAATTAACCCAATTGAATATATGATTGAAAAGGCACACCAATTTGGCGCTGCAATATTAATAGATGGCGCCCAAGCAACACCACATCTTAAGCCAGATGTTCAGGCACTAGATTGTGATTTTTATGTTTTTTCTGGTCATAAAATTTGCGGTCCAACCGGCGTTGGAATTCTTTACGGAAAAGAAGCTTGGTTACATAAACTACCACCATATCAAGGAGGAGGCGAAATGATTGCCACGGTTACTTTTGAAAAAACGACTTATGCCGATTTACCGCACAAATTTGAAGCGGGAACACCAAATATAGAAGGCGGAATTGTGCTTGGAACAGCAATAGATTATATGAATGAAATTGGTTTCGAAAACATTGCCGCTCACGAGCACGAATTATTGGTTTATGCAACCGAAAAATTGTTACAAATAGAGGGATTGAAAATCTTTGGAACTGCCACAAATAAAACATCTGTAATATCTTTTAATATTGAAGGAATTCATCCGTATGATATTGGCACTATTATAGATAAATTAGGAATTGCGGTACGAACCGGACACCATTGTGCACAACCGATTATGGATTTCTTTAAAATCCCCGGAACGATAAGAGCAAGTTTTGCCTTTTATAATTCCAAAGAAGAAATTGATATCTTTGTAGAAGCTTTACGAAAAGCAAAAAAGATGTTGTCTTAAAAAAAAAAATATGAAAATAATTGCACTTTTATTTCTATCCCTTTTTATGGGAAAAGGATGTTCAAAAGAAGATCAAAAAGATCTTACCAATACGAATATTGTTTATACTGCAAATACGAGAGGATTTTATCAAAAAATCACTATTCAAAACCATAATATTTCTATTTCAAACAATAGAAATGAGGAAGGAAGTGGAAAAACAACTGAAATTTCTGATGAAAATTGGAAAGAATTAGTAATGTTGTTCAATAAAATAGATTTGGAAAAATTAAGCACTTATGAAGGGCCAACTCAAAAGCGATTTTATGACGGTGCTCCTAATGCAAATATGATCATTACTCATAAAGAAAAAGAATATAATTCTACAACATTTGACCATGGAAATCCTCCTATTCAAATTGAAGATTTAGTAAAAAAAATTATTTTGTTAGCAATCCAAGAATAAATGATCATACAAGAATTACAAGCCGACATTATTGATGAGTTTTCGCTTTTTGACGATTGGATGCAACGCTACGAATATATTATTGATTTAGGAAAGTCGTTGCCATTAATCGATGAGCAATATAAAACAGAAGATAATATAATAAAAGGGTGTCAATCTAAAGTTTGGGTTCATGGAGAATTAATTAAAGATAAAATAGTTTTTACTGCCGATAGTGATGCTATACTTACAAAAGGGATAATCGCAATTTTGATACGCGTTTTTTCCAACCAAAAAGCAACGGATATTTTAGATGCCAATACTGATTTTATTGATGCCATCGGATTAAAAGAACATCTTTCTCCAACTCGTGCTAATGGATTGGTTTCGATGATCAAACAAATAAAAATGTACGCATTAGCATTTAATGCAAAAAAATAAAACTCAAATCATGGAAGAATTTAATGATGAAATCAATTTAGGAGAATCAGTTGTAAAAGTTTTAAAAAGCATTTACGATCCGGAGATTCCAGTAGATATTTACGAATTAGGATTAATTTATGATGTAATGATTAATGAAGAAAATGAAGTAAAAGTATTGATGACTTTAACTTCTCCTAATTGCCCTGTAGCAGAAACTTTACCCCGTGAAGTGGAAGAAAAAGTTACTAAAATAGAAGTTATAAAATCGTGTGAAGTTGAAATTACTTTTGATCCACCTTGGAGCAAAGATTTAATGAGCGAAGAAGCAAAGTTAGAATTAGGAATGCTTTAATATTGTTAGCACTGAATGCTGAAAAATGGATGAAATAATTAATAAAGTTGCTAATTCTTCCCTTCAAATTTTTGATTTGGAGGATTATTATATACCCGGAATTCGAACTCAAATTGATTTGGCTCCATGGCTTTATGAAGGTTTTATTTTAAAAGAAAAAGAGTTTCGTGAGGCATTAAAAAATCATGACTGGCATCAGTATCAGGATCATTTTGTTGCCATTCACTGTTCTACAGATGCAATACTTCCGGCATGGGCTATGATTTTGGTAACGGTTCATGTTTCTCCATTTGCAAAAAAAGTCATTACAGGCTCTATTGAAGATTTAGAAACTGTTTTATATACTGAAATCCTATCTAAATTAGACTATTCAATTTACTTAGATAAGCCAATAATTTTAAAGGGTTGTTCTAAAAAACCTGTTCCCCAAAGCGCTTATGTTTTAGCTGTTCAACAACTTCAAAATTATGCTAAAAGCATATTATTTGGAGAAGCCTGCTCGGCGGTACCTCTTTATAAAAGAAGATAATTCTTACAAAAATCTAATCTAATTTAGACGATTAACGATTTTTATTACTTTTAATCGAAAAAATCACAGTTCTTTTTACGCACTTTTTGTTAATTTTTTAATTTCTACTTTTTCTAAAAAGACTTTAAATCAGCATTTTATAATTTTATTTTGCGGGTATTATTTGTTTTTAAACTACATTTTTATTGATTAAAGATATTATGGGAGTGCTTTATTTTTAGATACCTTTACAAATAAACACTAAATAAAAGACTATGATGAAAATTATTTTTGCTTTAGCATTAATGATAAATATTTCTTTACTATTTGCACAAACTGCAGAAAAAGAAAATTTAAATCAAAATGAATTAGCAGCTGCAAGAAAAACAGACACCTTTTCTGATGGTTGGAAAAAAAACGGAAAAATCACAGTTTTATTTAATCAATCTGCTTTCAATAACGCCTGGATGGCAGGAGGGACTTCAAGCATGGCAGGAAATTTTGGACTAAACTATAATTTTAATTATAAAAAAGGTAACAATGTTTGGGATAACAAATTTATTGCGGCTTATGGTTTAACCAAATTAAAAGGCGCTGAAAGAAATACTAAAACCGATGACAGACTAGAATTGAATTCACTTTATGGGAAAAAAGCTATTGGGAATTGGTATTATTCTGCATTTTTAAATGCTAAATCACAAATGGATAGTGGTTTTGACCCAACAGGTTCTATTAGGATTTCCCATTTCTTTTCACCTGCTTACTTGCAAGTTGGACCAGGTGTTTTGTGGAAAAAAGGTGATAATTTAAAATTTAATTTTGCTCCCGCAACTTCTAGATTGATTATTGTAGACGGTCAGTTTACTAAATTAACGTCTTCATTTGGTGTAGATCAAGGGAAGACTAACCGATATGAATTTGGAGCAAGCGTTTCAGCTTACTATAAATTGAATTTAATGGAAAATGTTACCGTTGAAAACATGTTAAATTTATATTCCAATTATTTAGATAAACCACAAAATGTAGATGTGGATTATCAATTGAATTTGGCAATGAAAGTTAATAAATACATGTCGGCTAATGTTTCCTTGCAAGCAATTTATGATGATAATGCAAATCCTATTAAATCGGAAGTTCAAATTAGAGAAGTATTTGGTCTAGGAATTAACTATGGATTCTAAAAAATAATCTATAAATAGAGGGCTTTTAATTTAAAAGCCCTCTATTTATTCTTTATCTTCTTCAGCATCTTTATAATCGGGATACAAGAATTTATTATATGGAAAACGAGTTATATGAATACTCCGAACAGCATCGTAAACTGATTTTCTAAATTCCTCAAAATTTTCTTTATTAGTTGCCGAAATAAACAAAGCCATTTTTTCACCCATAGAATTCATCCAAGTATGTTTCCATTCCTCTAGGGTGTAATGTTTTTTAGTTCGCTCTGTAATTAAATCGTCCTCTTCAATAGTTAAATGTTTATAGGCATCTATTTTATTGAAAACCATAATTATAGGCTTTTCATTACTTTTAATTTCTAATAAAATTTGATTAACTGCATCAATATGATCTTCAAAGTCGGGGTGCGAAATATCTACAACATGTAGTAATAAATCTGCTTCGCGAACTTCATCTAAAGTACTTTTAAAAGATTCTATCAATTGGGTGGGTAATTTTCTTATAAATCCAACGGTATCCGACAGAAGAAAAGGCATATTTTTTATTACCACTTTTCTCACAGTTGTATCTAATGTAGCAAATAATTTATTTTCTACAAAAACATCACTTTTACCGATAGCATTCATTAAAGTAGATTTTCCAACATTTGTATATCCTACTAATGCTACCCTTACCATTGCACCACGATTGCCTCTTTGAACAGACATTTGACGATCTATGGTTTTTATTTTTTCTTTTAAGAGAGCAATTCTATCTCTAACAATACGTCTGTCAGTTTCAATTTCAGTTTCTCCAGGACCACGCATTCCGATACCTCCTTTTTGACGTTCTAAGTGTGTCCACATTCCAGACAAACGAGGCAATAAATAGATACATTGCGCCAATTCTACCTGAGTTCTTGCATAAGAAGTTTCAGCTCTTTGCGCAAAAATGTCTAAAATAAGGTGTGTTCTATCGAGGATTTTGCAATCAATAATTTTAGAAATATTTTTTTGTTGCGATGGAGAAAGTTCATCATCAAAAACAATCGTAGAAATTTCATTCTCTTTTACAAACAAATTTATTTCTTCGATTTTCCCGGTTCCTAAAAAAGTTTTAGGATTTGGTTTGTCCATTTTTTGCCAAAATCTCTTCACCACTTCGCCACCAGCGGTATACGTTAAAAAATCTAGTTCATCAAGGTATTCTATTAACTTTTCTTCACTTTGGTTTTGAGTTACAATTCCAACAATTATAGTTTTTTCGAAATTTATTTTTTCTTTTTCTAACATAAAAATTAATAAGCTACAAAATTAAGCAATTGAAGTTGATGTTATCTGTTTTTTAAGAAAAAAGAAGTAAAAAAACTACTTTTCAAGTAATATTTAAAACTTCAGACGCTTTTTTGTTTTTTTTTTTTT